>Ga0105048_10002044_pt1 | contig 32607 bp, 26 predicted proteins | sample MAT05_FD_78382 | JGI IMG/M metagenome (GOLD analysis project Ga0105048, IMG submission 78382) | Freshwater microbial communities from Lake Fryxell liftoff mats and glacier meltwater in Antarctica - MAT-05 | ecosystem: Environmental > Aquatic > Freshwater > Ice > Liftoff microbial mat | place... | reverse complement strand
CTCCAGTGGCAGAAATTGATCCCCGGAGATTTGAAACAATTCTTTTACAAATAGCCAATCCAATACCGGTACCTTCAAATTCATTCCTCCCATTTAATCTTTGAAAGATTTCAAAAATACGATCCGCATATTGATTTTCAAAACCTATTCCATTATCACTAAAAGTTATTCTAACAAATGGTTCCTGATAGGACTCAGAATGGTTTGTTCTCTCTTCAGTGACTTTATTGATTTCTTCCACCTTAATTGTGATTTCAGGATTAACTCCAGGTCTCGAGAATTTTAAAGCGTTCCCAACAATGTTAAAAAACAACTGATAAAGTTGTGTTGGGATTCCTTTCACAACAGGCAATTTCTGATAAGTTATTATTGCATTTTTATTCTGAATAGTGATCTCCAAATCATTCAATACATCAGAAAATACAATATTAAGATCCGTTTTAATTTCAGGGTCGCTAGTGCGAGCTAATCTTGAAAAACTTAGCAAATCATTAATCAGGGAAGACATTCTGCTTGCCGCAGAAAGTATTTTATCAATGTAAACAACAGAATTGCCCTTCAACGATTCTTTCGAAGAAATTTTTAGCCGGTCACCAAAAGTTTGAATTTTCCTGAGCGGCTCCTGCAAGTCATGGGAAGCAACAAAAGCAAATTGTTCTAATTCGTCGTTCGATCTTTTTAAGTCGGATATAAAATTCTTCAATTCTTCTTCATATCCCTTCTCTTTCGAAACATCATCAAAGGTTACTGTAACACCATCATCCAATTTAACTGCTACAATACGGTACCATGTTTTAATCCTATTCCTAATTAATAATTTTTCGGTTTTAAAAATTATGTTTTCATTTGTAACTTTCGAAAATGCCTCAAAGAGTTCATTTGCATCATTTCCTTGCAAACCATAAAACAGCGATTTCCCTATAAGATCTTTATGTTGGAAATCGAGCATTTCAGAGCCAATTTTATTTATTTGCACAAAACTGAAATCGATAGTCTCCTCCTCAATATTTCGAATTGCTTTCAAGGACATAATTCCACTTTGAGAGGACTCAAGCACGGCCTTCAACAGGTTTTTGACCTTTTTCTTACTCCATATTTCCCAAAGAATATAGGCAAGCGAACATATCATTATTGCTATTGCAGTGATAGAAAATATGGTGCTAAGCACTCTGGAATTGTTCGTAGCAATCTTCACCTCAAGGTCCCGAAGTTTAAGTATTTTTTTCTGTTCCGTCTTCAAATTTGAAGTCAAAATTCTTATAGAATCCATCGATACTTTGGACTCTAACAACAAAACTTTATTACCAAAGTCAAAATTACCGGTTTTTTTTAATTCAATCATAAAGTTCTGAAAAGCCAGTTTCTTGTGAATCAATACCTCCATGGTATCAAGTGTTTTATAAAGCTTTTGATTGTTTTGCGTTAAGAGCTTTAATTCTGTCATTTGCCTGCCAATATTAGCTTGGGCGTAGTTAAATGGCTCCAGAAAAGTAGAGTCATCTGTAATTATAAATCCACGGGTTCCTACTTCTGTATCCTTTATCAATCCAAAAAGCAATTCCGTCCTTTCCTGCACATTCATAGTGTGCATCAGCATTTTTGAATTTTCGTTAAACTTTTCAAAACTGGTCCTATAAAGGTGTATTAAAATAGAAGTAACTAAAAGTATGATGCCAAACACCGAAAAAATTCTCCTCAGAACAGTTACATTTTCCATTTATCAAATTTACAAAAAATATTTACAAAAAAAACCGGAATCGAAAATATTCCGACCCCGGTTTGCAGACACTAACTAACATACATACCTATTCTTTTTTCGCATTCGCGTTTTCTTCTAATTTAGCTGAAGGGCGGTTGGTTGCTTTTATGGCCCCATATTTTGCTTTTAGTTCAGCGATTTTCAAATTGTCGGAGGTTTTCAAATCTTTCTCCACTTCATTCTTTTTTGTTCCAAGGGTCTCCCAAATCAATTCTACCCGATCCCACTGCTCTCTTGACATTTCATCTTTATGCACTTCAACATAATTAACAAAATGAGTATGAACACCCAGCAAATTAGCAGCAGTTATAGCACTCAAATCACTGGTGATTCCGCTTGGAAAAATATCCACTAACATGGCATCTGTTTTCATTACATTATCTCTTCTGTTTTTTTCATTCAAGTAGTCTTCTTTGAAAGAATCCCATTCGCTCTGTAATGAGGCATACTCTGCTCACATCTCATCATTCCAGCCGCCTATTTTTTCTTCGGCTTTCTGGCGTTTCTCGTTATACTCTGTTTCCAGGGTTGCCCATTCTTTATCATAGTAGGCTGCTGCGCTGTCGCGATGCTCACTCACATATTCTTTAAAATCTTCATATGATTTTTCGGCTTTTTTTTCTTCAGAGCACGCCACAAATGCGATGCTACCAACTGTTAATGCAATTATTGTAAGGATCTGTTTCATAGTTGTTAAGTTTTTAGATGTATAAATACCCATGAAAATATCATGCCACGAGCGTTGCTATGCATATTTCCATGCATTCGCTAATTTCCCACATGGTTCTATCACAATATGGGGAATATTTTCACCATTTAAGAAATTCTGATTCGCCTTTTACTTACGGTGTCATAGCCAGTCTGATTGCGATTTACTACCGGCCGGGAACTACTTGGACTGAATTCATACTTGGGATCATTTTCTTAAATTACTTTAAACGCCGGCTTGTTGGAATTGGCATTATTGGTGTTAAACAATAATAAAATCACAGTTTGATTTGAACAAATTTAAACCCGCAACATCATGAAAATTTCAAGAATCAACTTCAACAGAGAAGTACTCATTAAGCAGCACACTCTCTTATGCTCAACCCCGGTCATAAAAAATAAAGTATTTGAAAAATCCATGGTTCTTATAACACGTCACAGTACGTTTGGTTCCACAGGCATCATTCTAAATGCTCCAATGGATTTGAGTTTACAGGTAACCGATATGCAAGTTGACAACAATAAGATTCCTCTTTGTTTCGGAGGGCCCGACGATAATTTATTGTCCTTTCTTGTAAGCATCCCATCCATGCCTGACGGTATTAGAACTTCAACCTACTGGAGCAGGAATCGAAACGATTTAAAGACTCTTATGAATTTTATTGCTTCTGAAAATATATATCTTAAAGCGTACAAAGGAAGCTTGAGTTGGATGCCCGGAGAATTGGAAGATGAAATTAAAAATGGTCAATGGTGGGCTACTAATGAATACGACTCGGACCATTTGTTTGAAATACAAGATGAATCCTGGTCAAATACCGCTCGAAAAATTAGTGGTCATTTTGCACCACTTATTGATGCCGACATTCCTGTGTTTGATAATTAACTCTTTCCTTTTTTCACTTCTGAAGTATCAATTTTGAAGTTACTTCTTTCTTATAATTTAAAGCAAGTTTAAAAAAAGAAATCCATTGAATCATAAAAGATGATTTATGTGATAATAAGTTTATTAACATTCGTTTTTAAAATATTCTTTCCCTTTAGGTCAGTCTAATAAGAAGCCTGAAATTCAAATCCGACTTAGTGTATTCTTTTACTTGTGAAATAAGCCTGTGAAAAGATATAGCAAAAAAAAGCGGCAGCAACCTGAAATTGAATTTCTTCTCTTCTTCAGTTGTGCCGTCTTAACAATGAACCATCCTAAAAGCTCACATCAAAATACTTATTTGTTGATTCGTGTAGGATCCACCTTATCAGGATTATTTCCTTCTTTGCTTATCCTTGTTGGATCATTATCTTCTTCAGGCTTACGGGTTCTATCCAAACGATCAGGGTCGTTAACAGAACGTTGAGTGGTTTCCGCTTCACTGCCTGTTGGATTATCTCCTTCAGTATCAGCATCTTCCGATCTTGGCCTAACGTGTGTTTGTTTGTTTTTAGTATCAGTATCTGTACTTCTTTCAGAAGGGTTTCCGGATACCGTATTTTTTGGATCTGGATTTTTCGTTGTTGACATTATTTTAAGTTTTAAACTGTTAAACATATATTTTCATATACAACTATGAAAGGATTATGCCATAAGATGTGATTAGATGTAAGTTGCTGTAAATCAAATTCGTTTTTTGTTCTAAGATGTATTTTCAACTTGATCTTATGGCATGAGTTCCTCAATACAGGAAAATTGTTCCATAATTAAATTTAATGGTTATCCTATTTATTTCCTGCTTTTGTTCTTTTACTCTTCCTTATTGACCTTTTCCAATTTTTTCACCGCACCTTTTAAAAGGAAGCTCTTCTTAACGGCTTCCAAAATTTCATCTAAATTTTGACTTGAGCTATTTGATTTTTAAAGTGTGGTTCATATATCCGATGCCATTGACGAATCTGCAAGAAGTCGTGAAAATGATCCATTACCATTATTTACTTTAAACATTATAACGACAAGTTCGTCACTGATTACCTCAGCATTTTCAACAGCATCAATTCGAATGGGAAATTGAATAGTTGCTTAAAAAACTGCATGATGAACAACCGGCTCTGTCCAATACCATCCAAAGAATCTGTTAAAAATTCCACTCCCGAATTTTCTGATATAAGTTATTTATCACTCAGTTTTTTTCGAGACCTCGCTACCATAAACTTTTTTTAAACCTTACATTATCAAAACCATGCCGTTCAAATTGTCGCTATTACATGCGGGGTTTATTGAAAACTCGGCATGCATTCCCCAATTTGTGTAATACTTTCGTCGAACAATGGTGCCTTGTGGTAGGAACGATAATTGTTTCTGATAAAAATGCATCAACTTTTTGAAATCCTCCAAAGTATAATGAATTTAAATTCCGGATATCCGTTTTGGCTATTAAAAAATGGCCTGCCTGCCACCTATCCATCCCTCAAATCAAACCACTCATGCGATGTTCTAATCGTAGGAGGTGGAATTTCAGGTGTACTCGCTGCTTATCACATTTCAGCTGCAGGGTATGATGTGGCCATTGTTGATAGTCGTCATTTTGGAACGGGTAGTACTTGCGCAAGTACTGCCCTTATACAATATGAAACAGATTCACATTTAACTGAGCTATCGGAAAAGTATGGGGTAAGAAAAGCAGAAAGGTGTTTGCAACTAACTTTTTCAGCCGTCGAGGATTTAGGGAAAATTATTGAAAAACATAATATTGATTGTGAATATAAAAAAAAATCATCTTTATATTTAGCCTCTACAGTCAAGGATAACGCTAAATTAATAAATGAATATGAAGCGCGTTGTAAAGCCGGGTTTGAAGCTAAGTTGTGGGGGAAAAGTGAAATAGAATCCAAATTCCCCTTTTCTGCTTCTGCTGCAATTTGGTCCAATAACAGTGCAGAATTAAATACTTTAAAACTCACATACTCCTTATTAAAAATTATTGCCCGAAAAGGGGTTTCGCTTTTTGATAACACATCGGTAGTACAAATTCAAAAAAGAAAAAGAACTTTTGAAACCACCACGGGGAGTGGATTAAAAATCCGTTCCCGACATTTGGTAGTTGCATGCGGCTATGAGTCGGAACAGTTTTTAAAAAAGAAATATTCAAAAATTAATTCCACCTACGCAATTGTCAGCGAGCCGGTTAATCCTAACATGTTATGGCATCGCTCCTGTCTGATATGGGAATCTGCACGTCCTTACCTATACATGCGTACCACAAAGGATAATAGAATCATAGTTGGAGGAAAAGATGAGCCCTTTTACAATCCGGAGAAAAGAGATCAGTTGCTAAAAAAGAAGCAAAAGGATTTAACACTCGCATTTCAAAGAAAATTCCAGGACATCCCCTTTCATCCTGAATTCTCCTGGACCGGAACTTTTGCGGAGACAAAAGATAGTTTACCTTACATAGATAAGAACAGAGGGTGCATTTTCATTTTAGGGTTTGGTGGTAATGGAATCACATTCAGTCAACTGGCCGGAAAGTTAGTTGTGGATCTTATTAAAGGCAAAAAAAATTCCGATCTGAATCTCTTTTCTTTCAAAAGGTAATTTATTCCTCAATTTGGGGAGAATATCAATCAAATATAAATCTTTTATAGATTAATATGGGGGCAAAGGCAGATGGAATGTTTTTTGTTTACTCCTTTATAATTGTAAAAATAATTCTAACCATTTAAAAATAAAAATTATGTCAGATCACGGAAAAACATTGGCAGCCTTGCTCCTTGGAGCCGCAGCCGGAGCGGTACTGGGAATTTTATTTGCACCGGATGAAGGAGCAAAGACCCGCAAAAAATTATTGAAATTTTCTCACCAAAAAGGTGATGAGCTGGAAGAGTATGCTGATGAAGCGGTTGATTATGCTAAGGGCAAAGTAGATGAAGGTAAAGATAAAGCTTCAAAACTTGCCAACGATATTAAAGACAAATCCTCTGATTTATCAGGTAAGGCTGAGTACGTGAAGGATGCTGCCAAATCCGAAATTGATGAGGCTAAGGGTCGTATGAAACAACAATTCTCATAACCGGAAATTTTGCTCAGTTAAAAAAATCATGGAAACAACTAAATCAAGGATCAACGATCTTACCGGTCACATCCGGGAGTATATTGAAACCCGAATTGATATTGTAAAGCTGGACGCTGCAGATACTATTTCATCTGCAGCATCCTCCATGGCTTCATGGGTACTGATTTCAATTTTAGGATTGATGATGGTGATGCTGATCACCATTGGCGGTGCCATTGCTATTGGGGCTCTCATAAATAATTATGCCGGCGGTTGCTTCATTATGGCAGGTATTTATTTTATTCTTATGCTGGTGGTTTATTACAATAGAGAAAACTGGGTTCGAATACCCGTATTAAATTCCATTATAAAAAACATTTACAATAATGAATAAATTTTTAACCATTCAAGAGCTCCGTCTCGAAAAACAAAAACTCTATCTCAAGAAAGAATTTCTTGAAGATGAAATTCAACAGGATTTTGAAGAATTCAGCGCGTCATTGAATCCAGTGAATATGATCAAAGGCATTTTCCAAAAAATGGAGCCTGATTCTAATGGCAGGGTTATTCCACCGTTAGCTTTGAATGCAGGAAGCACTTTGCTGGATTTAATTTTAACGAAAGTATTATTTAACAAATCTTCCTTTATTAAAAAATTCGTTTCATCTGCTATCATAAGAGCTGTTGGCCCTTCATTAGTTAGCAAAGCAGCGCCAATGATTACTTCACTCATACACAATCTCTATGTGAACTTTTCAAAGAAAAACAAAAACAATCGAATGTATGAGCAATCTACAGCTTCCGACATTTTGTAACAATTCAGGATTATCAACATTAGTTATATTTTAAAATAAAAACACTATGGATAAGATCGATATTCCTTCGATGAATACAATGAGTGACTGCATTAACAACCTTACTAAAAAGGGTTATACAGAAGACTTTCAGGCCGGTCCGAAAGGTCTAAAAGCTTTGTCAGATAATTTATTATATTCACCTTTTGATGTTTGTATATCTAACTTTTATCGTTTTGAAGGACAAAACGATCCCTCAGACAATGCCATTGTTTATTTAATTGAAACTCATGATGGCAAAAAGGGAATGTTGATAGATGCTTATGGTGCTAATGCAAGTACTAAAATCAGTGACTTTGTAAAAGCTGTTGAGGACTTTCAGAAAAAAGTTTAATTCATTTCATTCAAATGTTGAAACCGAGGGGCGGGTGATGTCAAAATCCCTGAACCTCGATTCATTTAATTTAACCGGGTTAAATGTGATGGCAGATCCCCCTTCAGGAAGCACCGGATAAATTGCAGCAGTTATTTGAAAGGTGTTCAATACCAGCAATTCGTTTTTGATTAAAATTCCTAGTCCGTAAGCCTGATAGACTCTGGCATTAAAAACCGATTTGTTGTAATCACCAACGATGCCGGCACTAGCAATGAATATGGGTGCAAAACGAAAACCTAAAAATTCGTAAGGGGTATACAAAACTATTTGGTAAGTAACGAGCATCCTGCTGGTTCCATAGGGCAATTCATTTTTATATCCCGGAACTCCGATATCACCGTTCAGGCGAATGAACTCATCGGAATCGCGGTTGATTCCATAAATAAAATTGTAACTGATAAATTGACGCGTCCTCCAGGCACCAAATTTTGACAGAGGTGAAAAGTAGATGATTTCTGCACTCACTTCACTCTTGAATAAATTAGATTTCTTTAAAAATGTACTATATCCCAAACCTCCATAAATATAACCGATTTTATTAAAATACCTGCCGGTAGCACCATATACACCAAAATAATTTCTTGTGCCATCATTTCTATTCTCCAACCCGGTAGTAAACGTAATCTTATTGCCAACAGGGACATCTTCAATTTCACCAAACTTAAAAATATATTTCTCTTTTATATATTTTCTGGAGGATATGCTAATGCTGGCCAAATAAAAATCGGATCTTGAAAAATGTTTCTGAACTTGCTCATTGTAGGGGATTAAAGTAGGATACCGAAGTCTCGAATATCTAAGTGCTGTTACAAAACGGGTACTTCTTTCTTCATCCGTTTCGCCATTCATCAACTTCCAACTATACCCCAGCCAAACATCCGATACAAAAGATTTATACTTGTAATTATATAAAGTATCCTCACTAAATCTAATAGAATCAGACTGTGCTCTAGACAATAACTCGAGTCCACCTGCTATTTTGGTAAGTGGCGAAATAAACGGTCGCACGATGCTTAGCCCTCTTATGTTAGTTTCTGAAGAAGTGCCATAATAGATGGAAGGGGAGATATAGGTATTTCCAATAGTTGGTACTGTATATGAACCATCCAGGATTAAAGGACTCGAATCCTTTAATAAATCGGTAACTCTATTGTCGAAAACATGTCCAAGCCCTCCTAAATTAGTTTCAACTATCCGATATCTTACACGACTTGATGACACAGTGATGTCCGGTCGAATAGACCAGTAATCCTGAGATAAAACCAGTAAATCAAAGCTATCTCTGGTCCCTGGTACAGGAACAACAGTAATTTTTGCCTCTCTAATAAATCCCGAACTTCGCAAAAGCCTTTCAGATTCCTCCATTTTCAAAGGATCTATCACATCATTCTCTTTCAGCAAGAGATGATTTTTAATTACCCAATTGCGAGTTTTGATATGCATAAAATTCCCACCTTTCTGAACAGCGCTGTGAGGTTTGTGAGAAGTATCGTCAATACTGCTGCCAAAAGGTTCAAGATTTAGAACAGTTATTTTTCGGATAATTTTTCCTTTAAATTTATTTACAGGAACTTCTACCACTTTATTCTTTTTTTTCTTCTTCGATGTATCCGTTCGTAATGGTGGATTAAAAACTGATCTGTACATGAAATAGATCAATTTCCTGTTTTTAGAATAATCAAAAAGCTTTTTGTAAAATTGCGCCGTATCTACGGGAGCATCAAAGTCATTTATTTTATCAGGAACGTTCTGACCATTCAGCTTGGATAATGAAAAAAATGAACATAAAATTAGCAAACAAATAAAGCAGTTCAATTTCATTATTTTCACCGTCAAAGAATAAACCCGGATCCTGCTTACCAGGTTCATCGAACATTCTGTAACGAAAAAATGTTTAAGCCAGTTTAGATTTGATCTTTGCAGCAAGATTTTCGACTATACCGTCGAACTTATCTGTAAGCAATGATTGTATTTCTCCGGCATCTTCCTGAAGATTATTTCGGAAATCTGACCCCTTACCAGGAGCGAAAAGGACAGCTAAGGCTGCCCCGGCTGCTGCACCGCATAGGAGTGCCGCAAGTAACGTTGCGTTGTTATTCTTCATAATGATATTTATTTATTAGTTAAATAATTTTAGACCCTATCCCCTCTTATAATTCTGAATAAAATAGAGATAACTGCAATAACAAGTAACAGATGTATTATACCACCAATACTGTAAGCAAAGAAGCCAATCGCCCAAGCTATTACAAGCACAATAGCGATCAAATAAAGTAAATTTCCCATGATTTTAATTTTTATAGTTATTAGAATAAATATTTAAATAATTTACTGTGACCATTGCTAAAATCATTCCTAAATTATTTAGGAGTAAAATCTTCGAAACTTAGAAATCAGATCCACATTTTGAGGAAATTATTACTCAATTATTAAATTCCAATTGTAGAAAACCTAAAAATCGTAATGGTGCAGTTTTTGAATCTGTTCGAATATATACTAATATATGAAGAGTATTAAATTTATTTCTCCACTCGAGTTTTGGCAATTGATCAAAGATTCCTTTTTAGAATTCCTGGATGATAAAGGAATAAAACTTAGTGCTGCATTGGCCTATTATACTATTTTTTCTATTCCACCGCTTATAATAATTCTAACTTCTATTACCGGATACTTTTATGGAGAAGATGCGATTTCGGGACATCTGTTCGGACAATTAAAGGGCTTGATCGGGAGTGATGCGGCACTAAAAATTCAAGAAGCTATTCAAAACACAGTTGTAGACAAAAACTCGTGGTGGGCTACCACCATAAGTATAATCGCTTTAGTATTGGGGGCAACGGGTGTTTTCGTTGAAATTCAAGACTCCATAAATATTATCTGGGGATTAAAAGCCAAACCTAAAAAAGGTTTGGTAAAATTGCTTCTTAACAGAGTCATTTCTTTCTCCATGATATTATCAATTGGATTTATTTTGCTGGTCTCCCTGGTTTTAAATGCACTCCTGGATATATTTAACCATCAACTGCAAAAATTATTTCCTGATGTTGCTTACTATGCTTTCTACGGAATCAATATTGTTCTTATTTTATTTGTAATTACTGCCCTTTTTGCCATTATATTCAAAGTTTTACCGGATGCCCGCATCAAATGGAAAAGTGTTTACTGGGGGTCATTTTTTACAGCAATTCTTTTTTTACTTGGTAAACTGGCAATAGGTTATTATCTTGGCACCTCCGATATTGGCTCTACCTATGGTGCAGCCGGATCAGTAATAGTTATTCTGGTATGGGTTTACTATTCGGCTATCATATTATTCTATGGCGCTGAATTTACACAAATTTATGCTCAGAGGTACGGAACAGCTATCCAGCCCAATGACTATGCCGTGTTTGTAGTTAATAATGAAATGGAAGGTAAAACACCCGAATTCGCTAAAGAAACAATACCGTCTTAAATTTAAATTACATGAACAGTCCATTAATAAGAGTACTCGTGGTAGATGATGATGAAGACGATTATTTCATCACCAAAGAAATATTTGATGAAATGCCGGCTCATAACCTATCTGTTGAATGGGCATCAACCTTTCAAAGTGGACTAGACAGTTATGTGAATGAAAAACATGATATCTATTTTGTCGATTATTTACTTGGAGCAAAATCGGGAATCGACTTTTTGATCGCAGCAAAAGAAAGTGGGGTTAAAAATCCGATTATCATGATTACCGGAAAAGGTGATCAGAAAGTAGATCAAGCCGCAATGGGATTTGGTGCAGCTGATTATCTGGTAAAAAGTGAATTGGAAGCTCAAAAACTGGAGCGAACCATGAGGTATGTTCTCGATCGTTTTAGCTCCAATCAAAAACTGGCTGAAAGTGAAGCAAAGTACCGCAATATCTTTGAAAAATCAAGAGATATGATTTTTATTGCCGATGACTCCGGAAAATTTCTCGATACCAATGATTCTTCTGTAAGGATACTTGGTTATACCAGAGCTGAATTAACAGGAAAATTTATTTATGACTTCTTTGAAAATGAGAATGAAAAAAAAATCTTTCGTGAAATGATTAAAATTAAGGCGGAGGTCGTTGATTTTGAAAGAATCCTGATTTCTAAAGAGGGACAAAAAAAGAATTGTTTGATTTCAATGATTTTTCAGACCAACATTGAAAATAATATCAATATCCAAGGTGTTTTTCATGATATTACAAAAAGAAGAAAAGCTGAAAATGATTTGGCTACTGCCGAAAAATTAGCAGTTACCGGCAGGGTAGTAAGAATGATTGGTCACGAAATTAGAAATCCATTAACAAATATAAATTTGTCACTGGAACAAATAGAATCGGAATTGCTTGATATAGAGCCTTTCAGAATTTATTTTGATATCATCAAAAGAAATTCTGAAAGAATTAATTCGCTCATCACCGAACTACTAAATTCTTCAAAACCTGCTCAGCTCAAAATGGGCTCCATTTCCATTAATAAGATCACTCTTGAAGCAATTCAATTAATTCAGGATCGAATTGTACTTCACGGGGTTAAACTCGTAACCAAGTTGTCGGATGATATTTGTGACATTTCCATGGATGCAGAAAAAATTAAAATCGCCATATTAAATATTCTGGTGAATGCTGTGGAAGCTATGGAAGCCCGGAATGGTAAGCTCGAAGTGGTGACCCGTGGTGAAGGAGACTATTGTATCATTGAAATTTCTGATAATGGAACCGGGATACCGGCTGATAAAATAGATTTTATCTTTGATCCCTTTTTTAGTGGTAAACCAAAAGGTACCGGTCTTGGGTTGAGTACCACCCACAATATTATCAGAACACACAACGGTACTATTGATGTAACCAGTGAGCCGGGACAAGGAACCAAATTTACTGTAAAATTAAAATTCAATAATTAAGCCTTATGAAAATACTTGTAATTGATGATGAAGTAGAAATTTTAGATGCGATTGAAAAAATTCTCATAAAGGAAGGGTTTGAAGTTGAAAAAGCCTCTAGTCTTGCGGAAGGTAAATCTAAAATAAACCAATCACAATACGATCTCGTGATTTCCGATATTATGCTCCCTCATTGGGGTGGTTTTGATTTGGTAGATGCCATCAAAGAAAATCCTGCAAAACAAAAAACACCGGTTATAATTATTACCGGTATGGATGCCGGAATTTTGGAAAGCACTCATACTTTTGCAGACATTTGTTTGCCAAAACCCTTCACTAGGCAACAGCTATTAAATGCTGTTGTTTCATTGATCGGAAAATAAAGAAGTGGTTATTGGATTTGGGTGAATGTTTAATATTAAGTTTCCTTTTCGATGATTACATTTTTATGAAACTTCTTTATGGTGAAAATGGATTTCATCTCGTCCTCTTCACCAATTAAAAAACCTAGTGGTTGAGATAAAGGGAAGCTATCGAATATAACTTTCAACATACCTAATATAGGTATAAATAGCATCATTCCTGCTAAACCCCAGAGCAATCCACCGACAATGATTGCAATTAATGTTGCGAGTGGATTTATACTAACACTCGAACCAACAATCTTTGGAGTAAGAAAATTATTATCCAGGAACTGCACCACCAAACAAACTGCAAGGGCACCAAATGCTACAGATGTTGAATCCTTAGTAAGTAAGGCTATCATCACCGGAAATATACTTCCGATAAGCACACCCACATAAGGAATAAGGTTCAGAATAGCTGCCAGTACACCCAATAAAATTGCGTAATCAATTCCCAACAGCAAAAACCCGGTCGAATTCAGCACTGCCAGTATTGAAATATCAATTAATAAACCCTGAATATATTTCTGCGATACTTTGGCTGTTTTGCTGGCAACTTTCATAACATAACTATCTTTTTCATTAGGAGTAACTTTACAAATAAACTTTTTCACTTTCTCGCGATACATGGTCATAAAAAAAATATATATCGGTAGTACGACCACCGATGCCAGAATATTTCCGGTAAATGCAAACACCCCGCTTAAATATTGCCCGCCCGAATTAACCATGTTGGATGATTGCTCCTTCATCCATTTGTTTTGTTCCCATTTTGATACTTTAAAATTAATTGAAATATATTTCTGCAAATCTCCCATTTTTTCATTTAATTTTTCCCTTAGCAATGGTCCGTCATCTGCAAATGTCTTTATTTGAAAATAGAGAAAATACAGAAGTCCGCCAATTACAATAAGAGCACATATAATACTTATTAATATCGCTATCATCCGGTGAATACCTTTACGTTCCAGGAATTTAGAGATAGGCAAAAGAAGAAAAGAGAGTAGCATTGCAAATACTATTGGTATTAAAAATTGTCTGGCTAAAACAAGAGTAGCAATAGTTATTACAAAAATAACCATATAGCTGGCCGTTTTAACATAGGATGGTTGAGTGGTCATAACAAGATTTTTGAAATTTAGAATTCCTATTCAATTTGCATACCACATAAATCTAACCTTAAAACCGTTCGATATCAATCCAAGTTTGCAAATCTGTGGAAGTTATTACACACATTCTCTACAGTTCTTCATTTTCCTTTATGAGTATCTTAATCGATTTACAAACTTTTTTATCTCGATTGTGTTGATGTAGAACTTTTTAAACTATTAAAGCCCTAAAAACGCACTGTTTCTATGAAATGATACGGATTTTGCAATTAATATTTTAAACTACTTACCGATCGAAATTAAAAACCTATCCCGGATAAACAGAATTATCTTATAAAGTTTATATTCGAACCTAAACTTTTTTTGAACAAGGCAGCATCCTGTTGGCTTGTGATGTATTAGTATGCGAAACCTGATTACTGGTAAAATAAATATATGAAAAAGAAGTATAAAGTTTTATTAGTTGTTGTGTTAACATTGGTTGTTTTTAGATTATTTCTGCCTGCAATTGTACTTCATTACGCAAATAAAGAACTATCCTCAATGGCTGGATATTACGGTAAAATAGAGGATATTGATATCTCCCTTTATCGAGGAGCCTACACCATTGATAGCTTATATCTCAACAAAGTGGACCTGAAGAAGAATTTGCAAACTCCATTCATATCTATAAAAACAATCGACCTGTCAGTAGAATGGAGATCTCTTTTAAAAGGGCGAATTGTAGGGGAATTAGAATTTGTTGAACCAATCCTTTTGTTCACCAAAGATAAAACGGAATTAGAAGAAGTCAAAAAAGATACAAGTGATTTCAGAGAACTACTTAAATCTTTTATGCCTTTAAAAATTAATAGGTTTGAAATTATAGATGGCAAATTACAATATGTAGATAAAACTTCTTCGCCTAACGTAGATATTTCAATGGATAAAACATATCTACTTGCCTCCAATCTCTCGAGTGTGGAGGATACGGCAATTTTACCATCGGTAGTTTTTATGAAAGCTTTGGTTTATGAGGGAACTTTTGTAGTGAACCTGAAGTTGGATGCCTTATCAGACAAACCGCTCTTTGATATGAATGCAAAACTTGAAAATACACACCTTCCGTACCTAAATGATTTCTTTAAAGCCTATGCAAATATAGACATCAATAAGGGTGTTCTTGATGTGTATGCTGAAGTGGCTGCGAAAGAGGGCAAATTTACAGGGTATGTAAAACCTGTGATAAAAGATCTTGATGTAGTTGGACCCGAGGACAGAGATGACAAATTTTTAGATAAAGTATGGGAAAATTTGGTAGGTTTTGTAGGATTCGTTGTTGAAAACCGGAAGAAAGATCAGGTAGCAACTAAAATTCCTTTGAATGGTGACTTTGGAAATGTGGAAGTTGGTACCACTTCCGCCATTGTTTACCTTCTTCGCAACGCATTCATTCAGGCAATTTTTCCTTCAATTGATAACCAGATTTCACTTTCAAATGTGGATAAAAATAAAGATGATAAAGGTTTTTTAAAAAAATTATTTGAAAAAGATAAGGATTCGAAAGGTAGTAAAAGCCCTGCCAAATAATTTAATATTTCTCAAATCTCTTTATTATGCAAAAACAAAACAAAAAAATTAAAGTTCGTCCTGCGCAACATCAAAGTAAGCAGCCCGGGCTGGAATGGAAAATGAATCCTCAACCAATTTCGTGGGATGAAGAATATTTTAAAGTCAAAAAACTGGAAGGTAAAGTTGCCATCATTTCAGGAGGCGATAGCGGCATTGGAAGAGCAACCGCCTTAAGCTTTGCCCATCATGGCGCAACGGTTGTAATCCTTTACCTAAATGAAAAGCAAGACGCTGCCGACACGCAGAAACTGATAAAAGATTTAACAGGTGCCGACTGTATGCTTATTGCATGTGATATACGTAAAGAATCCTCGTGCAAACTTGCAGTTAAAAGGGTTGTTAAAAAATATAAACAAATAGATATTTTGATAAACAACGCTGGTACTCACAAGCCACAGAAAGATTTTTTGAAAGTTACGTCTCAACAACTTAAGAACATTTTTAATACCAACGTTTTTTCCATGTTCTATTTGTGTCAAGCAGTCATTCCACACATGAAAAAAGGAAGTTCAATAATAAATACTACAAGTGTGACCGCTTATCGCGGAAGCGCACATTTGATTGATTATTCGGCAACCAAAGGCGCCATAGTTTCTTTTACCAGATCCTTGTCGGCATCTCTTGCTGCTAAAGGAATACGCGTGAATGCAGTGGCTCCCGGTCCGGTATGGACCCCTTTGGTAGCTGCAAGTTTTGATGCAAAGGATGTAGCTGTATTTGGAACCGATACCCCGCTAAAAAGAGCAGGTGAGCCTTTTGAAATTGCTTCTTCTTTCCTCTTTCTGGCCTCTCAGGATTCCTCGTATATTACCGGACAGGTGTTGCACCCAAATGGGGGTGAAATAGTTGGAGGGTAAGTGCCCTTCTGTTGCAAATGAATTGATGAATGCAAAATTCATTTTTGTGTGGGGATTAATTTACTCACATTCATTCTTAAAATAATCGTTAAGCTATGAAAAGTTTAATGGCACAATTTTGATATTTAAATATTATGAAATATCTTAAAATATTAATGCCATACACTAATTAAAATTATTCACATGTCAAAGAAAAAAATTACTCCCAAAAAAGTGAACAAAAAAATCGCTGATCTTGAATCGAACACTACCGATGGTCAAGATCAGCTATTGACAACCAATCAGGGTTTGCCGATTAATGATAATCAAAATTCCCTTAAAGCCGGTAACCGTGGAGCTACATTATTGGAAGATTTCATTCTAAGAGAAAAAATTACACATTTCGATCATGAAAGAATTCCGGAGCGAATAGTGCACGCAAGAGGATCAGCAGCTCATGGAATTTTTGAACTATACAAACCTTTAGGAAAATATACCAAAGCTGCATTTTTAAATGATGTATCAAAACCTACTCCGGTTTTTGTTCGTTTTTCTACTGTTGCAGGCTCACGGGGTTCTACGGATCTGGCTAGAGATGTTCGTGGGTTTTCGGTAAAATTTTACACTGAAGAGGGGAATTATGATCTGGTAGGCAATAACATGCCGGTGTTCTTTATACAGGACGCTATTAAATTTCCGGATCTTGTTCATGCGGTTAAACCGGAACCCCATCATGAAATTCCACAAGCAGCTTCGGCACACGATACTTTTTGGGATTTTATTTCGCTGATGCCCGAAAGTATGCATATGATTATGTGGGCGATGAGCGACCGTGGCATTCCCCGCAGTTTAAGAATGATGGAAGGGTTTGGAGTTCACTCTTTCAGATTCATTAATGAAAAAGGAGAATCACATTTCGTTAAATTTCATTGGAAACCCTTATTGGGGATTCATTCCGTTTGCTGGGATGAAGCACAAAAGATATCGGGAAAGGATTCTGATTTTCACAGACGCGACTTGTGGGAAGCCATTGAAAATGGAGCCTTCCCTGAATGGGAAATGGGAATTCAAATTGTGCCGGAAAGAGATGAGCACAAATTTGAATTCGATTTGCTCGACCCTACCAAATTAATTCCCGAAGAACTTGTTCCGGTACAACGAATAGGTAAACTTACTTTGAATAGAAACCCCGATAATTTCTTTGCCGAAACAGAACAGGTTGCTTTTCATCCGGGCCATTTGGTACCTGGTATTGACTTCACCAATGATCCTCTGCTGCAAGGAAGGTTATTTTCTTATACCGACACACAATTATCAAGGTTAGGAAGCCCGAATTTTCATGAAATTCCTATTAACAGATCGATCTCACCGGTGCATAATAATCAGCGTGATGGGCATATGCGTCAAACTATCAATCGCGAAAAAACACATTATGACCCTAACACAATCAGCAATGGTTGTCCTTTCCAGGCGAAAGCTGCTGAGGGTGGCTTTACCTCTTATATGGAACGCATTGATGCAAAAAAAATACGTGAAAGAAGTAAGAGTTTCTTCGATCATTTTAGTCAGGCAACACTATTTTTCAACAGTCAAAGCGAACATGAAAAAAGACATTTAACCAATGCATTGATATTTGAATTGGGCAAAGTTGAAAGACCTGTCATTAAAGAAAGAATGGTGGGGCTGCTTACTCAAGTGGATAAAGTGCTGGCAAAAAATGTTGCTGATGGTTTGGGAATTCCTGTTCCATCAAAACCGGAATTTCCAATGAACCATAGTTTTCCTGCTGATGCCGATCCTAAAAATTACCAACCTGTTAAGAAAAAATCATCTGTTGATACGTCAGCTGCATTAAGCATGGTTAATACAATTTTCGATAACATTAAAACCAGACAAGTTGCCATTCTTATAGCCAATGGTGTAGATGACGCTTCGGTTGCCTCCATGAAAAAGGCACTTGAAGCGCAGGGCGCAACTGCAAAAATAATTGCTCCCAACTTAGGCGAAATAAAAGGGAAGTCTGGCAAAATGATTAAAGTTGATCAGAGTTTCCTTCATACTTCATCCGTATTATTTGATGCAGTTTTTGTTCCTGATGGAAATCAAAGCGGGGCTGCTTTATCAAAAAACAAAGATGCCATAACTTTTGTGGATGAAATGTATGTTCATTGCAAACCTATTGCGGTAAACGGAGAAGGGCAAAAATTACTGGAGCTTGCAACGGCAAATGACAATGCTGAACTTTCAAAAGAAAATGGAGTTATTTTAAATGGATCTCCAAAAGAATTTATAAAGGCAATTGCTTCCCACCGTTTTTGGAATAGAGAAAAATAATTTATTTTTCATTAATTAGAAGCGTGTATTTTTCACCTTTGAGAGATACATGCTTCTTGAATCCTTTACATGAAATAGTAACCGACTACTCCTGATTCTCATCATCAAGCAACCAATTAAAAACATTCAGATGTATTATCCCATTTCTACTTTCTGTGAACGAATCTGTTGTAAGTAAATATTTAGGATAGTTGTCATTGATTTTTTCTAATGCACCGAATTCTCTTTCTGCTGTATTCTCATGAACCATTTGCCAAGCAACCTGGTAGTATCTGATTTTACCTGCTGGTGTTTTACACACAAAATCAACCTCAGCATTTCGAGATTTACCTGTCCATATTTTGTTTCCTCTACGTAGTAATTCAAGATAAACAATGTTTTCCAATATGTACCCTCTATCCGTTGTACGCTCTTTCCCTGTTAAAACATTTAACAACCCTACGTCCACCAAATAATATTTTTCTTGTGTTGCTAATTGTATTTTACCTTTCAAATCAAATCGATTTACTTTATAAAACACAAAACTTGCAACTAAATATTCTAAGTACTTTTCTACAGTTGTATGGTGAACGGTTTGTCCGTCTAGGATCAGACTTTTTGAAATATTCCCGGGAGAAAGAGGGTTTCCAATATTCGATGCAACAAATTTTACGATGTTACCAAAAGCACGCTTATCGTTTATCTGATACCGTTTCATAATGTCCTTTTCGACAATAGATGTGTAAATGGCTTCCAAATATTCATATATTTTATCGAACCCTTCTTCACGTAAATCTATTCCTTTGGGTAGTGAAGTTTCATTTACATAATCAAAAAACAGAGCTTCGTAATTAATGTATTTGTTGGTTATATCGATTTTTCGTGCCGATAAATATTCTTTAAACGAAAATGGCAAAATAGAAATTTCGATGTAACGACCACTCAATAAAGTTGCCAACTCGCTCGACAGCAAAAACGCATTTGATCCTGTTATGTAAACGTCAGTATTTTCAGTAGCAAAAAGCCCATCTACCAATTTTTCAAAATTGGGTATGTTTTGTACTTCGTCTAAAAATATAAAATTGGTTTTATCTACTTCCAGATTATTTTTTATCTCAAAATATAAATCATTCCATGTTTTGTTCAGGTAATTTTCGGGTAATTCGAAATTGTAAAAGTGTATTTGTTGTTTCCCTACACCTTCTTTTTGCAATTGCTCTCGATAAATTTCCAAAAGAGTACTTTTTCCTGATCTACGCAAACCACTTATTACTTTAATTAGGTCTTTCTCCCTGTAAGACAACATTTTATCTATATATTCTTTCCGATTGGTGTAAATGCTCATGAGTTAAAGATACGACTAAATCATCAAAACTTGCAAAAAATGCAAGTTTTGATGATTTAGTCGTATGTTAGTAATTGCCAGCAAGTTAGTGGGCGAGTAAAAAGTGCCCTTTTTGCTTACAAGCTGGTTAAACAAGCATAACTCATTGAAAATACTACGTTTACATATCTGTAAAAAACTTTGAAGTAAAATCCTGCAACATTCAAATTTGATAATTAAACAATCAAATTTTGTTTAGATCGGATTCTATTTTGAATTATTCACCAGTTCAGGATTTCCCATTTTTCCGGAGCGGTAATCGCTGTAGCACTTACGAATTTCTTCTTCTGAATTCATTACAAAAGGCCCATAAGCAAACACCGGTTCGTTATGCGGTTTTCCTCCGAGCATTAAAATTTCCGCATCCCCTGCACTGAACAAATTGATCGTATTTTTTCCTCGCTCATACAACACCACCTGATTAGTTTGAACTGCGGTGACATCTGTTGTTTCAATGTTTCCTTTTATCACATATACGAAGGCGTTATGGGTTTCGTCAACCGGTATACTTAGTTTACAACCTGCTTTCATGTTAATGTGAAAATAAAAAACAGGGAACAGTGTTTCGATTTTCGATTTAGCTTTGAACATCTCACCTAAAACAATTCGTGCACTGTAATCCTTCTCCTTAATTTCATCCATCACATCACTCTTGTAAACGTTCGCCGTTGGATCAATAAATTTATATTTTGCTGGTGAATTGAGCCAAATTTGAAACCCATGATAAATACCGCCATTATCATACAGTTTTTGACCTGTTTCTTCCATGTGAATGGCACCTCTACCGGAATTAAACATCATAAAATCACCTTTACTAATTTGAAAATCATAATTCAAACTATCGCGATGATGACCGCTTCCTTCCAAAAAATAGGTTATAGGAATTATACCTGCGTGCGGATGTGCTTCAACACGTAAAGGTTTATCATTTGCATTAACTTTTACAGGTCCAAACTCATCGAAAAAAACAAATGGTGAAACATAGTCATTGTGATCACCGGCGAATGCGCGCAATACCGGTAATGTTCCTACCATGGTTTTGTCGGTTTGAAGAATTTTGTAAACTTTTCTTTCGTTACCTGATTCAAACAACCCGGATGAGGCTTTTAATAAATCAGGCACAACGGCTGTAGCGCCAATAATTGCAGAGCCTTTGATGAATTTTCTACGTTCCATAGTATGTTGCTGTTGATGATTTTTAAGTAGTCCTCAAATTAAACTCACCAAAGTGAAAAAAGTTTAAGAGGGGCTTCTTGAGCCGTTTGTATGGCATTGGTTTTCATTAAATTGAGTAAACGAGGGTTCACTGAAGCAAAACACCCATTCCTAATCGTTCTTTGTAAAAACTATATTTCTTGATAGCGTTCACACTCTTTTTTCAACAATTTCAACCATTTTTTATTTCCCTTTTCTAGTCCTGATTTCAGAATCGGTTTCAACACCCAGGTTAAAATTCCTTCCATACTTTCCTCAACTAAAACTTCGGTTTGCTTGTTCAATTCTGTTATGGTCCAGTTGTGAATTGCAAAAATCCCAAGGGACTTTCCGGTCCAACCAAACTGTGTGTAAGGCTCAACCGTATGAAGTACCGATTTAATCTTCAATCCTCCTGTTTTCCAGGTAAAATTAGCACCTGCTTTTACCAAGCCCTCAACAACAGGAGATTTGATTTCTGTTTGCCAGGATGCCCATGTATCAATATCCGTCAACACTTTCCATACATCCACCGAGTTGGCATTGATTACTATTTTGTTACTGCTTTTAATTCGGGCGTTGGGGTTGATAGGTTTCATAAATAGTTGAAAGAGGAAATGAAATTATAATGTAGCCCTTTGTTTTTGAAAGTTAGCTTTAGGCAATTCGCCATTTGTTATTTGCCGTTTTATGGATAATCACCAGTAAAGATATTAATTTCTTGACATTGATCGGTTTTTTTTGACAATCATATACCAATTACCAATCAATAAGCGAAACACAAATCCCTGCAGTACTTTGCTTATGATTATAATCTATTAGTGTTTCACCATAGCCATACCCAGCGTGTAATTGCATTCGCAGATTTTTATAGACCGGAAAACTCCAGGTAGCTTTCATACTGCCCCTATTTGTAATATCAAAACGAAGTGAGTTGGTAGCAGTAAATGCAATTTGATGGCGTTTAAGATTTTTAATCACTACCAATTCTCCCCTTCCATAATAATCTGCTATTGCCGGATTCTCATCGTCTGAATCGGGCAACCTGATCCAGTGTTTGACATAAACTTGCCAGGTATCTCTTTCGAATCCGGCGAAAAAAATAATTCTGTTCCAACTTCTTGATAATAGAATTGATCTTCCGTTCGACTGGTGATTTAACGAAATTCCGACCATCCGGAGTTTTGCTATAAATACATTGATATTCATAGCCACACTCAAAATTATTTCAGGTTCATAATTTAGTTCCCTGAACGGTCGGGATAGTTCCTTGTTATAGGCTTGCCAGTGTGCCTTTTGTGTATAGCCTACCCAAATGTCACCATACCCTTTTATAAGTCCCTGCGCCACTTTTGTTTTCAGACTTAAATCGAGTTTTACTTCAAATTGGCTATAATCAATTGGCAGCGGTTGGTTATAATCAGGGTTTTCACTTTGGGGTTGCTCGTTGGGATCATCAGTCCATCTAACTATGGTAACAAAAATCGGTTTGTAGGGGGTCATGCGAAAAGTTCCCTTCTTATTAATGCTATCCAGTTCCCACCTTTGCGACATAGTTTGAAAGGCAATAGCTTTGTCTAAAAGTTGATCCTGTGCGTTAGCTTTTCCTAAGGTAAAAACTAATAAAAAAATATTAAATGATAACGTATAAAGACAGATAAATCGCATAAATAATCAGACGGGAAATAATATACTTTTAAGATAAATAAGATGGGTAACTACAAGTTAATTTTTGGAATAAAGTTTTTTAGTTCTCACTGAACAAGTCATAAATCGAGCTCCCAAAAATCTATTTCTGACCCGTAGCTTCATTAAAACTCACCATCCAGTTAATCCCGAATTTATCGGTAAACATACCAAAATAATCACCCCAGAAAGTTTTATTCATTGGCATGGTAACCGTGCCGCCATTTGATAGGCCGTTGAACAATTTGTCGGCTTCCTCTTTATTGTCTGCGTTGATAGAAACCGAAAAATTATTTCCTTGCTTAAAAGATGCGGCCCATTCGCCACCGGTATCACTTCCCATGATGGAGGTCTCATTACTAATTTGCAGAGAAACGTGCATAATTTTATTTCCCATTTCAGCCGGAAGTGGGGGCATTCCCTCCTGCGGAGGCATCTCATTAAATCTGCCGATATAAGGAAATTCACCCCCAAATACCGATTTATAAAAAGTAAATGCTTGCTCGCAATTACCATCGAAATTGAGATATACGTTTACGGTTGCCATTGTTAATTAAGTGTTTATGCTAATGCACTTTTTTAGAAAACAAATTTAGTAATTAAATGGATTAATTCTTCAACCACCGTTTTACAAACCTGTTTTTATCACTTTGCGATTTGATTAAATACAATCCAGATGCTAATGACTGAACGTTAAAAGAAAATTGATTTTGGCCTTTAACACATTCTAAATCGGAGATAATCAATTCTTTACCTGCCTGATCTATCAATTGAATGAAGAACCTTTCATCTTCAACCACTACTAAATTAATAAATAAACTTCCCGACAATACATCATAATCCACCTTAAATTGAGGAGAAAACTCCGGCTCATTTCCTGGATTATTTTTTTCGATAGGATCAAAAGTTGAGATACAAGGAACTGTAACTCTTACAAAGCTAGAGGTGTCTGAGCAGGCCATTGTATTCATTAAAACTTTATAACTGCCGGGGCTATATGCAGTAAAACTACTTGAAGTTGCGCCGGGAATAGAAAAATTATTATTTAACCACTGGTAAGAATAGGTCGATCCAACAGGGAAGGAATTCAGTTTTACCGAGTCGCCCTGACAAAATGACAATGCACCCGTTGAAATAACAGAAGCATTATTAAATGGTGTTTCAACTACTCCCGAAGCAGTTGCTGACCCGCTCGTGCATCCTGTTGAAATTTTCCAATCATAGAAATTATAAAAATCAGGAGTGTTATGAAACGAGGTATCTACATATCCTAAAATAGTGATGGGGCTGCCTGCTGTATTTAGTGGATAATTAATCCCACCCGTATTAGCTTCGAGTAAATTATTTCCTGAAGAAACTATTAAATCATATGTTAAATTACCGTCAAGAGTAAATTTTAATGGTAAGCTGACTTTACCCGAGCCTGGTGCAACCATGAATGATCTTTGTTTTATAAGGCTTCCGGAATTGCTGTTATAAAGCTTAAAGGTGACTAATCCTGTTCCTATCGGGTACACCGATATTTCTTCTAATAATCCTTCCGTTGCATTGTAAAATCTCAACCCAGCCTCAGTAGTGTTAGTGCCGGCAATAGAACCAATGGATTGATCGATATAACCGGCCGAAGTCGAACCTCCGGATGTTGCAATGATATAAAAATTTGTACTTGAGCTTATATAAGGCGAGTAAGTGTTACCAACATTAATTATTGAGTCGGCTAAAGTTGTTAGGTACCAATTGATTGTTCCCGAACTACTCGCCGATATAGTTGCTGTGTCCGGACCGCAAGTGTAGCCGGTAACAGGGATAGGAGTTGATGGTAAAGGAGAACCAATTACAGTAACAGAGGAGGAGGTATATACAAAACAAGACCCGCTTGTTACAATTACACGATACTGTGTGGTGTCGGTGGAAGATCCATAATAAGTCGATGTGTGGGAATTCCCTGATAGGTTGCTCCATCCAGAACCGGTAAATTTTTGCCATTGATAGGTACCATCGGAATTCATTAACTGAAGTCTCCCATTCTGACCTGCACATACTTGCATGAGGGTATCAGAAAGGTAAGATGCTAAATTGTTTTGATGAACCTTAATTACAACTTCATTTGATAATGAAGGCATACAACTACTGTCGGTAACTTTAGCTCTGTATTTTGTACTAAATGAGGGAGCCAAAACAACTATAGAATCAGCAAATCCCTGTACGGATATATCTTCCCAAGTGCTGCCAACATAATGTTGCCATTGAATTATTCCGGAACTTCCAACAAGTGCTAAAGTGATAGAGTCCCCTTCACAAATGGTATCAGTACTAATACTTGAAACTCCACTTGAGGAGCATAAGTTCATATTAATTTGCTGACACCAGCTCTGGGTTCCTGAAGAATCATAAATACAAACATTAAAGCTGCCTGAATCTTTAAAGGAATGCCACAATACATGCCTGTTATTTAAGGAAGTAATTCCATCTCCAAAATCATAATAAATATTATCCGTACCAAGAGAATAATTCCGAACGTGAATCATTGGTATCCCTTGAGAAATAAAATCTGTTAAGTGAAAATTAAGAAATATTGGTGTGGTAAAATTACCCCAGCCGGTGTTAACATCATAACCACGAACATTTAAACCATTAGCATCGGTCCACTTTACCGTGCCATTTTCAATAATCAAACCTGAAGCGATTCCTGCAACGACAGCTGAATCCTTAACAAAAGAGTGAAGAATAGGATTATACACCATATACATTACTTTCGTTGAACCTCCTAACGGTTGGTCAATATATGCAGCGGTTCTAGTTTTAATGGTTAAATTACTAATGGTTTCTGAGAGTAAAGTATCAGTTACATATTGCTGATTCACTTGGTCATATGTGAAAATATAAGCAGGAAAGCCATAAAATTCATCAAAACCATGAAATAATCCTCTCTCCTGACCTCCTACTAGATTAGGAACATTGTGATTAACAAAGGCATGCAATTCAGGGTCATATGTTAAAAATGCATAATTGGACAGGCAACCGGTATCCATTGCAATATAATCATCATTTTGAAAATAACCCCAACCGGCACAACCACTCTCAATGTATGTCATAGCATCTGCAGACGGATCGTAATAGTATAGGTCTAATTCATCATCATAGTGAAAAACTGCTACAAAATCACCAAAATTATAAGGTCCGTTACCCCATGATAAAGAGCTTGTTTCGGGATCATCGGATAATTCGCATGAGCTCCAATTATGAGTGAAAATGTTATAGCGAAAGTATTCCCGAGAAACATTATAATATCCTCCGGATTCAGTTTGAGTGATAACTACAACCCCGTGTGAGCCAGCATTCACATTAAATCTCATCGTTGGAGTTAAGGTTCTCGTTTTTAATTGCACATCGAATTGATGCAACAAATGATCATAAATTATAAAGCCATACTCCTCGTCTTGTTGCGCTGGAGTAATCCATGTGGTGAACACAACTTTACCGGAATAATTACTCGAAATAATTATGTTATTTGTCCATGGCATTTGATAAATCATCGTTGTTTGCAAAACCGAATCATATGTGGTGCATTCTAGCCGCTGCTGATTTCCGTTAAATGTTATTGTAGAATTTATCGGATATTCCTTATAATAGTTTTGTGAATATCCCATAAAAGTGGATAATATTAAAAGTACTGTGATTAAAATTTGTTTCATGGTCAGACTTTATAAACTGATTTCTATATTTATTTTGCTTTCGAGAATTAATTCTTCAACCACCGCTTTACAAACTTATTCTTTTCACTCTGAAGTTTTAGAATGTATAACCCTGATGAAAACTTTTGTACATTGATGGAATAGCTGTTTCGACCTTTACTAAATTCAGAGTATTCTTTAAAAACTTCTTTCCCTGTTTGATCAATCAATACTAAAGTGTACGATTCATCCTCATTCAATTCAGCATCTAAATATAATTCTTCTGCCCCCGAAGAATAGAAAATATTAAATTGTGTTTCTGTTGATGTACTGATTTCAATTTTTTCCACGGGATCAAATGTTGTAATGCAGGGCACCTGCACATTTATTGCAGAGGAGGTGTCTGAACAATTTGTATTATTTATAATTAATGTGTAAGCCCCTGCCGTTTTCGCCCAATACGTATTTCCTAATGTTGAAACCGTGACTCCATTTCGCAGCCATTCATAGTCATAAGAACCACTTGCTGGTGCTGTTAAATAAACTGAGTCGCCTTGGCAAAAAGATAATGCCCCTATAGGTGTGATGTTTGCAGCATTTAATGCAGTGTAATAATTTGCAGTGATTGACATTTGATTTGACTTACAACCTGTGGTGAAATGTAGGTCATAAAAATTATAAAAATCATTGGTAGTATGAAAAGTTGAATCTATGTACCCTAAAATTGTAACTGGAACTACTGGTGATGTGATAGGATAACTTATTCCGCTTGTATTAATTTGCAAAGGCAAATTTGTTGATTCGACAACCAGATCATATGACATACCACCAAATAAATTGGCATTCATTGAGACTTTATATGGACCGCCTACTGATTGTAATGTTGTATAGTATGAATCAACGACTATTTGAGTTCCTGCTTTTTTCAATCGTATACTAATGCTGCCTGTTTGCATTGGATAAATATAAAAATATTCAAGAGTCGTTGGACTATTACAGTAAAATCGTATTCCTTTTTGATGGGTTGATGTCGAATCTGTTGCCCCAATACTAGTATTCGCATACCCAATAGGTAATAATGTTCCATCTACTGCCTTCACTTTATAAGTTGTAGTTGCAGTTGTGTATGGGGAAAATGTGCTTCCAATATGGAGGATGGTATCCTGGTAATTTGAAAACCAATATATGTTTTGTGAACTGCTTGTTGCCTGCAGAAGTGCAATCCCAGGCCCACAGGTTCTTCCTGATGTAACTGTTGGTGGTGGCGGAGCAGTAGCAACATTTACAGTTACCACATCAGAAGTATCTACAAAACAAGGTCCGCTACTTAGTAAAACCCGATATTGAGTAGGTAAATTTGAGTTTTCTACGTAACTCATTTGAATTGCATTTGCAATGTTGTTCCAAGTACCTGAATTATTTTTCTGCCACTGATAGGTTACATTTGGAATATTAACAGAAATTTGATTTGATAAATTGGAGCATTTGGAATATGTGGAATCTGATATCTGGTAATTCCCTATAGTTGGATAAACTTTTATTATTTGGTCATTCGAATAGGCAGGCAAACAAATCCCATTTGTAATTATAGCTCTGTATTTAGTGGTTTGATTCGGACTGATGAGATAATTTGCCGTTGTTGCACCGGTACCGGTTTCATCTACCCAACTAGCACCAACTTTACTTTGCCACTGAATGGAACCGGAATAAGATGAAAGAGATAGCGCTGTAGAATCTCCCTCACATATAGTATCGTTAACAGCACTTATTAAACTCGAAGCCGAACATAAATTCAGTGTTACTTGCTGGCACCAACTTAATGTCCCGGTTGAGTCATGAATACATACATCGTATGTGCCCGATTCGTTATACGTGTGCCAAAGAACATTTCTTTTGTTGGATGAAACAACGCCATCACCAAAACTAAAATAGATGGAATCGGAACCAATAGAATAGTTTCTTACATGAATCATATTATAGCCCTGACTGGTAAAATCTGTTAAATGAAAATTCAACAACATTGTTGTATTGTAATTTCCCCATCCTAAATTGGAATCGTATCCTCGAGCATGTGAGCCATTAGCATCGTTCCATTTTACTGTTCCATTCTGAATTTGATAGCCGGAGATGGTACCTAGAGTTGCCGTGGAATCCTTTATCCAGGAGTGTGAAATCGGATTATATACCATGCAGAAAACTTTTTGACTAAATCCTGGAGTTATATCCATCCAAGCCACAACCCTGTCTTTAATTTTAATATTTGTTAAGTTGGAAGAATAAACCGAATCGGTAACCCATTGATGTAAGGAAAGGTCATAAAGGAAAAAGAATTTTTTAAATGTTGAGTCTTGATCATTTCCATAAAAAATACCTTTAGCTTCATCTCCTATTAGGTTTATTCTTGGGTGAATAGCTAATTGATGCAATTGTGGGTCATACATATAAAATCTAAAATACCCATTTCCAGTATCTACTGATCCTATGTAACAATCTTCCCATTCCTTTTGCCAATCAATACTCCCCCATATGTAATCTTCCTGAAAAATCATTGAATCCTTGACGGGATCATAATATATGAAGGAATTATCATCTGCATCTACCAGTCTATCAGTATTCCCGATAGAATTAAACGTCCAGATATCTGATGTTGAAGACCATCCGTATAAATAGATAGGCTCTGAAGTACACCATTTTTTATAAATTGTATTGTATCGATAATAATAATAATCGTTAACATAATCTCCGTTATATAATCGCTGGAGGACAACATCGATCCAAACCGGCCCGCAAATAACATTTAAATCTTGGTTGATAGCTAAATTGTAATTTTTTACTTCCGAAATAAATTCATGTGCATAAGAATCATAAATAATAAACCCCGCTTTCCCAACTTGGTTGCCAATACTATTCCAAAAAGTATAGCCAACTTTTCCTAAATCACTACCGGAAATAATTAAGGTATATGGGACCCATTCTGTATTAAACGAAACTGTAGTTTGTAAAACAGAGTCGAACGTAGAACATTGTATTCTAGATAAATTTCCATTTGTAGCAAGAGAAATATTTAGTGGGTATTCTTCATAATAGTTTTGTGAATATCCAATAAAAGTGGATAACACTAAAAGTGCTGTTATTAAAATTTGTTTCATAGCTAGATTTTATAAACTGCTTTTTATATTTTAATTAATTCCGGTACTCGTTGCCTGCATATTCGCAAATCCTAGTCCACATGTTGTTCCATCAGTAGTAATAGGCGCCGAAGGAGTTATTTCATTCGAAACTGATATCATACCGGATGTGTCTGCGAAACAATTACCATTTGAAATGATAACTCGATAATTACAATCCAATGAAGTATTCACATTATAATAATTATTTTGTCCATTAGCAATATTATTCCATCCACTCCCACAATCAGATTGCCATTGAAAACTACCATTTGAATTTGCTACATTAAAAATGGCATTCCCATTTGAACATTTTGTAACTAGAGAATCCGAAATCACATAACTAGTTGAATATTCATAAACCATTATTGCTTGTTCATTGGTATAAGCAAAAGTACAGTTGCCTGAAGAAATTTTAGCTCTATAAAGTGCAGATTGAATAGGATAAAGTACATAAGTTGTGGAGTCTGATCCTATTCCCAATTCATCAACCCAATTGTTTCCGATTTTGCTTTGCCAGCGGACTATTCCATTCACTCCTGTAATAGAAAGTATTAGACTATCTCCTTGACAAATCGTGTCATTTGAAAATGTGATGGCGCTGGTAATTGCACATATATTCATTGTAACTTGTTGGCAAACAGTTTGCGTTCCAGTTGAATTGTAAAGACAAACATTATAAGTGCCCGACGACTTGTATTGATGCCACAACCCATTTCTTTCTTTCCCTGAAATTACACCATCCCCAAAATAAAAGTAAACAGAATCAGAACCCACTGAAAAATTCTTTACATGAATCATGGGAACACCTTGAGAAGAAAAATCTGTTAATTGGAAATGCAGTAATGGGGGTGTAACAGTATTAACCCAACCAGCATTTTCATCATATCCTCTTATGTTAAATCCATTATTATCAGTCCAGGTAACTGACCCATTTAACTCTATTGTAACGTATGATGCTGTTCCCGAAATTTCAGCTGAATCCTTAACCCAAGAATGGGAAATTGGATTGTAAACCTGATAAACAACTTGTTTAGGCAATCCCGGCACCTCACTCAAATAAGTTACTATTTTCCCTCTGATTTGAATATTAGTAATAAATGGAGAATAGGTTGAATCAGTGACCCATTGATCTATAATATTATCATAAATAAAAAAATATTTTTTGAAAGTTGAGTCAACATCAAATGCACTAAAAATACCTCTTCTCACCTGACCCATGAGATTGGTAACGGGATTCAACATACGTGCATTACTTTCGGAATCAAATGACCAAAATTGGTAAAAATTGCCACATGTATCATTTGCTAAGAAATGATCATCTTTTATGTCGTCATCACCAAAATACAAACAATTAGAAAATTCATTATATTTTATATCAGCTACAGGATCATAAAACATAAATTTAACATCGTCAAAATATTGTAATCTGTCTATATTTCCTATCGAGTTGTTAAACAATGAAACTGGAGACATTGAAAATTGATCCAAAATTTGAATCCATTTGTGATAAAATAAATTATAACGATAGATTATATTGTAATAAAGATAGGTTCCATTACCATAAGTTTCGTTAACCACTTCAACCCATACTGGCCCGCAAATAATATTTATTGACTGAAAAGCTGTGCTAAATTTTGATATTACAGTTACAAACTGATGTAGTTCATGATCATAAATTATTATCCCTGCAGTAGTATGTAGTGCTGATTGGGGATTGGGTGTCTTATACCCAACCTTTCCATAATTATTTCCAGTGATTTCTATATTATAATTTGTCCATTGAGTATTGAAATAAACAAGTGTTTGCAACAATGAATCATATGTTGAACACTCGAGCCGATATTGAGATCCATTATTTATAACAGTAGCTGTAATAGGATTTTCCTGATAATAGTTTTGTGAATATCCTGAAAAGGAAATTAACACTAACAGTGAAATAAATAAAATGCGTTTCATAGTTAAATAAAATTATTTGTTAAAAATACAAATTTCATTATTCTAGCTTTGCCGGTATTTTTAAAATCAAATGTAATCTTTTATCGGCAATTTTTATTACTGAAATCAAGGTTTATTGGAAAATTATTCTATAAACAATATTCTCGTTTAATTATCTATATTTCTTTGTTAATCAATATTTTAAATAGCTTTAATTTGAAATTACAATATATTTAAAGTAATCTATTTGTTCTAAATGCTCTACATATGATTGAATTTTTCTTTGTAATTAAAATCAACTTTCCCTCCTCAAAACTTAAGCCCTACACTAAATCCACCCTCAACAGCCCGACTGGTGAGTCGGAAAAAAAAGGGATCATTGAAATTATTGTTATTATAATATATTTCATGGGTAGAATAAAAACCCATTGCCAAAGAAATAGAAAAACATAAGTGCTTGTTTGGCATAAACAATACTCCGTTTTTAATGAGCCATCCCTGATATTCTACCTGTTCGGTATGATTTATTATTGGGTTGGATGGATTGTAGGTGTAATGGGAGGTCTGGTAGTTAACAATTCCATAGCCAAAGGAAGGGCCCACAAAATAATTTGCATATCTCCACTCAAATGGATAGTAATACAATTCTATTCCTGCACTGAAAATCTTGTTTTTATTATAATATCCATACTCCCCCAAATTCAAAAAAATATTGCTTCCGCTATAT
>Ga0105048_10002043_pt1 | contig 32623 bp, 25 predicted proteins | sample MAT05_FD_78382 | JGI IMG/M metagenome (GOLD analysis project Ga0105048, IMG submission 78382) | Freshwater microbial communities from Lake Fryxell liftoff mats and glacier meltwater in Antarctica - MAT-05 | ecosystem: Environmental > Aquatic > Freshwater > Ice > Liftoff microbial mat | place... | reverse complement strand
TGCTGTCGTCGCTGCACGCTGCAGCCACGATGCTCAACGACATGAGCACTACCGGAATGATTCGCTTCCTCATGGACTCCCCCTGGAATGTTCCGCCTGAATCGGCAGTGAGTGATCGATCGGATGGTAGTGCAAAAAGTACTTAGGAAACGAACGATCGTGGCACGGGTCGCGACCAATTGCTAACGTCGGCACCCTATGGGGAACCGACGAGTACGAGTCATGTGGAGCGATCTCAACGGGCTGTCGCACGGCCGTTACGTGCCCGAGCGGCGCCTCGGAGAGCACGGTCACCACGCCGTGACGACACTGACGATGAACATCAAGGGCGACATTCTGCCCGTCGACGGCTACGCGATGGATGTTGGCTTTCCCGATCTGTCCACGGTGCCGCTACGCGAGACCCGGCGTACCGGCTGGGAGGTCGACACCGATGTCGTCATCGCCGATCTCGAGTTCAACGGTGCCCCGCTCGCGATCTCGCCACGCGCCGCCCTCCAGCGGGCGGTAGAGGCGTGGCACGCACTCGGGTACGAGCCGATGTTGGGCTACGAGATGGAGTTCTACGTCATGCAGCCGGATGCCGATGCGCCCGGTGGGTTCTCGCCGCTGCAGATCCCCGGCCACCGCGTCTACGGCGTGGGCATCGGTGGCGACGTCACCGGCCTCACCTTCGACTACTTCGACGCAGTGGAGACCAGTGGCCTCGACCTCGAAGGCATCATGGCCGAGTTCAGCCCTGGGCAGTTCGAGATCAACATGAAATACGGCCCAGCGCTCGACAGCGCCGATCGTGCATTCATCTGCAAGGAGCTCACCCGTGAACTGGCGGCAGCCAAGGGGTACCGAGCCACGTACATGGGTCGGCCGCACCCGATGATGGTGGGGAGTGGCCTGCACATCAACTTCTCGCTGGTGCCCAAGGATGGCGGTAGCAACGCCTTCGACGACCCGCACGCGAAGCACGGCATCTCGTCGCTCGCCCGTCAATGCCTGGGCGGGCTCATCGCTCATCACGAGGCCATGGGCGTCATGTCGGCACCCACGGTCAACAGCTACAAGCGGCTGATCCCTGGCATCATCGCCGGCTACTGGGCCAACTGGGGTCTCGACAACCGGATGAGCACCTATCGCGTGCCGTGCGAGCGCGGCGCCGCCACCCGCATCGAGAACCGGATGCCGTGCGGCACCGCCAGCCCATACCTTGCTGCCGCAGTCATGCTGAACGCGGCATTGCTCGGTGTGGTCGACGGGTTGGATTGCGGCGAACCGCAGGCGGGCGACGGCGACACAGAGCCGAACACCGACCGCCACACACCGCACACACTGCAGGATGCCATCGCCGCGTTCGAGGCCGACTCGGTGCTGTGTGAGGCGATGGGCGCCGACCTGACTCGGGCGTACCTTGCACTGCGTCGCGACGAGATCGCTCGCTGGGAAGCCACCGGCAACGCATGGTCGGTCGAGGAGATCACCGACTGGGAGCTGGCCGAGTACCTGCCCTACTACTGACCAAGGCCCAAGAACGGCAGGCAGGCCTCGACGCCGCCCAGCTCGATGTCAGTGCGTTGCACGCGTGCGGTGAAGTCGGCGCGTGACATTTCGAAGTGGTGCATGGTCGAAGCGCGCGCCTGGCGAACACTGCGGCGCGTGCTGGCACGTGAGTACCCGAGACTGTTGGTGACTCCCAGCGACGGAGCATTGTCCTCCCACGCGCTCGTGGTCGCCGTGTCGCCGGCGAGCCCCAGGAAGCCCAGCTGCAAGGTGGCGATGCGCATCTCCTTGCCGATGCCATGTCCCTGAAACGCACGGCCCAGCCACGAGCCGGTCTCGAACTGGCGCAGGATGGGGAAGTCCTTGGCGATCAGTGCGGTGGTACCGACGACCTTGCGGTCCATGATCGTGGCGAGGTTGATGTTCCAGTCGGTGGGTGACAGCTCGGCGCGGCACCGCCAATAGAACTGCATGGTGTTGCGTTCGAGCGCAGGTGACGGCTCTGTCGACCACGGCATCGCGAACGGCATGAACTCGGGGTCGTGGATGCCGTGGGCTGCCAGCACCGCCAGTTCGGCCGCCATCTCATCATCGACGTAGCGCAGCTCGAGGCGCGGTGTCCGGACGCGGAGATCGAAGAGGGGCCAGACAGGATGTGTCATTCGACAAGTGTTGCGCACACCGCCCACCGGTGGTGCCGCAATTCGATCAGTAGGCGGTGACGTACTGATCGCGCTGTTCTTGCGCCATGGCGGCGATGTCGTCGATCTCGTCGCTCTCGAAACCGGCCATCTCACGGAATTTTCGCGCGAGCACGATGGCCGCCTCGCGGCTCTCGCCACGAAGGCCACGGAAGTTGAACAGGCCGTCGACGGTTCGCTGAAACTCGAGCGCACGCGTCTGGCGTTCCTTGTCGTCCTTGGTGAGCTCGCGCAGCCACGTGCTGCCCATCTTCACGTGGGTGACCTCGTCGGCCAGCATCCAGTCCTCGCAGAAGTGCAGCACCGGGTCGTTCATCTCCTCGGCGAAGTTACGCATGGTCGTGAACACGTCGATGGCCAGGCCTTCCAGCCCGCGATTGACGCCCGCAAGACGGAACACGGGATCAGGGTGACAGGCGGCTTCGAACAGCGTGACAGCCTCGCTGAACTCTCCGATGTCGGTGCCCATGTGGTCGCCCAGCAGCAGGCTGATCTCGACGTGGCGGGCTTCGTCCCAACACTGTCGGGCCATGTCCAGCTTCATCGCGAATGGTGTTTCGTCGGTGCCGTAGTCGAACGCGGTGCGGCCGGCGCCTTCCATTGCCTGGATCTCGCCGACGAAGATGCCGTGCATCTGTCGACGGGCACGGTCCGCGACGTCGTTGGAAGCAGGGTTCATCCGCCGTTCCTCGCCGGCCCCGTTCATCCGCTCGTCGGCGAAGCGTTCGGCGGTGGTGATCCGATGGAAACGGGCATCACGAGCAAGTGCAGCGGGAGGCAACTGTGTTCGCATGTGAAAACGCTAGCCGATCTTGATGGTCAGGACGGTTCGCGCTCGGCTTCGGCTCGGTTGGCGAGGTACCAATCGATCGTGCGTCGCAGCCCGTCTTCGAACGGCATCTGCGCGCGCCAGCCGAACAACGATTCGGCGCGGCCCGGGTCCACGCGGCGACGCGGTTGACCGTCGGGCTTCGTCGGGTCCCATGCCAACTCTCCGTCGTAGCCGACCATCGTGGCAATCATTTCCACGGTCTCGCGAATGGTGATCTCACGGTTGGTGCCGAGGTTGACCGGCTCGATCCCGTCGTACTGCTCGGCTGCAATGACGATCGCCTCGGCGGCGTCCTCCACGTAGAGGTATTCGCGACTGGCCGTGCCCGTGCCCCACACGTCCAGCTTGTGTTCGCCCTGCTCGACGGCTTCCACGCAACGCTTGATGCGGGCGGGGATGACGTGACTGACCGAGGGGTGGAACTTGTCGCCGGGCCCGTAGAGGTTGGTAGGGATGAGGTATGCGAACCGTTGGCCGTACTGTTGGTTGTTGACCTGTGCGTGGATCAGCTGAGCCTTCTTGGCAATGCCGTAGGGGGCGTTGGTCTCTTCCGGATACCCGTCCCACAGGCTCTCCTCGCGGAAGGGCACCGGGGTGAACTTCGGGTACGAACACACCGTGCCCAACAACACGGTCTTCTCCACGCAAGGGGCCATGCGAGCTGCCTCGATGACGTTGGTACCCATCAGCAAGTTGTCGAGGTACAGCGGTGCAGGTGCCACCTGGTTGTAGCCGATGCCACCAACGCGAGCCGCGAGATGCACGATGTGCGACGGCGTGGTGTCGGCCAACAGCCGCTCGGCGACACCCGGTTGGGTGAGGTCGTAGTCGGCGCTGCGCGGCACGGCTACCTCGGCACCGTGCGCCCGCAGCTTCTCGACGACGACCCGACCCAAGAAGCCTGCACCCCCGGTGACAACGACTCGACGGCCACTCCAAAAACCTGTCATGACCACGATGCTACGACGCGCCGGGGCATGATGGGGTGAGTGCGAGTCGCGTACACCCTCGAGCAATGTTGGCATCGCGTCCCCGGTGGTACCGGGGTTGCGGCGCTGCGCATTGCCGAAGCCCTGGGGCCGCACAACGACGTGCGGCTGGTCGGGGTGGCCGGCCGTCACCGCCATTTGCCCCCCGAGCCGTGGGTGCCATCGATTCCGGTTGCCCACCTACCGATTGCCGCCCCGTGGCTCTACGAGACGTGGCTCCACGGAGGGTGGCCGAAGGTCGAGAGGGCTACGGGGAGGGTCGACATCGCCCACGCGACCACGCTCATCCCGTGCCCCACCGACGCCAAGCTCGTGGTCACCCTGCACGACCTTGCCTTCCTGCACGATCCGAGCCAGTTCACCCGCCACGGCGTGCGTGTGTTCATGCGCAGCCTGGACATCATCAAGCGCCGAGCGGACCTCGTGTTGTGCTGCAGCCAGAGCACGATGGACGACTGCTTCGCCGCCGGCATCGATGGCGACCGTCTGCGTCTCGTGCCACTTGGTGTCGAGGCTGAGCGAGCTGATGATGCCGAGGTTGCTCGCGTCCGCCGGCTCTATCGGCTGCCCGACCAGTACCTGCTGTTCGTCGGCACGCTCGAACCGCGCAAGAACTTGAAGGGCTTGGTCGCTGCGCTCGCGCACCTGCCCGAACCGCCGCTGCTGGTCGTCGCGGGGGCTGATGGGTGGGGTGAGAGTGGGGTCAACGAAAGCGATCAGGTACGGTTCTTGGGCTTCGTGCCGGGCGACGACCTGTCGGGTCTCTACGGCGGTGCGACCGTCTTTTGTTATCCCAGCGAGCGGGAGGGTTACGGCTTGCCCGTCCTGGAGGCAATGGCCCAAGGCACACCGGTCGTCACCAGTCGCGGTACAGCGACCGAAGAGACTGCCGGTAGCGCGGCGGTGCTCGTCGACCCGATGGACCCCCAGGACATCGCGCGCGGAATCGATGAGGCAATGCACCGCAGCTCTGAGCTGTCGGCCAAGGGCTTGGCTCGCGCTCAGCGGCGCAGCTGGGCGACCACGGCCACCTTGACGGCGGCCGCCTACCGGGAGCTGGCCGGTTGAGCCTGCCCAGCGTGCTGGTCAACCTGTTGTGGTGCGTGCCCGGCCGGGTCGGAGGCTCGGAGGAGTACCTGGTGCGACAGCTGCTCGGCCTGGCCGAGTTGCCCGAGCCACGATGGCATCCCACGGTGGCTGCGGCCCGCGGTCTCGGCGCCGCCCATCCGGAACTCGGCGCGGTGAGCGCGGTGGTCGAGCCAGACTTCGAGAGCGCGAATCGGCTACGTCGAATCGTTGGTGAGGTCACCTGGTTGCGCCGACACACCGCGGAGGTGGCACTGGTGCACCATGGCGGCGGCACCGCACCGATCGGCGCTCGTCGGCCCTACGTGCTCACCATCCACGACCTCCAGTTCCGCACCTTTCCGCAGTACTTCTCTCGTGCCAAGCGTGCGTATCTGGCCGCCCTCGTGCCCTCATCGGCTCGCCATGCAGCGATGGTGGCGGTGCCCAGTGAGTACGTGCGGGACTCCGTGATACGTGCGTACGGCATCGCCGCCGAGCGCGTCGCGGTGGTGCCCCACGGCATCGAGCCCGGTCTGGTCCATGCCGTCACCGCTGCGGCTGAGCTGCGCGCAAGGTATCGGTTGGGTGACGGCCCGCTGATCGTGTACCCGGCGGTGACTCATCCGCACAAGAATCATCGTTTCTTGCTGGAGATGATGCGCACCCACTGGACCGACCCTGACCTGCGGCTGGTGCTCACCGGTGGCGAAGGGTTGGCGGAATCTGAGGTCGCGGCCACCACCGATGAGCGAGTTCGACGTGTTGGGCGTGTATCCGCGGCAGACCGCAATGGGCTGCTGGCGATGGCGGACGCAATGGTGTTCCCCAGCCAGTACGAGGGCTTCGGTGCACCGCTGATCGAGGCAATGGCACTCGGCGCGCCGGTTGTCTGCAGCGATGCCACGTGCATGCCCCAGATCGTCGGCACTGCGGGTGTGGTCCGGCCGCTCAGCCCCGATGCCTGGGCAGGTGTGTTGGACGAAGTTCGTGACCGCCGTGACGAGCTGGTGACTGCGGGCCTCCTGCGCGCCGAGGACTTCACGTCAGCGACGAGTGGCGCAGCACTGGCAGGCGTGTACGAGAAAGCACTGGCCAGATGACCGACCGCCCGCTGCGGATCGCGGTGCTGTGTCCGCACTTTGCACCCGACACTGCCCCGACCGGCGAGGTCATCACCCGCATCGTCATCGAGCTGGCCGCGCTCGGCCATGAGCTGCACGTCGTGACGGCGTTGCCGTGGTACCGCGAGCATCGCATCGAGGACGGATGGCAGGGCAGGATGGTGCGTCGCGAGCGGACAGCATGGGGCTCGATCACGCGCGTGAACCCGTTCCCTGGCAACGACAAGCGCAACCTCTGGCGGCGCGCCATGGGGTTCGCGGGGTTCAGTGCGCTTGCCGGGTTGACCTCGCTGCGCGGCGGCCGAGTCGATGCCGTCATTGCCATGTCGCCGCCGCTCACCATGGGCCTCACCGGCTGGGCCACACACCTGGTGAGACGCGGCCCGCTCGTCTTCAACATCCAAGACGTGTTCCCCGACGCTGCGGTCGAGACGGGCGCAATCACGAACCGCCGCATCATCGCGGTGGCCCGGTGGCTGGAGCGAGTGAGCTACGACCGAGCAGCAGCGGTGACGGTTCTCAGCGACGACCTGCGCGACAACGTCACTGCGAAGGTGAAGTCCGGTCGTCGAGACCACGTGCATGTCATTCCCAACTTCGTCGACACCGAGTTCATCCAGCCTGCTGATCGAATGACAGAGCTACGCCGCGAGCTGGGGATCGGTGACGAGCAGGTCGTCCTGTACGCGGGCAACGTCGGCTTTTCGCAATCGCTGGAGATGGTGGTCGACGCCGCCCGCGAGTTTCCGCAGGCGACGTTCCTGATCAACGGCGACGGCGCAGCCCGAACGACACTGGCGGCCCGGGCCTCTGGAATCTCCAACGTTCGCTTCAGCGGCTACCAACCCAAGGAGCGGGTCCCGGAGGTGCTGGCCACCGGCGACATCCACCTCGTGCCGCTGAAGACCGGCCTCGGCCGAGTCAGCGTGCCCAGCAAGACCTACTCGATTCTGGCGGCCGGCCGCCCGATCCTGGCGGCGATCGACGCCGGAACGGAGGTCCCCCGCATGTTGCGGGCCAGCGGTGGTGGCGTGGCGGTCGCTCCCGACGATCCAGTGGCGTTCCAGGCGGCGCTCCGTGAACTTCTGGCCGAGCCGGCGGCCGCAGCGGCGATGGGTGCTGCAGGCCGTGCCTGGGTCACCGGCGCCGCTTCACCGCAGGCAGTCGCCTTGGCGTACGAGCAGCTCATCAGGTCAATCGGTTCGCGACGCCGCTGAGCAACTTTTGTCGCCACCAGCAGATAACCTCGCACCCTCGTGGCTACGTCATCGTCCGCTCGCAAAGTCGCCAAACTCGCATCGCGGGGCAAAGGCAAGAAGGTCCGCTTCACCAGCGGCACCACTTTCCCTGCCATCGTGGTCGCGACCATCCTCGCGATGGTCGCCCTCGTTGCCTACGCGAAGATCTCTCAGCCCAGTGTTGAGTCGGGTGCGCCACAGCCGGGCGACGAATGGTCCATTGCCTACGGCATCAAGGTGTGTGACGAGTTGCTGCCCAACCTCACCGGCACAGCCGCTGACCTGGAGAAGGACGCATCTACCGGCGACCTGAACGCCGTTGCGAGCGGCAGCGACAGCGATGGCATCATCCATTACCACCCGCAAGTCGGCGGCGCCACCGGCGGCCGGGCCAAGTTGGGTGTCTTCCTCGACGTGTACGACATCGAGTTGACCAATTCCAAGCTCGTGTTGCCCGAGTCGCAGGTTGCGCCTGGCGAGCCCCGCTCGTGGGACATCGAGGACGACGACGTCTTCAAGGGCACGTCGTGCGAAGGCAAAGAGGCTGTCCTCAAGGTTCGCGTGTGGAACGACTACACCAGTGGTGAGTTCTTCGACAACGTCACCGACTTCCGCAACCTGCGCTTTGGCAACAACGGCATGGTCTTCGCAATTGCGGTGGTTCCCCGCGACGCCGAGATCGCCAAGCCGGACTCGGCCGCCAAGCTCTCTGAGCTGGGTGTCATCGGCGCCGGCGACTCTGCCCCCACTACCACCGTGGCAGCTGACACCGGTGCCACCACCACCGTGGCCAGTGACACCGATCCCAGCACCACCGTTGCTGCAGCGACCACCACGGCTGCTTCGGCCACCACCACGACCGGCCCCTGATGCGGGCGGTAGTGCTCGTCGGCGGGTTCGGGACCCGTCTGCGTCCGCTGACGTTGTCGACACCGAAGCCGATGCTGCCGGTCGGGCACGTGCCCATCATCGAGCGGCTGGTCACCAATCTTGGTCGCAGCGGCATCACTGAGGTCACTTTGGCCCTGGGCTTTCAGCCGCAGCCGTTCATTGCTGCCTTTCCGGACGACGAGTGTGCGGGGGTGGCGCTGCGCTACGCCGTGGAACCCGAGCCGCTGGACACCGCAGGCGCGATTCGGTTCGCAGCCGACGCCGCTGGCATCGACGACACGTTCGTCGTGGTCAACGGCGACATCCTCACCGACCTCGACGTGTCGCGCTTGGTGGCGTTCCATCGTGACCACGCCGCCGAGGCGACGATTCACCTGATCGGCGTGCCCGATCCATCCGCATTTGGTGTGGTTGCGGTTGACGTGGATGGGCGAGTCGAACGATTTGTCGAGAAGCCGGCTCCCGGCACTGCGCCGAGCAACCTCATCAACGCCGGCACCTACGTGCTGGAACCGTCGGTGCTGCAGCGGATTCCCCTCGGCCACAGGGTGTCGATCGAGCGAGCGACGTTCCCGATGATTGCCGAGGCCAAGGGCTTGTTCGCCATGGCGACCGACGACTACTGGGTCGACACTGGCCGCCCGGAGCTCTATCTGCAGGCCAATCTCGATGTGCTGTCGGGCATGCGCCGCCACGATCGCTGCGAAGGTGTGCACGATGGCGCGTTCGTCGACGCGGATGCCACCATCCAGCACTCCATCGTCGGCGCCGGGGCAACCGTTGGTGCGGCCAGCGTCACCCGCTCGGTGTTGCTACCCGGGGCTGTCGTCGAGTCCGGTGCGGTCGTGACAGACTCGGTGGTCATGGGTCGCGTCGGCGCAGGTGCGGCCGTGCACCACAGCGTGCTGGGAGCCAACGGTGTCGTCGCCGCTGGCGAACAGGTGAGCGACGAACGTCGCCCGGACCCCGACGCGGGCCCTTCCAGCGCGTGAACGTGCTCATCGTGGGTGGGGCCGGTTTCATCGGCTCACACCTTGCAGAGCGCCTGCTCGCAGAGGGCCACACCGTTGATGTCGTCGATCTGCTGTCGTCCGGTTCGCTCGCCAACCTCTCCAACGCACGCTCGGTGGGTGGTGAACTGAAGATCCACACGCTCGACGCTGGCGCTGATGAGTTCCAAGCGCTGGTCGCAATGAGGAATCCGGACGTCATCTATCACCTCGGTGTGCTGCCGCCCGGTGTGGCCGCCGAGCACTGTGCGGGCGACGCAATGCGTTCGACGATTGCCGTCTTGGAGGCCGCCCGCTCACGTGGTGACGTGAAGATCGTGATGGCGCTGTCGGCCCTCACGCTGTACGGCGACGTGCCGAGCAAGGACCAGCCGGTCAAGGAGAGCCAACCCTGGAGCCCGGTGGGAGTGCACGGCGTGGTCACTCGCACCCTCGCCGAACTGCTGACCGTCTATCGCGAGGAACACGCAGTCGAGTTCACTGCGCTGGCGTTCACCAACATCTACGGGCCACGTCAGCGCCCCGAAGCCGGTGTGGTGGCAGCCTTCGACCAGGCGCTACGTGAGGGCTTCACGCCCATGCTGCACGGCGATGGTCGCCAGACGCGCGACTTCCTGTACATCGACGACGCGGTCGACGCCCTGGTGCGTGCCGCCGCCAAGGGCAGCGGCTTGATCATCAACGTCGGCACCGGGGTCGCCACGTCGATTCGCGATCTGTGGACGCTGATGGCCGGTCCCGACGGTCGGCAGCCAGCGCCGTCGCCGCGCCGGCAACACGACATCTCCCGATTCGCGGTGGCGCCGACTCGCGCCCGCATCCATCTCGCGTGGGCACACTGGACCGAACTCGGTATCGGCCTGCGCGGCGTCGGCCGCTAGGGCGTTCAGCGGGCGGCGGCGAGGGTTCGGCGGGCTAGTTCGTGGCCGATGTCGGGGGTGCTCATCACGCTGGGGGTGACGACGACTCGCATGCCGGCGGCCTCGATCTCGCTTTCCAGGTGAGCATCGACGGGGTCGATGACCAGGGTCGCCGCAATTTGGGCGTACAGGTGAGCGACGCCGACCACCGATGCTTCGTGGCCGAGCTCCTCCAACATTCGGTCGGCCGGGCCCTTCAACGCGGCCCCGCCCACGATCGGCGAGATTGCGACCACCGACTCGCGTCGAGCCGACAACACTGCGTCCACGCCGGCCAGCGCACGGATCGGAGCAATGGACACGAGCGGATTCGATGGGGCAATCACGACGACCGCGCTGTCCGAGAATGCGGCCAACGCCGTGGAAGTCAGCGTCGCTCGCTCGGCGCCGTCGAATCGAACGCCCGCCACCGGTACCGAGTGCTGACGTTTCACGAAGTACTCCTGAAATGGGACCTCGATCCCCTCGTCGAGGAGTGCAACCATGGTGGTGACGCGGTCGTCGCTCATCGGTACCAACCGTTGCAGGATGCCGAAAGCGGTGGCAATCTCGGCGGTGACCTGAGTGAGTGTGCCGCCCTCTCGCAACCGGGCTGTCCGGTAGAAGTGGGTCGCCAGATCCTGATCACCCAGATTGAACCATGTCGGCGCCGCCGATGAGCCGTCTGGACGCACGTCGGTGAACCGCCCGAGGGCTTCCATCGCTCGCCAGGTCTCGTTGCGCAGACCCCACCCGCGATCTGGGTCGATCGCTCCCGCCAACGTGTAGGTGATCGTGTCGATGTCGGGCGAGATCGACAGCCCGTGCATCACCGTGTCATCGCCGGTGTTCACGACCCCGATCGTTGCTTCCGCGGGGTGGACACCCGCCAGCGCCCGGAGAAACCTGGCCGCCCCGACGCCGCCGCACACCACACTGACCGTTGTCATTGCTACTCCGTCTCGATCAGGGGTGTGTCGTTTGCGCCATTGCCGTTCGCAACCCGACGGTACAGCTCTGTCATCTCGCCAGCACAGCGATCCCACGAGAACCGCCCCAGCTGTTGGCGACCGGCCTCGACCAGGTGCGCCCGTACCGACGGGGAAGTGAGGGCGGTGTTGAGGTTGCTGGCGAGTGCCAGCGTGTCCGTTGGCGGGCACAGCAACGCAGCATCACCGGCGACTTCCGGGATCGACCCTGCGTTGCTCGCCACGATCGGAATACCTGCCTGCATTGCGTCCAGAAGGGGAAAGCCGAAGCCCTCGTCGAGCGACGGGTAGGCCAAGGCGCGCGCTCGGTGGAGCAGCCACGATCGAACCGGCTCCTGGATCCGCCCGGTGAACATCACTCGGTTGGCGTGCTGCCCAAGCGCATCAACCGCAAGATTGATGGCGTCGCGGTCGTCGCCGTCGCTGCCGGCGATGACCAGTTGCAACTCTGGCTCCTCAGCCGCCAGCAGACCGAACGCGGCCACCAGGCGCGGCAGGTTCTTGCGTCGTTCGAGCGTGCCGATGGCGACGATGAAGGGCTTGTCCGTGAGCTGCGGAATCGGGGAAACGTCTGGGGGAGTGGACAGTGGTAGCCCGGCGAGCTGCACGGTCTGAACGGTCACCCCGGGCAGTAGCTCGCGCACCGCGGCTGCGGTCGCGTGTGAGCTGGCATGTACCACGGCACCGCCGTCGACGGCGCGACGTAGCACCCTGCCGGCACGGCGAACTGCCGGTGCGGCGTCGTCGGGGTGGCGTAGGAACCAGCAGTCGTACACCGAGACCACGCGCGGGAGATGGCAGGGAGGCACTACGTAATTGGTGCCATGCACCACGTCCACCCCGTGCAGCCATCGATCCATTCGGGGGTGGCCGCTCCGAGCCCACGCAATCTGTGCGAATGCGGCAGGGATCGGGAGTCGCCGAACGGCTTCAGTCGGCCGGGCCCGAGCCGACAGGAGATAGTCGACGAGCTGCACGTCGGCACGCCGGCGCAGCGCGCCCTGCATCGCTTCGACCGCGAAACCGATACCCGTCCTCGGCCCGTACAACGGGCTGGTATCGAACCCAATGCGCAGCGGTGACATCCCGCTCGCAGGCTAATCGCAGTTGGGTGCCCTAGACTTCAGCGACCCAATGGCGGTGCCGCCACGACGGAAAGAACGCAACGATCATGCCCCGCGCATTCATTACCGGAATCACCGGCCAGGACGGCCAACACCTCGCTGAGTTCTTGCACGGCAAGGGCTACGAAGTGTTCGGCATGGTCAAGGGCCAGAACAACCCGCGCATGGTGCAAATGCGCGACGAGTTCCACTATGTCGAGCCGGTGCCTGGCGACCTTGCCGACCTGCCCTCGCTGGTCAAGGCGCTGGAGTACAGCCGGCCCGACGAGGTGTACAACCTGGGTGCCATCTCGTTCGTGGCGCTCAGCTTCAACCAGGCCGAGCTCACCGCCAACATCACTGGCCTCGGTGTGTTGCGCATGCTGGAAGCCATTCGCATGGTGGGCGGCGCGCAGAACAACCCGATTCGTTTCTACCAAGCGAGCAGTAGCGAGATGTTCGGCAAGGTGCGCGAGACGCCCCAGACCGAGAAGACCCCGTTCCACCCGCGCTCGCCGTACGGCTGCGCCAAGGTCTTCGGTCACGACATCGTGGTCAACTACCGCGAGAGCTACGACATGTTTGCCTGCAGTGGCATTCTCTTCAACCACGAAGGCCCGCGTCGCGGCCTCGAGTTCGTGACCCGCAAGGTCACCAACTCGGTTGCCCGCATCCATCTCGGCCTGCAGCAAGAGATCGTGTTGGGCAACCTGGACAGCAAGCGCGACTGGGGTTTCGCCGGCGACTACGTCAAGGCGATGTGGAAGATGCTGCAGCAGGATGCCCCCGACGATTTCGTCGTGGCCACCGGCAAGGCCTACAGCATCGAAGATCTGGTCCGCCTGGCCTTCGCCGAGGTCGGCATCGAGGACTGGCAGCGCTACGTCCGTCAGGATCCGAAGTTCTTCCGCCCGGCCGAGGTCGACCTGCTGATCGGCGATCCCACCAAGGCCCGCGAGAAGCTGGGCTGGGAGCCCGAAGTGCAATTCCCGGAGCTGATCAAGATGATGGTTGCCAACGACCTCGCAGTCGAGGGCGCCAAGCTTCGCTGAAGCTCGCCGGTGTCAGCTCTCGAATGGCATGTTGATGATTGCTTCCATCGCTGACTCGCTGGTGGGCACCGAGCCGGTGCGCAGCTTGTGACGCAACGCGATGGCGAACGCGATCAGCGCAGCCACCGACGATGCCACCAAGCCGAACTCGATACGGCGGAACAGTTCATCGCTGCTCAGCCATGTGACGACGACAAAGGCAACCATTCCAAGGCCCCAGCCGACGCCGACGAGAGCGTGACCCTTGAGGGCGATCACGGCCTGGGCCAACGCGAGTGCAATCATGTACCCGGCACTGCCGAGGGCGAGCATCGCGAGGGTGCGCCTGCTGATATCGACATCGTACATCTTCTCGATCACGAATGGGCCGAGCACGAAGCTGCCCAGGATGCCGGCAGCGCCGACGGCGAGCACGATGATCATCAGCTTGCGAAAGCCGCTGCGGAACTCGTCGAATTCGTTGCGGGCTGCGAGGCGAGCGAGCCTGGGGAGCAGCGCAGCCTGCACCGCCTGGAAGAGAAACAGTGGGATGCGAGACAGCAGCACTGCGTACCCGAACTGCGTGACGAATTCCTTCTGGCTCTCGTCGGCCATCAGGGTGGCGGCCACTGGACCGGCGTTGACCAGGCCGGCGGCGAAGACTGACCCGAGCAGCAGCCAGCCGAGGTTGGGCGTGACCTCTTGCCAAGTGGCGGGGGGCCCATCCTCAGTGCGCAGTTGTCCACGGGCGTAGACGTAGAAGAAGCCAGCGAGCGGGGCGAGGGCAACAGCCATGCCGTAGGGGCCGACCGTGTTGACGCCGACGATTGCCAGGGCGATGCACAGGAGGACGCGAATTGCACCATCGGCGCCCATCACGATGGCGTAGGCCCGGAACCGGCCGTGGCCGCTGGCGATACCGCGGGCGAGCTGAACTGGCATGTAGCTGGCGAAGGCGATGATCAGCGCCACGAGCATCACCCAGTCGCCGCCGAAGTACGACTGCGAGATCCACGGGCTGGCGGCGATGATGATCGTAATGACGATGGCGGCCAGAGCGATGCCGAGCAGCACCACCTTGCGCACAACTGGACGAGCACCCTGGCCGAGTGCTCGCCGGGCAGAGATTGCACGCCCCAATTCCTGCTCCAACGGGAGAAAGAAGCCCGGAGCCAGAGCGAAAGTGGCGAACCACAGCGACAGCACGGGGCTGAACGCCTCGTCGCTGCCGAGTGCATTCTTGCCGACTCTGAGGAACGCAAAACTGGCCAACCCGGCCACCAACAGCCCGATACCGACGGGGATGGTGCCTTCGGGAAGGGGCACGCGAGAAGTAGAGGACTGTTCGTCGGAGGGTGCCACCAAGTGCACGAGGCTACCCGGCAGACTGGTCACATGGCCATGCACCCCGCCGAGCGGCCTCAAGGCACCGACCCCTGCGGCCGATACCTCCGTGTGCGCCGCTGTCTCGTTGTCGTCCTCGCGCTCGTCGCGCAGGTCGGTCTCCTTGGTGCCGGCGTGCCGCCGCCGGCGTTGGCCGACGCCTCGGTCACGCTCGACGGGCATGGCAACGGCCATGGTTACGGTCTGAGCCAGTGGGGTGCGTACGGGTATGCCGTGGACTACGGCTGGAGCTCTGCTCAGATTCTGGATCACTACTACGGAGCAACCGTCGCCGGGACGGTGCCGCTGGAAACCACCATCGCAGTGCGGTTGACGAAACTCGACGACCTGCAAACCGCGGTGGTCACCGAAACCGGTGGCCTGCTGGTCGATGGTGTTGCGGGCGGGCCGTGGAAGTCGGCGCTGGCTCGGGAGGTGTCGGCGCCAGGGTCGCCAGCGGTCTACGCAGTCTGGGCTCGCGCCGATGCGCAGGTGTGTCCTGCGGAGACTGGCGACCCGGTGGCCGCGGGCTGGACACTGATTGCGCCGTCGATGGCCACGCAGGTCACCATCCGTTCTCAAGCAGACTCAGCGACGACGAGTCTGTCGCAGCTGGCCGCTGTGTGCGAGTCCACCGGACCCGTACGTTCCTACCGCGGCGTGATCCGCGCGGTCAACGGCAGCGCCGGCGAGAACCGCACGGTCAATGAGCTCCCGATCGAGCAGTACCTGCGGGCAGTTGTAGCGAAAGAGGTGTCCCCGGGCTGGGCCGCGGCGGGCGGCGGGCGTGGTGCGCAGGCATTACAGGCGCAGGCCGTGGCGGCGCGGAGTTACGGCCTCGCCGAGAATCGTTTCTCGTATGCCAAAACCTGCGACCTGACCTGTCAGTACTACCTGGGCGCAGCATCGCGAACGTCCACACGATCCTCGACGTACACGGCCGTGGAGCACCCAGCCACCGACGCGGCGGTGCTGGCCACGGTCGGCATGGTGCGTCGACTGGTTTCCAACGGGGGCATCGCACTGACGATGTTCGCAGCGTCGTCGGGCGGCTGGACGAAACCTGGCCCGACCGACATCGTGCCGTTCCCAGCGGTCATCGACCAAGGCGACTCGACGTCCTTGAACCCCGCATATGACTGGTCGGTGACGATTCAGGGTGCAGTCGTCACCTCCAAGTACCCGGCCATCGGCACGTTTTCGCGTGTGACGGTGCTGACCAGAAACGGGTTGGGCGATTGGGGTGGCCGCGTCAACACTGTCAAGATCACTGGTTCCGCAGGCCAGGTCATCGTGACCGGCGATCAATTTCGTAGCGCGTTCGGGCTCAAGTCCGACTGGTTCAACGTGCAGGGTTCGACGCAGCTGGATCCATGCTTCGGTCGCAATGCGCCGGCCGTGGGCGCCGCCCAACCGTCATCGGCCGCCGCCCGCTACGCACCATTGACCCCGGTTCGGCTGATCGACACGCGCAACGGCATCGGTACGACCCAGCAGCCGATCGCTGCTGGCTGCACGTTGGTGGTCGACCCCGGGCTCGATCCTTCGGTCACCGCTGTGGCTGTCAACCTGACAGCGGTCTCGTCGTCGGCGTCAGGGTTTCTCACGGCATATCCCTGCGCGGTCGAGCGCCCTGTGGCATCGGTCGTTCAGGCGGTTGCACAGCGCACGATCGCCGGCTCGACGGTCGTGCCGCTCGGTGCCGACGGCACATTCTGCGTCTACACATCGACGGCGACGCATCTGCTGGTCGATCTCTTCGGTGCTTACTCGCCAGCGGCAGGCCAAAAGTTCGAGCCGACCGCACCGACCCGCGTCCTCGACTCCCGCTCGGCCGGCGCCCGTCTCGCCGCAGGCACGGTCGTGACGATTCCGTTGAACCCGGCTGCCGGGGTGCCCGCGGGTTCTAGCGGCGTGGCCTTGAGCGTGCAGGCAATCGACCCCACCGGTGCAGGCTTCGTGACGGTCTTCCCGTGTTCACCGACCATGCCGGTGGTGAGCTCGCTCAATGTCGCATCGTCTGCCAACATCGCCAACCACGTCGAGGTCGGCCTCAGTGCTACGGGCACCGTGTGTGTGTACGTCAGCTCGGCAATGCACATCATTGTCGACCTCAGTGGCTGGTACGGCGCTGGAGCAACGACCGAGTTCCACGCGCTCACCCCAGTGCGTGCACTGGACACGCGTAACGGCATCGGCCTCTCCGGGTCGTTCTCGCCGATGGTCAGTCGTGCGTTCACGCTCGCCGGCACCAATGGGCTCCCGGCAGCTGCGACGGTGCGTGCGGTGGTCGCTGAGGTGACCGCCGTCGAGCCGACGTCGGCCGGCTACCTGACGGTGCATCCATGCGAGGCCGTTGTGCCACAGGTGTCGATGGTGCAGACATGGGGACCTGCGAATGCGGCTTCGACGGTGATCGGTGTCGACGACGACTTTGGCCGATGGTGCATCCTGACGAGTGCTTCGATGCATGTCCTCGTCGACGTCAGCGGCTACTTCTCATAGTCGGGGCCTGTTTCGGGTGACGCGGCAAAGCGCCGACGTTGCCGTCGGCGATTTGGCGGGGCTGTGCGAGGGTGATTCAGGCAGCCGTGCGGATGAGGCCACGCATTTGCTTGCGTGCGGCCTTGGCCAGATCGTGTGCCTGGCCGACGAGGACGGCCGCCTGCTCTGGCAGTCGTTCTTCGATCTTGACCACTGCGGAGTCGAGCTTGGCGTCGAGGGCATCGAAGCGCTCGTCGAGCTTGGCGATCTGAGCCTCCACAGAGGTCAGCATCTCGTCCATCTGGGTCTTGCTGGTGCCGAAACGGTCGGCGAGGGCCTGGACCACTTCGCGGCGACGAACTTGCGCCTGCTGGAAGGCAAGCACGCCGAAGCCGATGGTGATGTAGGCGGCGTCGCGCACGGCGCCGACGAGCTTGTCGTCGAGGCCGGCCAGTTTGCTGGCGTCCAGGCCGGAGAAGTCGAAGTTGGGGAAGTTGGGAAGCGTTGCCATGAGAGGTGATCCTTCTCGTTCGTTGTGATTGCACGATACCGCATTCTGCTAACTTTTGCAAGCACTCGTCGCGGCAGTTGCAAGAGTCGCCGCGTGGGCAGGTGACAGGGGGAGAGCAGCGCCCGCCGCTAGCCTCGTATGTTCGTGGAACCCACCGGATCGCTCGCCCCGCCCGTTGTGGCTGTGATGGTCGTGCACCAACCCGGGCCGTGGTTCGACGAGGCGCTCGAAGCGTTGGCGACGCAGGACTACAGCAATCTCAAGAATCTCTTCCTCGTGGTGGGCGAGCCCGGCGACCTGCCGGCGCGGATCCGCGAGCGAGTGCCGAACGCGTTCGTGCGAGCCGTGGAGAACAACCCGGGGTTCGGAGCCGCCGCCAATGAGGTGTTGCGCCTGGTCGAGGGCGACAACGGCTTCTTCTGCTTCCTGCACGACGATCTTGCGCTCGAGCAGGGTGCCATCCGGCTGCTGGTGGAGGAGCTGTACCGCTCGAATGCGGGCGTCGTCGGCCCGAAGCTGGTCACCTGGGACGACCCAGCCGTGCTGCAGCACGTTGGCCTCGGCGTTGATCGTTTCGGGGAGGTGGACCCCATTGTCGAGCCTGGTGAAGTCGACCAGGAGCAGCACGACGCTGTCCGCGACACGTTCGCCGTTCCGTCTGCGTGCCTGCTGGTCCGAGCCGATCTATTTCGCGCCATCGGCGGCTTCGACCCGACCATCGAGTTCTACGGCGACGACGTCGATCTCTGCTGGCGCGCGCACCTTGGCGGGGCCCGTGTCATCGTGGTGCCCGCGGCGCGTGCGCGACACATCGAAGACCTTGCCGCGCGTCGCCCAGACCTTCGCCATGCCTCGCTGATCGCCCGTCACAGGATGCGGTCGGTGGCCACGCTCACCGGCGCCGGCCGGTTGCCGCTGGTGTCATTGCAGTTGGTACTGGTCACGTTCGCCGAGACGATCGTCGGCCTTCTCACCGGTCGATTTCGACAGGTCGGTGCATCGCTGACCGCTTTGTTGGGAATGGTTCCGCGAACGCCCAGCTACTTCGCGCGTCGCCGTTCGCTGGTCGAGTTGAGGGAAGTGCCGGACTCGGAAGTGGCGGGCCTGCAGGTGCGTGGCAGCGCGCGGCTGGCCAGCTACATGCGGTCTCGCGACAGCCGCCAGGTCGACCCCGACTCCACCACCGAGCGGCGTTGGCGGCAGACCGCCGGCTCGGCACCGGCGTTTGCATGGCTGGCGGTCAGCCTCCTGGCTCTGTTCGGCAGCCGCCAACTGATCGCCAACGGGGTGCCTCGCTTCGGGGAGTTCCTCGCCTTCCCTGCCAGCCCGCGGGCGATGTTGGCCGACTACCTGTCGGGCTGGTCCGGCCATGGGTTGGGCAGCACCACGGCCAGTCCTACGGGCATCGGACTGCTGGTCATCGGCAGTGTCGGCACCCTGTTCCACATGGCGCTGCTGCACACGGTGCTGGTGGTCGGCCTGCTGTTCGCCGGGTATCTGGGAATGTGGCGGCTGGCGTCACTGTTCCCGACCGCCCGAGCACGCATCGCCGCACTGGTCGTCTACGCCGCGGTACCGCTGCCGTCGCAGCTCCTGGCGAACGGCCGCTGGGCAGCGCTGGTCTGTTACGCAGCTGCCCCGTGGGCAGTGCACCACCTGCGCCGCATCGCCGGCATCGACACCTCGGGTAGCCGTCACGACGAAGCGGTCGAGCGGTCGGTGGTCGTCGCCGGCCGCAAGCAGTTGCGATGGGCCGCACAGCTGACGCTGCTGACCGCGGTCGCGGTGGCGTTCAGTCCGTCGTTCGCGCTGCTGTTGACATTGATCGGTGTCCTCCTTGCGGTGGCTACCCTCCTGTGCGGCGGCTCGCCATCCGCAGCCGCCAAGCTGGCGGGTGTGGCGCTGGGCGCAGCGGTGGTGGCGCTGGTCGCCAACCTGCCGTGGGCGATGTCGCTGACGGGAAGCGAGGGTTGGACCTCGATCGTAGGTGTACCTGTGTCGTCGGCCCGTTCGTTGGGCGTTGCCGAGTTGGCCAGATTCCTTGCCGATGCCGGCGGGCTGGGCGTGGTGGCGATGTTGCTCTTCCTGCCCGTGCTGGTGGCGCCGCTGGTGGCACGTGCGTGGCGGTTCACGTGGGCGATTCGTGCCGCTGCGCTGGTGTTCGGCTTCGGTGGTCTGGCGATTCTCGACGATCGCGCAGCGCTTCCCATTCGCATGCCGGAGCCAGGTGTGCTGCTCGTGCCGGTGGCCATCGGCGTGGCCCTGGCTGCGGCGTGCCTGGCTGCTGCATTCCAGGACGATGTACTGGGTGGCTCGTTCGGCTGGCGGCAGCCGCTTGGCCTGCTAGCAGCCATTGGCGTCATCATCGGCGTTGTGCCCGGTGTCTTCGCGGTGACCGACGGCAGGTGGGGCACACCACAGCGCACGCTGGTCTCCGTGCTCGCGCAGTTGCCGGCCAATCCGCCGGAGGGCAACTACCGCGTGCTGTGGGTCGGCGATCCGGCGGCCATTCCGGTGGCCTCGTACACGTACCAGCCGGGTGTCGGGTACGCACTCACCGACGATGGTGAATTGACGATCGCAGGTTTCTGGTCCGGTCAACCGACAGCTGTCGAAGCAGAGGTCGCCACTGCTCTGCGGCAGATGGCGGCTGGGGTGACACTGCGCGGCGGCAGGCTGCTGGCGCAGTACGGCATCCGTTACGTGATCGTGCCGCTGGCCGATGGTGCGAATGGAACCGTCGCACTACCGTTGCCCACGCCCGGCGGACTGGTCGATGTGCTCGAGGACCAACTCGATCTCGCGGCGCCGCTGACCCGCCCGCCGAACTACTTGATCTACGAGAACTCGGCATACACGCCCACCCGATCGATGCTCTCCGCTGGGGGCGCTGCCGCCAGTCAGGAGGCCGGCGGTGAGGCAATGGCCGGCGCCGACCTGCGGGGCTCGGTTCCCTTCGGTGTCGGTGGTGCCGACATTGGCAACTTCGCCGGTGACGTCACCGCTGGCACCTTGCACGTGGCGGTGCCGTTCGACAGCAATTGGTCCCTGAGTGTTGACGGCAATTCGGTGCCGGCCCGCCGGGCCTTCGGTTCCACGCTTGCGTTCGACGTCCCGACCGCGGGCAGGGCAACCCTGTCCTACAACACGCCACTGTCGCACTCTCTGTGGCTTGTGCTGCAGCTGCTGATCTGGCTGGCGCTCGGGCTGGCGGCCAGTCGGTTCAGCCCTACGCACTTGCGTCAGCGCCGTCGACCGGCTGCCCGTAGCGCAGACTCCGGTCCGGTCGCAGATCTCACCGCGCCGCTGGTGGCTGCCGGTGTCGACGACCTTCCGTGGGCCACCCGCGAAGAGGAGCTGTCATGAACCGACGCCCCTTGGCCATTCTGACCGTGATCGTTCTGCCGGCTCTGCTGCTGGTCGGCTTCACCCGCAGCGATACGCCGCCGCGAACGCTGCCCACCTTCGCCGCGCTCGGTTCGCCGTCAATGCCGTTCGTACCCCATCAGGGTTTCATCAACTCCACGTGGTTCTGCCCGGGCGTTCCCGCCGGTGGCACCGGGCTGGGCGGCTCGATCACTGTCGCCAACCCGTCGGACGCGCCGCTGTCGGGGCAGCTCACCGTGTTCAACGACGTTCCCGACAGCGAAGCGGTCGAGCAACGCTTCGAGGTACCTGCCCGCGACACCTTCTTCGTCGATCTCGCCACGGTGCAGTCGGCTGGGACGTACCTGTCGGCGATGGTGGAGATCACCGGTGGTGGCGGCTTCGTCGAGCAGCAAGCCGACCACCCCGATGGCAGCGCCGTCAGCCCGTGCTCCAACAGCACCTCGGCCAACTGGTACTTTGCCGACAACTACACGCTGGGGAACAGCAAGGAAGACATCGTCATCACCAACCCCTTCCCCGACCAGGCGATCGTCGACTTCGCGTTCGGCAATCAGGACGGAACCACCACCTCGCAGCGTCTTCTGGGTGTTCCGGTGTCGGGCCACTCCGTGTTGGTCGTCAACCAGGACTTCTTCTTGAAAGACGAGACCGTGCTGGGCATGTCGGTGGTGGCGTCTCGTGGGCGAGTGGTGGTCGGGCGAGCGCAGCAGTATCTCGGCGAACGTCAGGGTTACTCGATGTCGTTGGGTTCACCAGCGGGTTCCACCGACTGGTGGTTCGCCGACGGAGAGAACAGCGGCAACTTCGAGCGGTACAGCATCTACAACCCCGGAACGCAAGAGGCGATCGTGCAGCCGATCTTCCTGGGGGTCAACAGCGACACGTTCGGCAACAACGTCGACCCCATCACGATCCCCGCTGGTCAGGTTGCATCGCTGAACATCAAGGACATCCCGGACCTTCCCGAAGGCCGTCACGGTGCTCAATTCTCGTCGCTCACGGGTGCGCCCGTCGTCATCGAGCGGGCGATCACCCGCCAGGCCGGCGAGGGGTTCGTGACCACCGTCGTGCGTGGTGTCGAGCAGTACTTCGCTGCGCCGGGGTACTTCCGCTGGAGCATGGCCATCGGCACCGAACTCGCGGTCGACAACGTGCTGGTGGTGCTGAACGTGTCGTTCACCGACGCGACGGTTGCAGTCAAGGCTCTCGGCCCCGGTGGGGAAGTCGACCTTCCCGGTCTGGCGGCGGTCCCGGTTCCGGCCAATGGTGTCGTCACCATTGCGATTCCCGATCTGGCCGCTGCACTCGGTCGTCCGCTGATCGTTGTCGGTACGCAACCGATCGTCGTCGAACGCCTGCTGCCCCGCGGTGGCGACCTTCGAGGTCGCTCCGGGTCGCTGGCGCTGCCGGGCTGACGAGGCGCAGCAATGCAGCAGATTCTGATCGCACTCTCGGTGGTGGCCGGTGCAATCGTCATCGGCCTCGTTCTACGGCGACGGCAAGTGGTGCAGGCGCCGACGCAGCCGAGTGTCGTGGTGCCCGCACAACTCGACCGGACCGACTTCCAAGCCTCCACGCCATGGCTGGTGGCGGTGTTCTCCTCGGCGACGTGTACCACCTGCGCCGATGTGGTCCGCAAGGCGCAGGTGCTGTCGTCCTCGGAAGTGACGGTGCTCGACATCGAGTTCGGCGCACAGAAGGCGCTGCACAAGAAGTACGACATCCAGGCGGTACCGATCGTGGTCATCGTCGATGCGGACGGTGTGGTGCGGGCCGGGTTCGCCGGCCCGGTCACCGCCACGGACCTCTGGGCAGCAGTCGCAGAGGCGCGACAACCCGGTTCGAGCCCGGAACCCGATCTCGGCCGTTAGCTCGCGGCGGCGTCCTCGGTGACAGGGGAGCCGTCGAGGCTTGCCTGCACCAGCGCTGCAACTTCGGCACCGTCGATGGTTTCCTTCTCCAACAGCGCCTCCGCCACCAGCTCGAGAGCCGGACGGTACTTGGTCAGTAGCTCGGTGGCCCGCACCTCCTGTTCATGCAGGATGCGCGAGATTTCGCCATCGACCAGGCGAGCGGTGTCGTCGCTGTATTCACGACCCTGGGTCATCAGATCCTCGCCGAGGAAAACCTGCTGCGAGCCGCTCCACGCCATGGGACCGACGGCCTCGCTCATACCCCACTCGCGCACCATGCGGCGAGCGATTCCTGTGGCCTGCTCCAGGTCATTGGCGGCGCCGGAGTTGAGGTGCCCGAAGACGATCTTCTCCGCAACGCGACCACCCATGGCCTTGCAGATGAGATCGTCGAAGAAGTCCTTCGAGTAGGTGTGGCGCTCTTCGGGCAGGCTCCACGTGACGCCCAGTGCCATGCCGCGGGGGAGGATGGTGACCTTGTGCAGCGGGTCGGTGTTGGAGAGCACCACGGTGAGAATGGCATGGCCGCCCTCGTGAATGGCGGTTGCGCGCTTCTCCTCGACGCTGAGCACCAGGCTCTCACGACGAGCGCCCATCACTACTCGGTCGCGGGCGTTCTCGAAGTCGATGCGCTCGATCTCCTTGCTCCCGCGGCGAACGGCGAAGAGTGCCGACTCGTTGACCAGGTTGGCCAGGTCGGCACCAGACATACCCGGCGTGGCCTTCGACATGACTTCGAGGTCGACGTCCGGGCCCATCCGCTTGTCGCGGCTGTGCACCTTCAGGATGGCAAGACGCTCGTCGTTCTCCGGCAGCGGCACCACGATCTGGCGATCGAAGCGGCCGGGCCGCAGCAGGGCCGGGTCGAGGATGTCGGGGCGGTTGGTCGCCGCCAGAATGACGATGCCCTCGCTGGTCTCGAAGCCGTCCATCTCGGCGAGCAGCTGGTTCAGCGTCTGCTCGCGCTCGTCGTGCCCGCCGCCGAGGCCGGCCCCGCGCTTGCGGCCGATCGAGTCGATCTCGTCGATGAAGATGATGGCCTTGCCCAGCTTGCGGGCCTGGGCGAACAGGTCGCGAACTCGGCTGGCACCGACGCCGACGAACATCTCCATGAAGTCCGAGCCCGTCACGGAGAGGAACCCGACGCCGGCCTCGCCGGCAACAGCGCGTGCGAACAGCGTCTTGCCGGTACCGGGAGGGCCGACCAGCAGCATGCCCTTGGGCACGCGGGCGCCGATCTCGCGGAAGCGCTCTGGCATCCGCAAGAAGTCGACGACTTCAGTGATCTCCTGCTTGACGCCCTCGTAACCGGCGATGTCGGCGAACGTGGTGGATGGCTTATCGGCCTGGTAGGCCTTGGCGCGACTGCGGCCGATGGACATGACACTGCCCATCTGCCCCTGCGCACGCTTGTTCATCCAGACGAGGAAGCCGATGATGAGCGCGAACGGGAGCAGCAGCGTGAGTGCGCTGAGCAACCAGTTGCTGTCGGGTTCCTTGGTGGTCCAATCGACGTTGTGCGTGGTGAGGAGGGTCAGCTCGCTCTCGCTGGGGAACCCGTCGCGGACCGTGGTGGTGAACTTCGACTTGTCCTTGAGCTCGCCGGCGATGCTGTTGGAGCCGTTGGTGAGGGTGAACTTGGTGACTTCGTCCTTCTCCACAGCGGTGATGAACTCGGTGTAGCTGAGCTTCTTGCCACTGTCGGACGGCCACACCTGGTTCAGCAGCAGCGTGCCGACCAGGACTGCGAGGAGAACAGGAATGGTCCAACGTGGCCAGCCAGAACCGAGCGGGCGGCCCTTGCCACCAGCAGGTGGCTGCGGGCCCGACTGTTGGCCGCGCCCGGGGGGCGGCGGAGGCGGCGGCGGGGGGAGATTGCTCATGGCCCAATGCTAAGGGGCTTTTGCGACGGCGGCTCGTCGGGCTCTCAGTCCGAGACACTCTTCACACGGTCGCGCGCATGTTCGGGAGGGTCCACCACTTCCTTCGCCACACGATTTATGGTGGCCTCCATGAGCAGGCAGTGTTCACGCAGTGGTTGTGCAGAGTCGGCGATGGTGACGCTGTCGTATCAGTACGCCCGTTCCATCGTCTGGCTCGATGAGCTCAGCGTCGAGCGCGACCCGCACAGTTACGACCTCTGCCAGCGCCACACGACCCGACTCTCGGTGCCGAATGGCTGGCGGCTGGAAGATCGTCGTGTTCGCCGTGAGCTGGTCTATTCCGCTGCGCCGCGCCTCGCTGGCTGACCTGGTTCGGCCCGGCGCGCCTCTCCAAGCAGAACGGGCAGCGGTAGGATCGCCCGTCGTGCCGCCCTCCAGCCTTGCTCCCTTTCGCTCGGCGGGCGACAGTGCCGACATCTCCATTCGCGACGCACTGCTCACCTGGTTCGGTGCGTATGTCGTCGGCGCCATCCTGGCCAGTTCGGTGTTTGCGCTCAGCGGGGCCGAGAGCACAGCCGATCTGTCACCGAGTTGGCTGGCGGCGGCATCGATCGCGCAGTGGATTCCGATGGTCGGGGCCATCTGGTATCTCGGGAGCCGACTCGGTGTTGGAAGTCTCGCCGCCGATTTCGGTCTTTCGTTTCGGCCTGCCGACCTGATCGGCGTGCCGTTGGGTGTGATCACCCAGTTGGTGCTGGTTCGCCTGGTCTACGTGCCGCTGGAGGCACTGTGGCCGGACACGTTCGCCCTCGACAAGATCGAGGAGCGCGCACGGACCACCTACGAAAGCGCGAACGGTGGTGGCTTGCTCTTGCTCATCCTGGTCGTGGTCGTCGGCGCCCCGCTGGTGGAAGAACTGGCGTACCGAGGTTTGTTGCAGGGCGCCTTCACACGTCGGGTCAACGACTGGATCGGCATCGTCGTGGTGGCTGGGTGGTTCGCTGTCGTCCACTTCCAGCCCATCGAGATTCCAGGTTTGTTCGTCGTCGGGCTGGTACTCGGTGTCTGCGCGGCGAGAACCGGTCGCCTGGGCCTCGGAGTGGTCACACATCTCGCCTTCAACGCCACGGGGCTGATCCTGGTGGCGTCGATATGAACTCGTGCCGTTCCCCGCATGTCGTGACGCCGCGAATGTCGGGCCATCTGGAAGAATGCCCGCCGTCATGATCGATGAGACCTCTCCGGAAAACGGCACAGCGGAAAACGGCACAGTGGAAAACGGCACAGCGGAAAACGGCACAGCGGAAAACGGCGCACAAGAGGCCGTCGCGGTCCAGCCTGCCGAGGCGCCGGGGTCAGGCCGCGTCGACCGGGTGTGGCGGCGCATCATCCGCCGACCCTCGAACTGGATCAACTCGCCGTGGCCGATGGAACGCATCGTGCAATACCTGACCGCGTTGGCGGTCGTCGGTGGCTGCACGGTCGCGATGCTGCAGGTGATCCATCTCGAATTGGTCTTCCAGAACAACACACCGACGGGTGGCGACATGGGCGCCCACGTCATGGGGCCGGCCTATCTGCGCGATCACCTGCTTCCCAGCGGGCAGATCACCGGGTGGAGCAACTACTGGTACAACGGCTTCCCGCTCTATCGCTTCTACATGGTGATTCCGGCGCTGATGATCGTTGCGCTCAACCTCATCTTCTCGTACGGCGTGGCGTTCAAGATCGTTGTCTGTCTCGGCATCGTCTCGCTACCTTTCTGCTGCTGGGCCTTCGGCCGCCTCGCTCGCTTCCGGTATCCCATCCCAGAACTGATGGCGATGGCTGGTTTGGTCTTCCTCTTCGACGAGAGCTTCACCATTTACGGCGGCAACGTCACCAGCACGATGGCCGGCGAGTTCTCGTTCTCCATCGCGTTGTCGTTCGGCATCCTCGGCCTCGGCCTCTTCGCGCGCGGGCTGGAGACCGGCAAGCACCGCAACTGGACCGCCATCCTGCTTGCGCTGGCAATGCTCTCCCACGGCATCGTGCTCATCTTCGTTGCGCTCGGTGCCTTGCTGATGTGGCTCATCTGGATGGACAAGACGCGGTTCATCTACGGCCTCACCATGGGCATCACTGCGCTCGCGCTGACTGCGTTCTGGGTGTTCCCGTTCCTGCAGAACCACGCGTACATGACCGACATGAAGTACGGCTTTCGTCCCAACGGCGGTGGCGACAGCTTCTGGGAAATGTTCTTCGACCTCAGCACCTTCTGGAACATCGTCGTCAGTGGCTTCGCGCTGATCGGCTTCATCAGCAGCGTCGTGAAACGAAACCTCACGGGCGCGTGGCTGGGCATCATGTGTTTCGCGCTGATGGCAGCCGTCTATCTCACCCGCGACAGCCTTCCGGTCATCGGGCTGCTATGGAACCCACGCCTCCTGCCGTTCTTCTATCTGCTGCGCTTCATGCTGATGATGGTCGGCATCGTCGACACTGCGTACTTCGTGGTGAAAGGCATTCGCATGCGTGTCCCCACGACGCGCGAATGGGCGATTGTCGGTGGAGCCACTGCGGTCGTGGTGGTGCTGGTCGCCAGCGTTGTCGAGCTGTTCTTCTTCCACCAGATGCCGGGTGCTCGCTACACGACGAAAGATGGCAAGAGCACCTACTCGTGGGGCATCGGCGGGTGGGACCCGATCAACGTCGCCGCTACCGGCAAGAAGACCGACGCGTACAGCGACGGCTGGACGCGCTACAACTTCGCCGGCTACGAGGGTCGGCCTGCGTACGGCGAGTACAAGGGTCTCGTCGACACGATGGCGGGCCTTGGCAAGAACACCGACCCGAACCTGGGTTGCGGCCGCGCTCTCTGGGAGAACAACAAGGAGAACGGGGCGTATGGCACGACGATGGCGCTGATGCTGTTGCCTCACTGGACGGACGGATGCATCGCCAGCCAGGAAGGTTTGTTCTTCGAGGCCTCGGGCACCACGCCCTATCACTTCCTCGCGGCCGCAGCGATGAGCGCCAGTAGCTCGAACCCCGTTCGCGAGCTGCGCTACACGGACAACAACGCCGCCGTCGGTGTGCCGATGATGCAGAAGATGGCCGTGAAGTACCTGATGGTGTTCACCGAGGCGGCGAAGGCGCAAGCGGGTACTCGCAGCGATCTTGAACTGGTCGCCGAGACCGGCCCCTGGAACATCTACCGAGTCGCCGAAACCGATGTTGTCGTGCCGCTGACGGTGCAACCTGTGGTGGTCAACGGTCGCGGTGGCGATCAACGCGAACGCAACCTCGAACTTGGAACCAGCTGGTTCCAGAACACTGACGAGTGGGCAGCGATGCCCGCCGACGATGGCCCAGCCGAGTGGCAACGAATCGACGTACAGGTCGACATCGATCGCCGCATAGGTGCTGCACCCATGGCCGCTGGGCGCCGAGTCGACATCGTGGTTCCGGCGGACACGATCAAGCCGGTGGCGCTCGACCCGATCACGGTCAGCAACTACGAGATGGGCGAACAGTCACTGAGCTTCGACGTTTCCCGGATCGGTGTGCCGGTGCTGGTGAAGGTGAGCTACTTCCCGAACTGGCAGGTGGACGGCGCGAAGGGCCCATACCGCATCGCTCCCAACTTCATGGTGGTCGTGCCGACGTCGACCCATGTCAGCTTCCATTACGAGGCGTCTCGCAGCGACCACATCGCGTACCTGCTCACCTTCGTCGGTTTCGCACTGTTGATCTTCTGGCGAGTGCGTGGCGATGTGCAGCACCGCAGCCCCCACCCGTTCATGGTCACGCCCGGCGCGGACGAGTGGACGCCTGCCGATCCGTGGGACGCGCAGACCACGCAGGGATACGGTTGGACACTCGCCGACGACGACCCGGTACCCGAGGACACGTTGCCGGCCGACGACACGTTGCCGGCCGACGACACGTTGCCGGCCGACGACACGTTGCCGGCCGACGACACGTTGCTGGATATCGAGATCCCGGACGAGACGAGCGGGGCCCAAGTGCCGCCCGATAGCGTCTAGCCCCGCATGTCTTCCACTGATCCCCGAGTGCTCGACGAAATCGTCAAGGCGTACGACGTCCGAGGCACCGTCCCCGACCAGATCAACACCGATGTTGCGTACGCGCTCGGCGTCGGCTTTGCTCGTTTCTGCTCGACCTCGCGGATTCTGGTCGCCCGCGACATGCGGCCGTCCGGACCAGAGCTGGTCGAGGCATTTTCGCGCGGCGTCATGGAGCAAGGCATCGACGTCGTCGACCTCGGTCTGGCCAGCACCGACTTGATGTATTTCGCAGCCGGCACGCTCGACGCGCCCGGAGCGATGTTCACGGCCTCGCACAACCCGGCCGGTTACAACGGCGTCAAGTTCTGCCTGAGCGGGGCTCGCCCCGTTGGCGTCGACACCGGCCTCGACGTGGTCAAGGAGATCGCCTACGATGTGCTCAGCGGTGATGCTCCGCTGCATGCGGTATCCAGCGGTTCGTTGAGCCATCGAAACCTGCTCGAGGCCTTCGCCGACCATGTCGTGTCCTTCGTCGATGTGGCTGCATTGCGTCCGCTGCGCGTCGTTGCTGACACTGCAAACGGAATGGGCGGCCTGGTTGTTCCTGCTGTGTTCGAGCGGTTGCCGCAGATCACCCTCGAGGTCATGTACGGCGAGCTCGACGGTACGTTCCCCAACCACCCGGCCGACCCGTTGCAGCCTGCCAACCAGCGCGACCTCCAAGCACGCGTGATCGCCGGTGGATTCGACATCGGCCTTGCGTTCGACGGCGACGCCGACAGGGTGTTCGTCGTCGACGAGGCCGGCCGCGGGCTCAGTGGTAGTACCACGACTGCCCTGCTCGCGGCAGGGGTGCTGCGCACGAACCCAGGTGCCACCATCTTGCACAACCTGATCTGCTCGCGGGCGGTGCCGGAAGTGATCCGAGAGCACGGTGGCGTTCCGGTGCGCACCAAGGTCGGCCACAGCTTCATCAAGCAACGCATGGCCGACACCGGCGCGGTCTTCGGTGGCGAACACTCGGCGCACTACTACTTCCTCAAGAACTTCCGTGCCGACAGCGGACTGATCGCCAGCATGCTGGTGCTCAACGAAGTCAGCCGGGCGCAGACCGACCTGTCGGTCATCCGCAAGCCGTTCGAGCGATACTCGTCCAGCGGCGAGATCAATACTCAGGTCGATGACACAGCCGCAGTCATCGAGAAGATCTCGGCCGAGTTCGCCAGCCTTCCACAGGACGATCTCGACGGTCTCACCGTTGATTGCGGGCCTTGGTGGTTCAACCTGCGCCCCTCGAACACAGAGCCGCTGCTGCGGCTGAATTTGGAAGCACCCGATCGCGATTCGTGCGACCAGCACGTCGCCGAGCTCCTCGCGCTCATCACCAGTCTGTAGAAAGGTCGCTGTCATGGCACTCGATCCTCGCCTCGTGGCCGTCCTGGCCTGTCCCGTCGACAAGGGTCCGCTGTACTACCTCGGTGACGAAGGTGGTCTGTACAACCCACGTCTGCGCCGTCGCTATGTCGTCCGCGAAGGTATTCCGGTGATGCTCCCCGACGAGGCCGAGAGTGTGCCTGACGCCGAGGCAGCGGCACTGGATGCTCGCATCGCGAGCGGCGAGCTCGTGCCTGGCTTCGTGGCCTGACAGGTACGCCCATCGCGGCACTGGTAGCGTGTGCCTGGGCGTTAGTTTCAGCCGCTCGCCGATGTGTGGTGTTGGTGTGCGTCGAGAAGATTGGTGTTGGCATGCAGCGTTCTAACCCGTTCCGGCGAGCAGTGGCACTGCTTTCCACGTGCGCGATGGCCGCTGTAGCGGTCGTTGCCGGCCTGGTCGTCGCACCCACGTTGTCGGTGACCTCAGTGTCTGCGGATGGTGGCTTGGGCGCTGGTGGCGAGTACCACCCGCTGACCCCCGAGAGAATCTTCGACTCGCGACCTGGTTCGTCGATCAACGATGTCGCACCGTTGGGTGCCAAACCCATCGGAACCAACGAGCCGTCGTTCGATCTGGCGCTCCTCGGCAAAGGCGGGGTTCCTGCGTCGGCGAACGACGTGTTGGCCGTTGCGGTCAGCATCACCATCGCCAGCCCATCCAGTGGTGGCTATCTCACCGCCATTCCCACTGGCTCCGTCGGCACATCGTCGGTGCTCAACTTCGTGGCAGGGCAGACCGTGCCCAATCTTGCGATCGTTCGTGGCGGCACGGATGGAAAGCTGACGGTCAAGATCAGGGGCGACGCCGCCGGTACTGCCAACGTGTTGGTCGACGTGCTCGGTTGGTTCTCCACCAGCTCCTACGTCACCGGTACGCCTGGCGGCGAGCGCGGTGCCCGGCTGGTGGTGGTCAATCCTGCCCGAATCCTCGACACCCGCAACACGGCGCCACTGGGGCCAGGTGCGCAATTGACACTCCCGTTCCGTGGTGCGAGCGCTGCAGGTACCACTGTCCCCAATGACCTCAGTGTGGTCGGCGCGCTCATCAACCTCACCGCGGTCGCACCGACCGTCGGTACCTTCGTTTCGGTGGTGCCCACCGCGCCTGTCGGCCCTCCGTCCACGTCGAACCTCAACGTCGCTGCCGGCCGAGTGCAGGCCAACATGGTGATGGTGCCCGTGGGGCCCGATGGTGCCATTCACCTCTACAACTCGTCGGGCGACACCAACCTGCTCGTCGACGTGATGGGTTATCTACAAACCGGTGCTCCCGAGAGCACGCGGGCCGGGCGGGTCATTCCACTCACCGCGCCGTACCGCGCGCTCGACACCCGCCAGCCAGCATTCGGCGGGGTACCGCTCGGGCCTGCACAGGCCGAGGACTGGAGCTTTGCGGCCTTCGCTGCCAGCGTGAACATCGGCGGTGTTGCCGTCGGCAAACAGTTGGCGCTGTTGGGGAATCTCACCAACGCATCGCTGGCTCGCCAGTACCCGACAGTGAAGGTCGAACCGGGGTTCTTGACGGTGTATCCGGCCGATGCCCCGTCGCTGCCAGTCGTCTCCAACCTCAACAACTACGAGTCGGCCGCAATCCCCAACATGGCACTCATCAAGTACGGCGCCAACCAAACAGTGCGTGTGTACAACGCTGGTGGGTATGCGCACTACATCCTCGATGTCAGTGCCGTTGTCCTCGCCGATTGACGCAGGCATCCGAGGGGTTGCGACTCCAGTCGTCTAGGCTCTTCACCGCTTCGGGCTGATTCGAGACTGCCAGTTGGCACCGGCCCGGTTTCAACCACGTTGCGGCACCCTTGCCGCTCCTTTCTGGGAGTTACCACCATGTCATCACTCGCTGAGCGCCGCGATTTTCGTGTCGCCGATCTCTCGCTTGCCCCGTTCGGTCGCAAGGAGATTCACCTCGCAGAGCACGAAATGCCCGGCCTGCGCGCGTTGCGCAAGGAATTCGGCCCGCTGAAGCCGCTGCAGGGTGCCCGTATCTCGGGCAGCCTGCACATGACCATCCAGACCGCTGTACTGATCGAGACGCTCGTCGAGCTCGGCGCCGAAGTGCGCTGGGCCAGCTGCAACATCTTCTCCACCCAGGACCACGCAGCTGCTGCCGTCGTGGTCGGGCCGAATGGCACACCCGAGGACCCGCAGGGCGTTCCGGTCTTCGCGTGGAAGGGCGAGACGTTGGAGGAGTACTGGTGGTGCACCGAACAGATGATGGCGTGGCCCGACACCGC
>Ga0105048_10002041_pt1 | contig 32638 bp, 28 predicted proteins | sample MAT05_FD_78382 | JGI IMG/M metagenome (GOLD analysis project Ga0105048, IMG submission 78382) | Freshwater microbial communities from Lake Fryxell liftoff mats and glacier meltwater in Antarctica - MAT-05 | ecosystem: Environmental > Aquatic > Freshwater > Ice > Liftoff microbial mat | place... | reverse complement strand
CTACAAAACCCTTCCCCACAGGGCATTGTAGCGCTGCACGTACATCCGGGATTGGATACCGGCAAACTCAGTTTCCGTACCGGAACGGTGATGGCCAGTGCCGATGAAATTTACATTAGCATCAAAAGCAAAGGCGGCCATGCAGCCGCACCACAGCTTACCGCCGATACTATTTTAATTGCTTCGCACCTTATTATTTCGTTGCAGCAAATTGTAAGCCGCAACAATAACCCCTTTAACCCTACTGTACTCAGTATTACTTCTTTTCAGGGGGGCAATGCCACCAATGTAATACCCAGCGAAGTAAAACTAATGGGCACCCTGCGCTGCATGAACGAGGCCTGGCGTAGCGAAGCACATGCCCTTATTACAAAACACGTAACCGAACTATGCGCCACTATGGGTGCCGAAGGAACGGTGCATATTGATGTGGGTTATCCCACGGTTTTAAACGACAAAACCCTAACGCTTGCCGCCTGGCAACTGGCCGAAGATTTTATGGGCAAAGAAAATGTAAGCGAAACCGAAATGCGAATGGGTGCCGAAGACTTTGGGTACTATGCCCAGCAGATACCCGGCTGTTTTTTCCGCCTCGGCGTTCGCAATGAGGTGCAGGGCATTACAAGTGGCGTACACACACCCACTTTTAATATTGATGAAGAAGCGATAGCAATAGGGATGGGGATGATGGCATGGTTAGGGGCAACTTTACATTAAACAAATATTTACCGCAGGTATGCGGAGCTGGGCATCGGTTTGCGAATAAATGATTGCGGAGGTGGTTTAGTATTTGGAATAGCAGATTGTAGCCATAATTTCAACTTTCAAAGTATCGTCAATTACTTTATAGTTGAACTTAAGCGACCGTATAGGTATCCTTCATTGGAACCAACCTCGAAATGACGGCTTATATTCAATCCCTTATTTAAATTGAGAGAGCTATTTTACCCCATGGAAAAACTTCGCATAGACAAATACCTATGGAGCATCCGCCTTTTTAAAACCCGTAGCCAGGCGGCAGATGCGTGTGACAAGGGCAAAGTAAAATGCAATGGTGATAACGTAAAAGCAGCCCGGACTGTAAATGTTGGCGATGTGTACGATGTAAAAACCGAAGCCCGTAAATGGGTGATAAAAGTAACCGCCCTGCTCGATCACCGGGTGCAGTATTCCGAAGCTATTAACCACTACGCCGACCAAACACCAGAAGAAGATAAGGACCTGGTAAAATATCAGGCAAGTAGTTTTGAAACAGGTAAGCGCCAAAGCAAAATTGGCCGCCCCACAAAAAAGGAACGGCGGGATATTGGCGGGTTTATGGGAGAATAAATGCATAATGTTTTTCGCAAAGAATCCTTGATCCTTCTACCATAACCCATCAACCTTTTACCTTCACCACATGCGTATAGATATCATTACCATTATACCCGAACTGCTGCAAAGCCCACTAAATCATAGCATGATGAAACGTGCACAGGACAAGGGTCTATTGGAAATACACACCCACCACCTGCGTAAATGGGCCGTAAATAAATACGGCCAAACCGACGATTATCAGTTTGGTGCGGGTGCCGGTATGGTAATGATGTGCGAACCATTGGTAAATGCCATTGAAAGCCTACAAAAGGAAACGACATACGACGAAATCATTTACCTGACACCCGATGGAAAAACCTTTAACCAGGGCATGGCCAACCAACTGAGCATGAAACAAAACCTGCTGATGATATGCGGCCATTACAAAGGGATAGACCAGCGGGTAAGAGATCATTTTATCACCATGGAAATATCCATTGGTGATTATGTATTGAGTGGCGGCGAATTAGCTGCTGCCGTATTGGTAGATGCCATTGGGAGACTATTGCCGGGCGTGCTCAATGATGGAACCAGTGCTTTAACCGATTCTTTTCAGGACAACCTTTTGGCACCGCCGGTGTACACCCGGCCAGCCGAATTTCGTGGATGGAAAGTACCCGATATACTCCTGAGTGGCGACCCCAAAAAAATAGAAGACTGGCGGTACGAACAGAGTGTAAAACGGACAGAAGAGAGAAGGCCGGATTTACTGTAACCCCATCTAATTTTCAACTATACGACTACCTCTTATCGTCACAAATTCCCCAAACACGATTGCAGCACTGGTACAGCCGTGCTACACTAATTCTACTGTATTACAAATCATTATTACTAATACCAGAGCCGAACCTCATAGCCCAGCAATGGAAAGTCAGGAAGGCGACAACATTTGGCCGGCTTGTTTTTTAATTTGCCGCTTTGGCAACCAGCAACTTTCTACGGTATAGCTGTAAGCCATATTGCCTAAACAGACACTTTTACCAACAAATTTTTTACAACAATGAAGTACACTTTTACAGTAGCACTTACCAGCATGATGCTTACAGGCCAGCTTATGGCACAGCAAACAAATACGGGCGGTCACCTTAGCGGCGGCTTTGAATCGTACACCCAGGTTTACCAAAAAGATACCAAGATAAATGCCGTGCAGCCGCAGGATAAGGTGGGCAGCAACAACTTTTTAAAACTCGATTATAACTACAAGAATTTTACGGCCGGCGTTCAGTTCGAAAGTTATCTGCCTTCCATTGCCGGCTTCCCGTTTACCATTAACCAAAGCAAACTGGTGAACCGTTATTTTAAATATGCAGCTACCAATTTTTCGGTACAGGTAGGCGACTTTTACGAGCAGTTTGGTAGTGGCCTCGTTTTTCGCAGTTGGGAGAACCGGCAAATAGGTATCAACAACGCTTTGGAAGGAGCCAACATTAAAGTTTCGCCGCTGCCGTTTATCAATATTAAAGCGGTGTATGGCCGGCAGCGCAAAGTGTTCGACTATGCCAATAGTGTGGTGCGTGGTGCCGATGTGGAAATAGATTTTACCAACATTAAAGCAAACAATACCAGTAACACCAGCGTGGTGGGCGGCATAAGTTATGTAAGCCGCTACCAGCAGTACACCGGGCCCGACCCCGACTTTAAGCCTGCCGTAAATGCCGTAGCTGCCAGGCTTGATGTTACCGGGCAAAACGGATCAGTAGCAGTAGAGTATGTACACAAAAGCAGGGATCAAAATGCGTTTAACAATCAGGATAAATCCAGTGGCAAAGCATTTTTGGTTAATGGGTCTTTTGCCAAGAATAACCTCGGCATAAACTTTACACTGAGAACCCTGGAGAACCTCGATTTTCGGGGCGAAAGAGATGCCATAGCCACACAGGTTCCGGTAAATTTTATACCTGCACTTACCAGGCAGCACGATTACCTTACCACCAACATTTACGTTTACAATGCCCAGTCGGCTGGTGAAACGGGCGGCCAGGTAGATATGTTCTACAACCTTAAGGGAAACCGCAAAACGCCTTCAAAACTATCGCTGAACTTTGCCCACTACCGGGCCCTTAAAACCAAAGACAATATTTTTAGCTTTGGCAGCACCCAATACTACCGGGATCTTAGCATAGAATGGGCAAAAAAATGGTCGGAGAAATGGAATACTACAATAGCTGTGCATAATCTTTTTTACAATAGAACGGTGGTGGAAGCTGTACCATCGGAGAACATAAATGCCAACATTGTGGTGCTGGCAGCCACACATAAATTCTCCAAAAAAAATGCCCTGCGGATGGAGCTGCAAAACCTGTTTACCCAACAGGATAATGGCAACTGGTTTGCAGCAGTGGCCGAAATGAGCATTGCACCAACCCTTAGCTTCTTTGCCAGCGACCTCTATAATTATGGTAAAACAAATGTGCATTACCCCAACATTGGAGGCAGCTACACAAAAGGTGGAACCCGCTTTGGGGTTGGCTATGGGCGCCAACGGGCGGGTTTGTTTTGCGTAGGTGGTATTTGCCGTTTTGTGCCGGCCGCTACTGGGGTTACTGCTACGCTTACAGTAACGTTTAATAACTAAAACGTGCGGTTATTAGCTGGTAAAATTGCCCGGCTCACAATATTTATTCTCAGTTACCTGATAGGTTTTATCTGCTAAAAAACTACAGGTGTTTATCTGCGCCAATGATTTATTTTCGGCCAGTATCATTTTTAATTTTTCAATTGCAACACCTTACAATCAATAGCAAACTACCCAACGTTGGTACCTCCATTTTTACAGTAATGAGTGCATTGGCAGCCGAATACAAAGCCATTAACCTGGGCCAGGGATTTCCTGATTTTGCCATGGATGCCAGGCTTACAGAACTGGTACATAAAGCGATGCAGGATGGCCACAACCAATATGTGCACACGCACGGGTATGGGCCTTTGCGGCAAGCTATTGCCACAAAGGCGAAAAAGCTATATAGTAGTAATGTAGATGCAGACAAAGGGATAACCATTACCCCCGGTGGCACATACGCCATCTACGCTGCCATCACATCTGTAATACACCCCGGCGACGAAGTTATCCTGTTTGAACCTGCCTACGACAGCTACAGGCCCAATATCAAAATCAATGGCGGTGTACCGGTTATCGTAAAACTTAAACACCCGGATTACAGCATAGACTGGAACGAAGTAAGAAGCAAACTGACCAGCAAAACACGGATGATTATGATCAATAGCCCGCACAACCCAACAGGGAGTGTATTGGGCGAAAATGATATAGCGGCGTTACGTTCCATTGTGGACGATACCAATATTTTGATATTAAGCGACGAAGTGTATGAGCACCTTATTTTTGACGGCAGGAAGCACCTGAGCATATTGAAATATCCTGATCTGATGGAACGTAGTTTTGTTTGCTTTTCGTTTGGTAAAACATACCACTGCACAGGCTGGAAACTTGGCTATTGCATAGCACCGGCCAGGCTTACAACGGAGTTTAGAAAAGTACACCAGTTTAATTGTTTTAGCTGCCATACGCCTTCGCAGGTAGCACTGGCAGTTTTTCTGGAAGAAGAAAAAAACTACTTGAGTGTGGGTTCTTTTTTGCAGGAGAAGAAAGATTATTTTCAACAGCTTATGGCCAGCACAAGGCTAACGCCATTGCCCAGTTTCGGCAGCTATTTTCAATTGTATGGTTATGATGGTTTATCGGATGAAAAGGAAGATATTTTTGCTATACGCCTAGTGAAGGAATATGGTGTGGCCACCATACCAACGTCGGCCTTTTATAGCGATGCCACCGATAATAAAGTACTGCGGTTTTGCTTTGCCAAAAAGAGAGCAACGCTGGAGATGGCGGTGGAAAGGTTGCTGAAATTGGATTAACCATTTTACAACCCAGCAAGGGCTTGAAGAAGAAATAAAAGCCTGGTAATATGAAACTGATTTTGGTATCTGAAGGTAAGGCTGAATTAAGGGAATCCGTTGACAATATTAGCCACACTTAAATAGAAACACTAAACTAATAATGGAGCATTTGCGCCTACCATATTTTGCTTGAATCCTTTACCATAGCAGTTGATACTATTATTTATTTCCATGAGTGTGCCTACTCACAAACATGCTGATGTGTTTGCAAAATTGCTGTTATCCATTCCCATTCAGTATTACAAAATTTTGAAATACCTGTATCTGTTTACAATTCCTTCATTATACGTTCATATAAAGTTCATGTGCGGCTAACGTTGCGGTAATGCAATCGTTTGAGATTTGCTAAACCCATAATGCTCATGGAACGCAGGCCAGTAGAAGTAGCTATCATTAGCGATTTGCATTTAGGCACCTACGGCTGCCACGCAAAAGAAATCCTCAATTATCTTAAAAGTATCCAGCCCGGTTTGCTCATTCTCAACGGCGACATTATAGACATCTGGAATTTTAGCAAACGCTACTTTCCCGCCAGCCACATGCAGGTAATTAAAGAGATCATGAATTTTATTAGCCATGGTACCCGGGTTATTTACATAACCGGTAACCACGACGAAATGCTACGCCGCTACAGCGAAATGCAGATGGGTAATTTTCAACTGGTGGATAAAATGGTGATGGAGATTAATGGTAAGATGTGCTGGATATTTCATGGAGATGTATTTGACGCCACCACAAAGGGCAGTGCCAAAATACTGGCCAATCTTGGCGGTAAAGGCTACGACTTGCTGATACTTATAAACCGTTTTGTAAACTGGTGCCTGCAACTGTTTGGAAGGGAGAAAATGAGCCTCTCCAAAAAAGTAAAAGACGGTGTAAAAAAAGCCGTGTCGTGGATTGGCAACTTTGAGCAAACAGCCGCTGAACTGGCCATTGAAAAAAACTACGACTATGTTATTTGTGGCCACATACACCAGCCACAAAAGAGGGTAGTGGAAACTGCCAAAGGCAAAGTAACATACCTCAACAGCGGCGACTGGATAGAAAACCTCACCGCATTGGAGTACCACCAAAACGACTGGCATATATACACCTACGATGCCGCAGCATTTGAAAAAAATAAAGTAACAAAAGAAAAACACGAACTCAATGTGATGACCAATGAAGTGATGCTCTATATCAGTTCGCTGGCGGGGTAATCATGGTCAACAGGACATGGGTCATTTTTTATTGAGACTGGATATTGGGCTTTGTTTATTGAACATTATTTTCTCACTAGAGGGTTCAAATACCGAGCATTTCCTTAGTAAGGAAATGTGTAATAATACATCATGACAAAAATACTTTACGCCATACAGGCTACCGGTAACGGCCACATAAGCCGGGCTATTCAGCTAATGCCATACCTCAAAAAATTTGGAGAAGTAGATGCATTTATAAGTGGGGCTAATGCAACGCTTGATGTGCCTTTTTCGGTAAAATACCGCAGTAAAGGCATGAGCCTGTTTTATGGAAAATGCGGTGGACTGGATTATTTGAAGGTTGCCAGGAATACCAATCCCTTCCGCATATATAGTGAAGCAATGGAATTACCGGTTGACCAATACGACGTTGTGATTAACGATTTTGAATACATCACCGCACTGGCCTGCAAAAAAAAGAAGGTATCCTCCGTGCAGTTTGGGCATCAGGCAAGTTTTATGAGTGCTGCTACGCCAAGGCCAAAACAAAAAAGCAGGTTGGGTGAAATGATTTTGAGCCAGTACGCAAAAGCCACGAATTATATCGGTCTCCATTTTCAACCTTACGACGATTTCATTTTTCCACCAGTGGTAAAAGATGTTTTTTTGAATGCTGAGCCAACCAACGAAGGTCATGTTACCGTTTACCTGCCCGCCTTTCAGCAGGATTGTTTACTGAAATATTTGCATACGCTGCCCGACGTACATTTTCACTTCTTTTTGCCCGGTATAAAAAATACATACCGTGAAGCCAATATCACCTACATCCCTGTAAGTAACCATTTGTTTAATAAAAGTCTGTTGTCGTGCCATGGTATTATTACGGGGGGCGGGTTCGAAACCCCGGCAGAGGCATTGTACCTCGGCAAGCGGCTTATGGCCATACCCATTAAAGGCCAGTACGAACAACAGTGCAACGCAGCCGCACTACAGCAAATGGGCGTAACAGTGCTTGACGATGTAAAAGATGATTTTGCAGCGCAAATAAAAAAATGGCTTCAGCAAAAGCAGTTGGCGATAGTACAGCAGGCCAACGATGTAAACAAAACCCTGCAGTTTTTATTTGATACCTACCCGAATAATAAGACCGGAGATAATGGGAAGCCTTATGGTTACAAGGAGCCCGAAAGAAATTTTGTGTAGTGGTTTTTTAGATTAGAACTCGGTACCCCTCGCAATTTAATTTGCGACAACTTTTTCCCAACCTCGTCTTTTGCGGTGCAAGGTCAATCCTTAAAAAATTCGGCTGGGCGTCAAGTTAAGAATATGTAATAGCTGATAAAAATTTGGTTCATACACTTATCGGGATCTCTAAAAAACTGCCTTTTTCTACGTTTGTTACCGTGGGATTTAAAGCCTCCCACGGCTAGGCCCCGCAAGAATTACTTTGTCGGGTTGGCGTTCGGACGAGGGAGGCTATTTCCAATTTGATTTTTTAAATAAGCTAATAATTTTCTTTTCGCCTTTGCTCCTTTGTGTCTTTGCGTAAAATTTATTGGACTAGTTATTGTGTCACTATTGTATAGTAAAGAAAACGGGTTTTTAGAGATGCCCTTAATTCATTACCGGCTTCACCACATCACCTTTTTTTCTTTCGCCTATCTGCTGCCGCCACATGGCATAATACAAACCTTTTTCTACCAGCAGTTCTTCGTGGTTGCCCGTCTCTACCACTTCTCCCCGTTCCAGCACATAAATGCGGTCGGCGTGCATAATGGTGCTGAGGCGGTGGGCTATTAACACTGTTATTTGTTCGCCCAGGCTGCTTACTTGTTTTATGGTATTGGTTATTTCTTCTTCTGTCAATGAGTCAAGCGACGAAGTGGCTTCATCAAAAATCAGCAACCTCGGTTTGCGCAGCAAGGCACGGGCTATAGAAAGGCGTTGTTTTTCGCCCCCCGAAATTTTGATACCGCCTTCTCCTATCAGTGTATTAATGCCGTTATCGGCTTTTGACAATAGTCCGTGGCTGGCCGATTTTTTTAAAGCTTCTAGTATTTCTTCATCAGTTGCGGTTGGGTTTACAAACAACAAATTTTCCTTAATGGTACCGGCAAAAAGCTGGGTATCCTGGGTTACAAAACCTATCTGGGTGCGTAGCTCGTCAAAGTCTATTTTTTTTCCATCTATACCATTGTATGCTATGGATCCGCTTTCAGGGCGGTACAGCCCTACCAGCAATTTTACCAACGTGCTTTTGCCCGAACCAGATGGCCCAACAAAAGCCAATGTTTCGCCGCTCTTAGCATTAAAGTTGATGTTTTGCAACGCATAAGTGGTAGCTGTTTGGTGTTTAAAAGAAACGTTTTTGTATTCAAGTTCTTCTACCAGACCAAAATTTATGGGCATGTCCGGCTTGGGCTCTGGTTTCTTTTCCATCAGAGTGTGGAAGTTGGTGAGCGAAGCCTCGGCCTCCCGGTAAGTGATAATGATATTGCCTATTTCCTGCAGCGGGCCAAAGATGAAGAAGGAGTAAAATGTGAGCGTAAGCACCTGACCCGGGGTAATCTCGTTTTTGAACACAAGCCAAAACAACATGAACATGATTACCTGCCGCAGGGCATTTACAAATGTGCCCTGTATAAAACTCAGGGTACGGATGCTTTTTACTTTGCGCAGCTCCAGCCCCAGTATTTTGTAGGTATTGTTATTGAGCCTTTTTATTTCCTGCTCGGTAAGGCCAAGGCTTTTTACCAGTTCTATATTACGCAGGCTTTCGGTAGTGGTACCTGCCAGTGAGGTGGTTTCTTTTACAATGTTTTTCTGAATCGCTTTTATTCTTTTACTTAAAAAACCAGTAAGCAAACTCAATAAAACAATGCCCAGAAAATATACGGGCATAATAGACCAATGCAGTGAAAAAGAATAAATAGAAACGAACACCACTCCCACTAAAAGACCAAATAGAATGTTTACAAAGGAGATAATAAATCTTTCGGTGTCGGTACGCACCTTGGTTAGAATGCTGAGTGTTTCACCACTTCGCTGGTCTTCAAAATCGCTATATGGCAGCTTTAAGGAATGTTTTAACCCATCGGTGAATAGCCTGGCGCCAAATTTTTGTACAATCACATTTACGCAATAATCCTGAAAAGCCTTGGCGATTCTGGATATCATGGCCACACCCATTAGTATGCCAATAAAACCAAGGATGCCCCATAAAAAATCAGTTTGGCTTCTGACCGGATCCACAGCATCTGTAATCCATATCTTTCCTTTGGTTTTGCCTTCATCGGTTACAGCTATTTTATCAGCAGGGGTTATGTCCTTTACATCTTTATACGCCCCTTTTTCATGAGCATGAAAAGCGTATTTGTCGTACATTTTTCCGAAAAAATACGGATCCATTAAAGAGAAACTTTGGTTGATGGCAGCCAGCAATAATGCCAGTGCTACCAGCCCTTTATAAGGCTTTAGGTATTGCAGCAGTAATTTCATTTGGTTTCGGTGTTTAAACTTGGAAGATATTGCAAGTTGGCAATAATGGTGCTAAGGGTTTGGGGCAGGACAGATTGACGGAAGATTAAAAAGCACTACTCGTAAGTACTAGTTCAAAAAAATAAGAATCCCTTGCCTTGAACCAAAACCCATCCACAATGTTGATTACCGTGCAAATCATAAATCCCAAATCCTACATCCGAAATCTTACTTTTGCCCCTATTGAAATACACAACATGGAAATAAAACCAGGCCAATTATTACAAAACATCAACAGTCCCGCCGATCTTAAAGAGCTGGGGCAAGAAAAACTGCACCAGGTTTGCGATGAACTACGCCAGTATATTATTGATGTGGTAAGTGTGCACGGTGGTCACTTTGCGGCCAGCCTTGGTGTAGTAGAACTCAGCGTAGCACTGCATTATGTGTATAATACTCCCTACGATCAATTGGTGTGGGATGTGGGCCACCAGGCTTACGGCCACAAAATACTTACCGGCCGCCGCGACGAATTTCCGACCAATAGAAAATACCATGGCCTAAGCGGCTTCCCCAAGCGGACGGAAAGCGAATACGATACTTTTGGTGTAGGGCATTCATCTACCTCCATTAGTGCGGCACTGGGTATGGCACTTGCTGCCAAATACAAAGGTGAAACGGATCGCAAATCGGTGGCCGTAATCGGCGATGGATCTATGACCGCCGGTATGGCTTTTGAAGCCATGAACCATGCAGGTGTAGCCGATGCCGATATGCTCATTATCCTGAACGATAACTGCATGAGCATAGACCCCAACGTGGGGGCTTTAAAGGAATATTTAACCGACATTACTACATCGCCTACGTACAATAAATTCAAAGACGATGTGTGGAAAGTACTCGGCAAACTGCCAGGCAAAAACTTTAGCCGCAGCATGGCCCACAAAATTACCGATGGCCTAAAAGGTGCCGTTAGCAGCCATAGCAATTTGTTCGAAGCATTAAAACTTCGCTACTTTGGGCCTATTGATGGCCACAACATTACCAAACTTGTAGAAACACTTAAAGACCTTAAAAAAATACCCGGCCCTAAAATTTTACACATTGTTACGGTAAAAGGCAAGGGTTATTCTTTGGCTGAAAAAGACCAAACCAAATGGCATGCGCCGGGCCTCTTTGATAAAGTGAGCGGTGAAATCTTCAAGAAGAAATTTGATTTGCCACAACCCCCAAAATACCAGGATGTATTTGGCCACACCCTTGTAGAGTTGGCAGAAAAGAACCCCGCCATAATGGGCATAACCCCTGCTATGCCCAGTGGTTCATCGCTAAAGTTTATGATGGACAAAATGCCCGGCCGTGCTTTTGACGTGGGCATTTGTGAGCAACATGCCGTTACAGTAAGTGCAGGCATGGCCACGCAGGGGCTGCGGGTTTTTTGCAATATCTATTCATCGTTTATGCAGCGGTCGTTCGATCAGGTGGTACACGATGTGGCCATACAAAAATTACCCGTTGTGCTATGCCTGGACCGTGCCGGCCTGGTAGGCGAGGATGGCCCCACACACCACGGTGCATACGATATACCCTACATGCGCTGCATACCCAACATGATTATAAGTGCGCCAATGAACGAAGGCGAACTGCGTAACCTTATGTACACCGCCCAACTGGAAACCACACAAAACCCTTTTGTAATCCGCTACCCACGTGGCGAGGGCGTAATGCCGGAGTGGCGTACCGAAATGAAGGAAATAAAAATTGGTACCGGCCGTAAAATGAAAGATGGTAAAGAGATTGCAATCCTTTCTTTTGGCCACCCGGGTAATTTTGCTGCTACAGCTATACGTGAGCTACGGCAATACGGTATAGACCCTGCACATTACGACATTCGGTTTGTAAAGCCGATAGACGAACCATTGCTGCACGAAGTTTTTACCCATTATCATAAAATTATCACCATTGAAGATGGTAGTATCGTTGGTGGTTTTGGGAGTGCTGTTCTGGAATTTATGGCACAGCATAACTTTAATGCCGAGGTGAAAATGCTAGGCATCCCAGATCGTCTTGTGGAGCATGGCACCTTAAAAGAATTACACGCCGAATGTGGCTATGACGCAGCCGGCATTGTAGCAACAGTAAAGGAGATGATGAAAAGTAGCGTTACCATTACTGCTATGGCCGGTTAATGATTAACGTTATCCGGTAAACTTTGGGGATGTTTTTTAGCCAGAGTATAGTGCTTCTACAAAGCTTCATTGGCCTCGTATGAAACATCCCGATTATTTCGCATTGGCGTCAGGTTAGCTCTACTTTAAAAACGTTGAAACTTAGTACGGATAATACTTTCAAGCATTTTACAACATAATTGCTAACCCAAGAATTCAGTCTTGGGAAACTGCTAGGGTTTTGTGTACTTGTAATACTGCCGCAGCCCCAAGGCTAAAGCTTAGGGTTAGTAAATGGCTCCATTATTGCAAATCATGGGTGATAGGCTATTTAATAGCCTTGGCTTTACACCAATGAGATTATTTTGGAACTCTGAGACTATTTACCACTATACAGCTTTTATCTACTACATTTTAAACGGGAAACCCACTAAGTTTAACCAAGGGCTATTACTAACAAATGCCCGGTTTTCGCCCGGGCATTTGTTATTGAAAAGGATTTTAGAGAATTCTTAAACAGATATTTTCCCTTCTACACCGCCGTCAAATTCTCTACCTGTAAGAGCACCTACTGCAATTTTTAAAAGGCTTATCATTCTTCCGTCTTTCGTATCCCAATATTGAACATCGTCGGGTGCCACTTTTAAAATTGAAAGTTCGGGGTCTTCTGGTCCTTCATTAAACCAGGTTTTTGCCCAACCGCTCCAAAGTTCTTTTGCCATTGCATGATCTTTTAAAATGGTGGCGGTGCCCGCAATGCTCAGGTATTCGGAACTGCCATTGTTACTGTAAAACAACTGTACACGGCTATCGTCTTTTATTTCATCATTTTTATTACTCGTTACCCTGCTAAAAAACCAGATGTTTCCCTCATCGTCCACATCCCGTGTACTCATAGGCCTCGCCGACATAGGCGTACTCTGAAGATTCGTTACGAACATGCAAACATCCGCCGCTTTTGCAAGTTCTTGTAGTTTAGCTATTCCTTCCTGGCTTGATAAATTTTTTTGCTCTCCCATAATGATATTTTTAAGTTGAAAAAATGGTTTCAACACATAAATAGCAAAAGGAGTGCCGCTAAGGCAAGGTTGTTATTTGTTGAACTATTTAAGAGAAGGATACCGTATAGTACATAACAAAATATCCAGTGCGCACTGTCTTAAAAAATTATTGGGGGAAATTTTCCTCAGCGTATTTTAAGAAAAGGAGCTGCTTTTATCTAATTATACTTTACACGATAAAGGTGCAAATAACAGGTCATTAAGTCAAAGCCTCATCTAAATCTTGTGCATAACAACTCAATAACGAAGGACTTGTTGAGCTAAAGACTTCTTAGGATTTTTACCCGACGCAAAGTATTTGATGCATCATGCTTCAATCAGCATCCCGATTAAAAGTGCTTTTAATATAATCTACCAGCGAACCTTTATTCAGTTCTTCCATGTCGCCAAGCTCTATTTCCATGGCCTTTGTGCTTATCTGTATTTCCCAAAGGGAGAACATAATAGACAGTGCCAGCGCAGCAAGACTAATGGCAAATACTACATTGGCTAATTTTTGATAATCCATGTAAATGCAATACATACAAATGATGCAGCATAAAAAACTGAACGAACCCAGCAACTGCATATAGCGGATAATATGTAAGCGCAGGCGAAGGTTTTTTATCTGCAGCAGCAGACTAGCTTTATTTTCTATGGCTGCGTATTTATCGTGGAGGCTGCGTATGCGGGTACTCAAACCAAGAAACCGGTTGGTATAAGCCAGCATGAGTAAAGTAATAGCCGGAAACAATAGGGCGGGTGTATTGAGTGTAAGTTCCATCGGCTAAAGTTATTGCTGTAAAGAGGAAATTAATTACACGTTCATTAAAGATGAAGCTTCATTTTTTTTATTTCGGTAATAAAAAGGTTTGAAGTGGTAAAATGAAGATCTTATTCTGCGTTAGTCCGCGACATCTGCTGGCAATAACTATCTAAGACTGTTGTATTTATTTTACGGTATCGTGTAAGTTTGGCAAAAAGCGAATATGGGCACCGCTCACATAATTAAAAACGAATTAGCCTGCATCATTAAAACCATACTAGTTTTTTATGGCGGGGCATCTACCACAGAAATTGCCGTAAAGGTGGCCGCCGACATTGCTGATTATTGGAATGCCCCCAGGGCGACGGTTATCATTGGGGGAAAAAGTTTGCAGGTGAAATTTGAGATACAAGGTTATCACATACCCAACCTGGCACCAGATGATGTGATGTACAACACCAATCCGGCCAACAACTTTTTTCGCATAGAAGAGCAAACCAGTATGGATGTTTCTTTTGTAGATGGTATTGGCTGTAATACCGGTTATTTTAAACTGGCCAATCTTTTACAAACCGGTACCACGGCCGCACACGAATATGGTCATACCATTGGTCTTGATCATCCTGAAAATATGGACATCCGTGGGCTGGGCATACCGGGCATTATGTACCCACGTGGCACCATTACCGATGCAGCATTTTTATATAATCCATTGGCCATTGCCGGCGATAATACCAATGGCGGTACCATGAACCCAATCCACCGGCAGGTAACCGAACACGATATACATGCGCTGCAATTGCACAAGCTGCAATTTGATAATAGCGGCTTAGCAATACTGGGCGCCTTTAGCTCGGTGTGGCATAATAAATATGTGGCAGGTGGGTGGTGGGTGTAGGATGATGAATGGTTACTGGGGCATAATAGTCATTTGTTTATAGCCATAATCTAATAGCCACCTCATGCTAATTTTAGTAAGTGCGGCGTAAATGCTGCTTAAGCAAATAAACTTGGACCTCAGACCTTGAACCTTCCCCCTTCTAACAGTTTCCCGAATACCTTAAACGACTTTTAAGCATCCGTTGCAAAACTTCGAAAACCTGCGTTGCGGTTTACTCTAATTTCGGGGCAACACTTAGAAATAAAAAAATGGGAAAATTTACAATTGCTATTCATGGCGGTGCAGGCACAATATTGAAAGATGATATGACACCCGAATTGGAAGCGGCCTACTATAATGGCCTAAACGATGCCCTTAATGCCGGGTACGCCGTGCTTGAACAAGGCGGTTCTGCTGTAAATGCTGTAAAGGCGGCTATAGTAATAATGGAAGACAATGTGCTTTTTAATGCCGGACGCGGATCGGTATTTACCAAAAAGGGAGTGCAGGAAATGGATGCCGCCATTATGGATGGCGCATCTCTAAACGCCGGAGCTGTGGCGGGTATTCGCAATGTTCGCAACCCCATAGAGCTGGCTACCGAAGTGATGAAGAACAGTAACCACGTTTTTTTGAGCGGTAAGGGAGCCAACGATTTTGCCATTAAACAAGGTATTAAACTGGAGCCGGACGAATTCTTTTTCTCGCAGTTTAGATACGATCAATGGAAGGCCATGCGGGACAGTGATAATTATTCGCTGGACCATACCCACCACCACCTGGACGAACTAATGCGGGACAAAAAATTTGGTACGGTAGGTGCCGTAGCCTGCGACGAAAACGGCAATATAGCCGCAGCCACCAGCACAGGCGGTATGACCAATAAAAAATATGGGCGCATTGGCGATAGCCCCATGATAGGAGCCGGCACGTATGCCAATAACAAAACCTGTGGCATAAGTTGCACCGGCCATGGAGAAATATTTATTACCGCCGTGGCCGCTTACGATGTAAGTGCCATGATGGAATACAGAGGCTATACCCTGCAGCAAGCCATGGAAGAAGTGGTGAACAAAAGACTGGTGGCAATGGAAGGTGAAGGCGGTATGATTGGCGTAGATAGTGAAGGCAATGCAGCCATGATTTTTAATAGTGCCGGCATGTACCGCGGCATTAGGAACAGTGATGGTGCCGCAGAGGTAGCAATTTATAGGTAAGGTCAAAGGTTCAATACGCCAGTATTAAAAGTCTTGAACTTTATAAATTTGAATCTTGCAAGTTTGCAAACTTGAACCTTGATTTCTGTAGGCTACCTCAGATCCTCCACTTTCACCCTTGAGGGGGTATCCTTTCCGGCCACTATACTGGCGGCACTAATAGCTATAGATTTAATTACCTCGGTCATATTTTTTAGATCCAGTGTTCCTATCTCATCGCTTGCTTTATGGTAATGAGGTTCGTTATCCATTTTGGAGGTAGATATGGTATGAGCCGGTACGCCTAGCCTGGCAAGTGTGGCATTATCGCTGCGGTAAAAAAGGTTTTGCGCAGTGTAAGGGTCGGGGTAAAATTTAAATGCAGTACCAGTAAGGTTCTGTTCCAGTATTTTGCCAAAATCGGATTTCTCATAGCCAGTTATATACGCACTATTGTTGCCCCATTTGCTTTCGGTGCCTATCATTTCTATGTTAAACATTGCCATTACTTTAGCGGCATCCATTTGCTGGCTAAAATATGTAGAACCAAACCCGCCCGATTCTTCCGCAGTAAAAGCCACAAAAACCAATGTTCGTTCATTGTTATCCATGGCCTTGTAATATTTAGCCAGTTGCAACACCGCTGTTATGCCGCTGGCATCATCGTTGGCTCCATTGTAAAGCGAATCCATTTTATCGTTGGGTTTTCCAAAACCCAGGTGGTCGTAGTGACCACTAAAAATTACATACTCATCTTTTCTGCTTTTGCCGGGGAGCACACCCATAACATTGGCCAGTTTTTGTTCTTCAAAACTGTGCTGTATGGTAAAACTGTATGCTGCAAATTGTGCAGTATTAGTTAATATAAACACCTGTGAAAAAGCTGATTTAAACTGAGCGTTTTTAAAGCGTTTCAATTGATTGAACAACCGGGCTTGTGCTGTATCCACCAGTATTAACAGGTTTTCTTTTGCCCGTATAAGCGGAAAAACTTTGGTTCGAAAATCGTCTGTTGCAGCTATCGTTATTATCCGATAGCCGCTTTTCTCATCCACTTGCAGCAGTTGCTTCGAGGTAAATGCCACAATGTTGCTGCCTGGTATTTCAGCACCGTCCATGTTACCTTTAGCCGATAAAAACTTTGGCGTAAACATGCTGAAAGACTGGAAGTAGCCATCGCTACCCTTCATTTTTTTCAGGCCGGCATGTTTCATTTCGTCACAAATAAATTTAGCAGCCTTTTCTATACCGGGGGTAAAAATTTTCCGCCCCATCATCTCATCAGCACTCAGGGTTTTTTCTATCCGCTCCACTTCGGAAAGGGTTATTAATTCATCTGTTTTTTGCCCACAGGCAAAAAGAAAAAGGTTGCCCGCAGCAACCAATAGAAATATCTTTTTCATAAAAAAACTATGGTAAATGAGAAAATATGCAAATAGACAAATGTGCAAATGAGCAAATGAAAATCCTGAACCTTGTTGCTTGATCCCTGAACCTTAAAGACTCATCATCTCCTTAAACTTTACTGTTTGCCTGCGGCTTACTTCTATTTTATCGCCGCCTTTAAGTTCCACCAACAGGCCGCCGTTAAAGTAAGGCTCTATTTTTTCTATCATGCGCAAGTTGATTATATGCTTGCGGTTAGCCCTGAAAAAAACTTTTTCATCAAGCCGTTCTTCTAAAGCGTTCAGGCTTTTTAAAATTAACGGTTTGTTGGGGCCAAAAAAGACCTTGGCATAATTGCCGACGCTTTCGAACAGCCTTATTTCGTTCAGCTTTACAAACCAGCAGCGTTCGCCATCTTTTACAAATACCTGGTCATTGTCGTTGAGTTTATCGCGGTTAATGTATTCGCCGGTGCCGGTAGTGTCTTTTATCATTACCTCATTTAGCTTATGGATGGCATCGGCTAACCGGCGTGGCTCCACCGGTTTCATCAGGTAGTCTAGGGCATTTACCTCAAAGGCTTTAATGGCAAATTCGTCGTAGGCGGTGGTAAAAATTACATGGGGGGTTCGGTCTATTTCCATCAGCAGGTCGAAGCCTGTCTTGCCCGGCATTTGTATATCCAAAAAAATCAGGTCGGGGTGGTGCAGGTCTATTTTGTCTATTCCCTCATCCACATTTGCGGCTTCGTCCACCACTTCTATTTCAGGATAGTCCAGCAGTAGTTTACGCAGTTCTGCCCTGGCAAGGCGTTCGTCGTCTATAATTATGGCTCTTTTATTCATGTACTAGGATTTTAGGATTTGGAAGATTGTAGGATTTGAATGCTGCCGACCCGCCTTAATGTATTTACCATTTACCAATTAATAAAAGCCATGGCTTTAAAAATTAACCGGCAATGTTACCCTTGCCTCTACTTCATTATCGTTCAGGTCTTTTATTTCAAATGCTGCTTTATCTCCGTACAAAAGGTTTAGCCTGTTTTTGGTACTGCCAATACCAAAACCCTCCTCACCAGCAGCACCGTTAAGGTGACCAGTATTACGGATAATCAATTCGTGGTGGTCGTTTTTAAAATCGCTGATAATGGAGATATGGCCGCCTGCAACTGTTTTGCCAATGCCATGCTTAATGGCATTTTCTACCAGTGTTTGCAGCATCATGGGCGGTACGGGCTGATGCAGAGTGTCTTCGTCTATATGCATTTCAACCTGTAGCCTTTCTTCAAACCGTATTTGTTCCAATGCCAGGTAGTCTTTTACAATGGCCAGTTCTTTTTCCAGTGGAACGGTTTCTACCTTATCACTTGCCATGCTGCTGCGCAGTATGTTACTTAGTTCGGTAATGGCTGTTCTGGCACGTATCGGGTTTTCATCTACCAGTGCTCTAATGCTGTTAAGGGCATTAAATATAAAGTGGGGGTTTATATGGGCTTTAATGGTTTTTAATTCCAGCTCTTTTACCAATGCCTGTAATCTGATTTTGTCCACCTGCTCCCGTCGGCCACGGCTTATGTAGTGGTAGGTAAAATAAATGAGGTTCCAGATGGTAAGAAACAGGAAACAACCAAAAGTGGTGCGGATAATTTTGTTGGAAAGGCTGTATTTGGCCATTGTTGGCGCTTCAATACCAAGAATCTTTTCGGATAGAATATTGATGCTCGAAAAAGCAAGTGAGAATATGAAAGTTATAGCGATGAGCCCAAGTATTTGGTTGTTGAGTTTTTTTTCAAGCAGCTTTGTTTCTTGTATCACCAACCGCATAATATGGGTAATCCCCAAGCCCTGACCCGCTTCAAGAAACAATTGAAAAAAGAAATCGGGCTGTTCTTTATCGGTTATGCCAAGTGTAAAATAGAAGAAAGTGTACAGCAACACAAAGCCACTCCATCCACCAAACTGAAAAAGCCAGTATCTCTGATTGATATTTTTCATGTTCTTATGCCCTGTTTAATTTTCGTACGCCTCACAATAATACAAATCTAAACTTGTACCGCACCACGCCTGCCTTTATTTGTATCAAAGGCAATATGGTTTAGTTAATTGGTTGTGTTGTCGTAATTATTTGTGCTGCTAATTTTAAGTTATTGAAACCATTAGGTAGAGAACTTCTTTTAGGTTTTACCCTTCAACTTTTAGAGATTTGCAACGTTTGTAATCATTAGAAATTAGCGGACTGCCTCCGACTAAAATTTGTAATCAATAAAATGCAATTCGGCCCTCCATGATAAAAAATATTTTTCCATTCCTCTTTTTAATCTTACTAATAACTACTGGCTGCGAAAAAGCGGTGGATATACCACTCAAAAGCCCGGCTGATGTATTGGTTGTAGATGCTTCCATTGAGAACGATCAGCCGCCTGTGGTGTATCTGTCTAAATCGTTTAATTATTTTAGCAAGCTATCGGCCGATTTACTGGCGAAATCTTTTGTGCGGAATGCGATAATTACAATAAGCGATGGCACTAAAACCGTGCAGCTAAAAGAGTACAGCTTCCCCGCTGGCAGCAATACGGTATATGTGTATTCGGTTGATAATACGAACCCTACACAGGTATTGCTGGGCAAATTAAATACAGCATACACCTTAACTATTAATGTCGATGGCAAAACATACAGTGCCAAAACCACCATTCCGCTTCTTTCTAAAAAAGTAGATTCCCTTTGGTATAAACGGGCACCTAACAATCCCGATTCTTTAAAGAGAATATTGTTTTCAAAAATTACTGACCCACCAGGACTGGGAAACTATATCCGCTATTTTACCAGCATAAACGACAGTGCATTTCTTCCCGGTTTTAATTCTGTATTCGACGATGATATAGTAGATGGAACCTCTTATGAAGTGCAGGTAAATAAGGGCGTGGATCGTAATGCAGACATAGATGACGATGAAGCCGCCTTTTTTAATAAAGGGGATACGGTACAAACCAAGCTTTGCAATATTGATAGGGTTCATTACGATTTTTGGCGAACCCTGGAGTTTTCGCAACAGTCCATTGGCAATCCCTTTAGTCAGCCGGGAGTTGTGCTGGGCAATATAAGTGGTGGTGCCCTTGGATATTTTGGTGGATATGCCGCCCAGTACAAAAGAATAGTGATTAGGGATTAGTTAATTAGTTGATTTGTTGATTCGTTTTTTGGTATGAGATAGTCTTTGGAAATTACTATTGTTGAGATAAAATATAACGATTACGTAAAAAGCTTTATTAGTCAAGGGTAAGTGTCCCTATTCGCAAACGCTGTTGCAAACATTTCCCTTCTCCAAATGGAGAAGGCAACCACAAGGGTTGGGAGCCTAGCTCAGAAGACCGGATGGGGCTGGGGTTGGGGTGAGGCTTGTCTTGGTGGTGCTCAGTTTTAAGCCTCTCGTCGGGCAACAATATTTTCTAACTACCAATTTTGTCTTACCTCCGACAATAACGCCTGTCAATTTCCACCATTTTTGTGTTGGTAAAATATTTGATGAAGATTAATTACAAAGCAACATTTTTGTAGGCTGGGTAAATGATTAGGCTAAGTCAACACCCGAAACTTTCAACCAACCCCAACCAACTATTTAACTAATCAACCAATCAACCAAATGGAGCACATACATTGTTTAATTATTGGCAGCGGGCCTGCGGGTTATACTGCCGCTATATATGCCAGTAGGGCGGGGCTTAACCCCGTATTATACCAAGGCATACAGCCGGGTGGGCAACTTACTATTACCACAGAGGTGGAAAATTACCCTGGCTATGCGGATGGTGTGCAAGGCCCGGAGATGATGGTGCATTTTGAAAAGCAGGCAGCCCGCATGGGAACTGATATACGCTATGGCATTGTAAGCAAGGTGGATTTTAGTACCAAACCTTATAAGGTAGAAGTAGATGAAGAAAAGTGGATGACAGCAGATGCCATTATTATTTCCACCGGAGCCTCGGCCAAATGGCTAGGCCTTGAAAGTGAGCAACGCCTCAATGGCTTTGGGGTGAGTGCCTGTGCTGTTTGCGATGGTTTTTTCTTTAAAGGAAAAGAAGTAGCCATAGTAGGTGCCGGCGATACGGCTGCCGAAGAAGCACTTTACCTCAGCAAAATTTGCAGCAAAGTGCACATGATTGTACGCAAAGATTTTAATGGTATGAAGGCCAGCATGGTGATGAAAAACCGGGTGGTGGCTACGGAAAATATTGTGCCCCACTGGCATACCGAAACCGTCGAGATTTTGGGCGAAAACAAAGTAGATAGTGTAAAGGTTAAAAATAACCAAACCGGTGAAGAGTCTTTTATTCCCGTGAGTGCGTTTTTTGTAGCTATTGGTCACCAGCCTAATAGCGATATTTTTAAGCCCTGGCTGGATATGGACGAAATAGGGTACATAAAAACCATACCTGGCAGCAGCAAAACAAATGTTGAAGGGGTGTTTGCCAGTGGCGATGTACAGGATAAAATTTACCGCCAGGCCGTAACCGCCGCCGGCAGCGGCTGCATGGCTGCCTTAGATGCAGAGAGGTATTTACAAACTGTGGGGCATTAGCATATCTAAGGTTGTGTTCGAAGGTTAATGTGTTTAAGGCAGAGGATTGGCATCTTTTTCACCCGTTCAGCTTACATTGGGTTGTTAAGACAAGTAACAAGTGGAAAAGAAATCCGTGGAAATCCTTCCCATCCGTGGCAAACGTGTTCCCCTATTAATTCACTGTATTGCCCCTTGGCTACAATAAGTGAAGACCGAATTATGGTAATGGTTAAGGATAACTACATTTCCATTATACCGTCTTTTACAAACAAAAACCCCGTTCATTTTTTATGAACGGGGTTTTTGTTATTTGGTATTTCCTGTACTTATTCTTTTACAAACTTAGTTGTGTAAATAATTTTCTCAGCATTTACCACTTGCAGCATATACATACCAGTAGCTAGCATTTGGGTGTTAATGGTATTAAATGCGTTTTGCGTAGTTGTGTTGCTTACAGTTTTACCAGCAGCGTCTGTAATTTTCAACTGCGATTTGCCAATGGTAAGCGGCAAAACAACAGTAAGAGACTCACGTACCGGGTTAGGATAGCTAACGATGCGGTTTTTGCCTTCGCATGTGCTGGTGGCACTTGCTATTTTGCTGTAGGTAGAGTTACCGTCGAAATCTATTTGCTTAACGCGGTAATAGTTAGCGCCTGATACAGGACTTGCATGTACAAAACTGTAACGCTGACTACTGATGTTACCAACATTTGGCAATATGGCTAACTCTTTCCAATTGGTTCCTGTAGTGCTGTACTCTATGCGGAACTCTTTGTTGTTTTGTTGAGTAAGGTAATCGAAGGTTACATTGATAGTACAATTTTTAGCCACAGCGTTTACATCGCCAAAAGTTACAGGCAGTATTTCGGCAGGAGCCAGATAGTCTTCTATTTCTCCAAAGGCAATGGTAGCTCCACTCATCCCAACGGCCAGCGGCGCATCGCTCACTATTAAACGGATCTTATAAGCGTTAAAGGAAATGCCACCCGTATTTTGTGGTGTCTTAACAGGCACCTGTACCGTTGCAGGACTCATAGTAGGCACGGCTCCACTATAAAATGCCCTAACGCCATTACCATCCACATCTAACGCATCAAAAGCACCATCGTTATTCCAATCAAACCAGAGACCGTAATGAACAGTTCTGGGAGTGATACTATTTACTGTTACCCCAAAGTTATACGTGAAACCATAGTTGAGTGATGTTGCGGGTGGTGTAAGACCATCCTCATCGTTAAAGTCGGTGTTATTATCGCCATTTGCTGAGTTGCTAAAAGCTTGGATATTTTCACCATCTATTCTGGCACCCGCCCATACCGCAGTTGTAGGGCCATTTGGGATTCCATCGGGGGGAATATTTGAATTTAGAGGTGTAAATCCATCGCAATAACCATCATTGGTGGCTCTTGCTTGTGGGTAATTACTCGGCAAATCCCCATAATCAGTTAAACCACAGGTAGTTCCGAAATTACCAATGTTACCCCGATAAATTTCACCCTGTGCTGAATTAATCTGGAAGGCATTGTTATAGTTAGCACCACCTAAGTCGCCGCTACAAGGGTCTGGCGTGTTAGAAAGTTCTTCAGTAATGTCTGGCCACTGCATATTTAAATTTACTCCTGAACATGGCATCATAGCATTTCCATCAAAATTTCGGAATAACCTTACTCCCGGCACACAACGAATGGCATCACCATTAATGGGATTACCTAATCTAAACCTAAATAAGCGAATAACTCTACCCGCGGGTAAGATAGGGGTCATTGGAAAAAGAATATTTGAACCAGTAGTAATCACATAATAAAAACTCGAACCTGGAGCTGAAGCAGGGTTAAATCTTCTGGTAGGTATAAAATTCCACGACCCACCATTTTGTGCGCCTATCGGGTAAATTTCAGGTCTGTAACTAGGATCCATCGGATCAGGATCGAGATTATTTGGATCAGGATTAAAACCATTAGGAACGCCAGGGACTACGGCTGGGATGACGATACTTACAGAACTGGGTCCTACTTGTAATGCAGTTCCACTACCGGTGTTGACTAAGGTTATGGGTGTTGTGGTTATTAAATACACCTCATAGGTTTGCGTACAAGCATTGTAAACTAACCGGAATTTAGCACCCTGAGGCTGAGCAAACGAAGCCGACCACGATGCCAGGAATAGCACTACTGTGGTAATAACTTTGATAAGTTTAATTTTTTTCATGGTGATTATTTTTTTTGAATGTTGGGAGACTTGATTCAACGATTTGGCGGCAATTTATGAAAAACATGCCCTTAATATTTTTTTTTGGGCAATTTTTTAAAAAAAATGTTTAACGAAAAACCACATTTCGGAGCTTTGTGTAAGACTTTATAATTTAATCCCACCAGCCAATCCCCTGACAAAATTGTTTTTTGGTTCTAAGCCCGGCTTCTGACCCAAAGGGAGAATTTCAGAAAAAAATTGCCTGACATAAGATATTATTATGACGCATTGAGGTCTAAAAATTGGAGTATCATGGCTCAAGGGGTTACCCTATTACTTACAATGCATAAAACTGTGAAGAAGTATCCGAATAGTTTTAACTGTCAATAGGTCAATGACTTACTGATCCCAATACTTGATCATCAATCGCGGTTTTACCCCTGCCCACCAAATATTGCCCAGATGCTGCTTCAAAGGCGGGCATACAATTATTCTTTACCATAATTACATAGGCAGCCGATCAAGTGTGGTGCTTTGGCATACGAAAAAGTTACCTGCTTGTACCATTAAACACCCAATGTTGTACAATAACAAGCATAGTGCATTCTGGCTATAATTGAAATACTATTTAAATTATAGCAAAGATGAAAAAATTGCTATAGCTTTTGTCCGCTATTGCATTTGCCACTTTTGTTTTGCCCAAACAGGTAAGGTGTACGGCAACCTCACTTTGCCCAGCAAACTGCTAAAAATGGATCGGAAATATGCCGTGTACCTGCCACCCGATTATGAGAGCAGCCAGCGTAGCTACCCCGTGCTGTATTTGCTGCATGGTTCCGGCAACGACCAAACGGGCTGGGTGCAGTTTGGTGAAGTTTTAAATATTACCGACAAAGCCATTGCCGTAGGCAAATCAACGCCAATGATAATAATTATGCCCGATGGCAACACTGGCCGCCGCGGATACTTTAACAGCCCCACCGGCGATTGGCTTTACGAAGATTTTTTCTTTGAGGAGTTGATACCATTTGTGGAGAAAAAATACCGCATCAAAAGCGAAAAGCGCTTTCTTGCCATTAGCGGTTTAAGCATGGGTGGTGGCGGCACATTTATGTACGCCCTACACAAACCACAAATGTTTGGAAGTGCCTGCCCGTTGAGTGCGTCTTGTGGTCCATTAACTTTTGCAGAGGCAAAAAATGGTTTATTAAAAACTTACACTGCTATGCCGGAAAACCAGTTACAGGAATATTATAATAGGCATAGTGTGGTACAATTAGTAAATGCGGCTGCTGATTCTACCAAAAAATCGGTCCGTTGGTGTATAGATTGCGGCGACGACGACTTTTTATACGAAGGGAATTCGCTTGCACACATTGCTATGCGTAAAAAAGATATTCCTCATGAATTTAGAGTACGCAATGGCGGACATAGCTGGACTTACTGGCGGGAATCCCTCCCCGTGGTGCTGGAATTTGTGTCGCAGGCTTTTCATCAATACTAAAATGGATTTGACTGTTTGTATATCGAATTTTGGCAAAAGATTTTTCCTATATTGCACCACAAGCAATTACGATAACCGCGAAATAAATAGATAGTGTTTACCGTTTTTGCTTTCAGCCATTTTATTTCTGCTCCACTAATCTATTACCACCAAACGGCACTGCTTTTATCAAAGTATAAATTTGTAAAAAACAAATCAAATACACCAATGCAGCATTTGTTGAGCATAAATGTCTACATTAGTGTAGTTGTTTTTCCCTGACTACTATGACAGAAGACCTGATGATATCCGGATGTTTACAAAACAATCCCGCCGCACAACGTGAATTGTATAGCAGGTTTGCACCGAAAATGCTGTCGGTGTGTTATCGGTTTGGCCAAAATCGCGAAGACGCAGAGGATATGCTTCAGGAGGGTTTTATAAAAGTATTTACTCAAATACACACCTTCCAAAACAGGGGAGCCTTTGAGGGATGGATTCGCAGAATTATGGTGCACACCTGCATTAACATTTTAAAAAAGAACAAGAAGTTTAATGAAAGTGTGGATATAGAACATGCTGCTGAAGCTTCGGTAAGAGAATCTGTTCCTGGTATAATGCAGGCCAAACAGGTGGTAGAATGTATAAGGTTGCTGCCAATGGGATACAAAACTGTTTTAAACCTGTATGCCATAGAAGGTTATAGTCACCGGGAAATAGCCGATGTGCTGGATATAGAAGAAAGCACCAGCCGGAGCCAATATACTAGAGCCAAAAACATGTTGGAGCAGATTTTGATTAAGAAGCACATTATACAAAAACCAGAAGCCATACCGGGTTGGTTGGCAACTGCCACATAAACGGACGGATAGCCACTACTGCCATGATTGATGAGAATAACATAGAAGATTTTGAACAGTTTTTGAAAAACCAAGCTGATAAACACCGGATGTATCCGAGTGATCAGATTTGGCGCAACATAAACCAGCAACTCCACGGCAATAGCCGTTGGCCGGCACTTACATTTGCTGCCATACTTACCGGTGCGTTGGTTACTGCAGGCTTAGTTTTCCTCCATCCGGACAAAGATTTATTTAAGCTGATACCGGCTATAGCTACGGCAGAAAGTAATATCGATAATGGCATCGCAATCAACAAGCCTAACCCCGCAACTCCTGCTACCATAAATATTACCAGGTTAAAACCTGTGGATGAAAAAACGGTGATGTACGCATTCAATACTCCACTTGCCTTTGAAACTGAGCAGGTCGTTTCTAATAGCCGGATTGCACAAGTGTCTGCTCTCAACACACCTATTAAAGATGGGCTAAACGATAATGGTGCTTTTAATAATATTGTTCAGGAAATGGATTTCAAACCTGCAAATCAGTTATTGCTTGCTGATTCAAAATTTTCAGCTGCTACAGTTACAGATATTAGTGACAATGATGAGGGCGTAGTGGCGAATAACACCGTTACATCAGAGCCAAATTCCGCATCGGAGGCTTTTTCACCTACTGGTGATAATACAGAATTGCCTGAACAAATATTAGCCTCATTAAGTTTATCTGGCAAAAAGAAGGGTACCAATCATCTTTTGGTTCAGCTTTATGGTGGTTCCAGTATCAGTTACAGAATACTTTCTGAATCCTTAACCTACGACGATCATTTTCCATTTAATGCTGCGCTTTCGGCTGATCCCAGAAAAAACGTAAATAATTTTGTGAGCCAACGCCCTTCAATAGGCTTTGAATTTGGTGCGGCCATGGCATATCCCTTGAATGATAGAATTAAACTAAAAGCAGGGCTTCAATTCAATTACCGGCAATATAGTATTGATGCTTTCAGAGCTTCGCCAGAACCAGCGGTTCTTTTGATAAATAGTGGCGCAACATCGTCAATTGATTCTGTAATTGTGTATAGTGCTATTAGAAATGGGGATGGTTACAAGCCGCTTACAATCCAAAACAGTTACTATCAAATAGGCTTGCCCGTAGGTATTGATTGGACGTTTGCCGCAGCTCGTAAAGTGAATTTTAGTTTTGGTGCCACTTTACAGCCTACCTACCAACTGAATACAAATATGTACATAATTACGAGCGATTACAAGAGTTATGTGCAACAACCCAATTTGGTTCGCCGCTGGAATTTTAACGCTGGTGCTGAGGCAATGGCGAATTTTGATGCCGGTGGTTTAAAATGGCAGATTGGCCCACAGGTGCGGTACCAAATGTTACCCAGCCAGTTAAAAAATTATTCGGTCAACGAACATTTGATTGACTACGGAATTAAGTTCGGTATCATCAAGCAATTAAAGTAAAACGCTGCCATTTAAAATTTAATTAGTCCTGCAACCCTTGTTGCGGGATTTTTTATTTGCCAAATGTGTGAACACCTATTTTTATGCAAAATTATAAGCACGCCACCACGTTATGTATTTTATGAAAAATGCCATTCCAATTTTTTTGCTTATAGCTTTAGCTTCGTGCAGAAACCAGGATTCAAACCCCAATGAGAGCGATACCCTATCAAGGGGCGAAAGTATTAAGAATCAGCCCTTTTACCCAATGACCCAATACATTGAAGACCAAATCGCTTATGTGGACACAACGCCTTTGGCTATAGAAAAAATTACTTTTATCAACAACAAAAAAGTGGATTCAGTAGTAATAGACAGGCTGGCCTTTCGTGTGTTGGCGGCGGAGTTTTTAAAGCCCGATCTGAACGATAAGCGAATTAAGCCCCTTTATACTGAAAGTATTTACCAGGATCTTACAATCAATAGCATCACTTTTAATTACACCACTAAAGACCGTAGCCAGGAGTTACAGCAGGCCGATATATTGCTGAACCCCGAAAATAACAGGGTGAAGAGTATTATTTTCCGAAAGAACAGGATGGCCGGAGACACTGCCATTAGTATTAATGGTCTTTGGAAACACAACATGAATTTCCAACTTAACTATTCCATAAGGCAGGCAAATGGAACATCGGAAACAAAGCAAATAAAAGTGATTTGGGATAGGCCTGTACTCAACGATTTTTGAAAATTTACTTGTAATCAAACTTATGTACTTAATGTAAACTTCATTTCATACAACAACTATTATGGCTGAAATGCGGATCGAATCGGTAAATATTGGCCTCCCTGTAGCTATAGACTGGCGGGGAGAAAAGGTATGGACCGGCATTTTTAAACGGCCGGTTGATCGTATAGTGGGGGTGAAGTTTCAAAATATGGCAGGTGACGGGCAGGCGGATATTGTTAACCACGGCGGTACTAATAAGGCTGTATATGTGTACGCATCGGAACACTATCCGTACTGGAATAATTTTTTGCAAAAGGAAATTGATATTGGCGGTTTTGGTGAGAATATAACCACCAGCGGATTAATGGATAGTGCGGTTTTCATTGGTGATGAATATCGTTTTGGTTCTGCGGTACTACAGGCCGTGCAACCACGTATGCCCTGTGCAAAACTTGGTATCCGATTTAATGATGCTATGATGACAAAGCATTTTTTTAAAGCAAGAAGGAACGGCACTTATTTTAAAGTTCTACAAGAAGGGACTGTACAAAGGGGTGATCGTATTGAACGCATAAAACGTTCGGACTATAATATCAGCATGCAGGATATAGTTGATAATTATGTGCTGAAACAAAAGGATATGGAAAAGGTAAAACTTCTGTCAGAGTTAGACATTTTACCCAAATGGTTTAAGGGAGAATTTAAAAAAATGCTGGCGTAATTTTTCCTTCTTCGTATAGTGGATTGCAAACATCATAATGCCATTGTAGTCAGGCTAAACCTGTTCAATTGAAAATATTGTATTGCATCCGTCACCAATTCCTCTCTTATTACTAACACAATTTCTACGGTACTGGTCTTATTATTGAGTAGGGTTTTAACGGCTTCGCAAAAACCTAAACCACGCAATTCCAGCGGGCCGATTTCATCTACAATAATGAAGCCCTTTGTTTGGTTAGCGGCAGTCAGTAGAATTGATGCTGCTGTTTCAAATCCATTTTTACTAAAACGATATTTTCCTGCCACCAAAATATCCACCTCATTAGCCGTTGCTTCCATGCGGAATGGCTGCCGGGTATGTGCATCCATAAACGCCCTTTTGCCTTCAATAACCGGCGTAAGAATGCCAAACACATCACTTTGGTGAGCACTCCATTGCATCAGTTTTGTGGTTTTGCCGCTATGCTTTGGTGCTGTAAAGAGGTGGATTTTTCTATCGGTCATATGGCTTTTGCAAAGTGTTCATCAAGACTATTTTACAACACCGGGCCAGCCTTTCAATTCCTTTGTGGTTATTACTCAATAGCCAGCTTTGTTCAATAATATATTGCGTGGAAGGTAGCAGGTGCAATACTTCCTGTATTTCAAGCGGCGATTTTTGTTGCTGTTTAGTGAGCCATTTTTTCAATAACAACATTACCAGGGGGCTTACTAAAAAATACCAGCTTAGCACAATTGTAACCGACCGCAATAATAGCTGCATAATTATCTGGGGTGGCAGTATGGGTTTGCCTATGTGCAGCCACGATTGCAGGTAAATGGCTATTAGTATTAACCAAACCATAAACAAAGCGCCTTTCATTTTTTTACGCCGCACACCATGTTTAAACGCTGGTAACCTGTTCATGTCTTCAGCGAGTGGGGTAATAATAAAATCCTTGTGTAACAGCCCCCATTGCTGGGAATGGACAACTATTTTACCTGCATAAAAACCAACGAGGATACCGATGAAGATATGCAGCAAAATATAGCCACTTGCCAACCATAAAGTATAATTTGTTACCACCTGTTGACGCGTAAGGTGACTGATAAATTCATCAATAACCGTCCATAGGTTTTTACCGTATAAAACAGTCATTACCAAAATACGCTGAATGGCCGATTCGAACAGTGTAAGCCCACCGAGTAATAAGCAGGCTACCCTATAATGTTTTTTATTAAAGAAAAGTATTTCTGCCACCAGCCCCTGAAAAAACACAGCGATATAGGCAGGCGGCGGGCTGTGTGGACTGAGCATCATTTTGCAAACTGCCACTATTAGGGTTGCTTTTAAAATAGCACCTTTTACGGGAACGTAGAATGCTATCAGGCAAATGCATGTTACGGCGCAGCTCCCCACAAGAAGGCCTGAAACCGGCAGTTTTAAACCGTGTAACATTCCGCCTAAAAAGGCTTCGCATACAGCCCATAATGCTATGAGGCGGTAATAAATCTGTTTGTCAAAACATGCACTTCTATTTTCAATAGTCATTTGCAACAACTTTAAAGTCAATCACCGCAAATTTACTTTGATGATGCTTATCCTTTCACGAAAAGAAAGCAGCACCAGGTTTTAGAAAAGTAGTTTGGTAGCCGGGGTCTGTGAAAATATCTCTTAAGAATGCTGCTGAAATAATCAAGAAAATACAAGATAGCGTACCCCTTGGCGTACTGAAAAAACAAGGCGGGGAATTTATTCCCCGCCTTGTAGCATTGATATTAATAAAATCGAACCTTTAATTGCAAATGTTACTGCCTGTAAGCCCGGCTATCGCCAAACACACGCTGTAACAAACCGCTTGTTCTTGCATTAAGGTCGGTGCGTATTTTGTACTCTGTTGCTTCTATTTCTTTAAACATTTTATTGGCCACCAATTGGGCTAGCACATTTGTAAAATCAATGTTTAATTTTTGTTTACCGATAATGGGTAAATCCTTGCCTGCAATATCGCCGAGCGTTTGTGGCAGTTTATACTCAGTAAGCACACTTGCTATTTCGGGCTTAATAGCGTTGCGAAGCGAATCGCCAATGGAACTGCGCAGGTAGTTGGTAGCAGCATTATAACCGCCGCCGAGTATGGCTACAGCATCTCTAAAATTAATGGTGCGAATACTGTTTATAAACACCGGTACACTCTTTTCTGCACTCCGGGTAGCTGCACTTGTAAGCGTCGTTTGAAATCTGGTTATTTCGCTGGCCAGGCCAAGTGTTTCAAGGGTTTTAATAATTTTTACAGCGGCATCAGGCAGTACGCCTTCCAATACATTGGTACCATTAAAAAGGCTTCCGTTTTGTGCACTATTCTTGCCTTGCATTACGCCATTAATGAGTGCCTCTTTTAAGCCTCCGGCAATATCTGTTTCTCCTAAGAGGCTTTTAACTACGTCGCAACTTGAAAATGTGCCGGTGATAGCTGTAAGCACCGCTAGAAATCTGAGTCTTTTAATCATGTTCTTTTATTTTTTATTTTTTATGAATACTGTGGCTTTACGTTTAAGAAAGAAGGATGGGTCAAATTTAGAGCCAATGCCTGAAATTTTTTCTTGGCCTTAACAAACGGTGCATGTTCAATATTCATGCCCAAGGCCATTTTAAAATTTATTAGTATGGGGCAACTTAATTGTGCTTTAATGATAACCTGAAGTGCACACCCTAACAGCTATGCCCCTATTACCTGGCGGCAGCGAAATTGCTATTTCCCTTGCCCCTGTTTTAGAATTTTAAATGTGCCACAAACCATTGAAGTTGGTGGAACAATTTCTGTAAATGCAGGGAAGAATTTTATGGTGCAAGGGAAAATTATACTCCAGTAAGTTGAACAACATAATAGTTCTCTTATCAGCACTCACTCAACCCCAGCGGCACATCTACTGCCAGTCCGCCATCGCTTGTTTCTTTGTACTTGCTGTTCATATCAAGGGCTGTTTGCCACATAGTTCGTATTACTTTATCGAGGCTTACGACGGCAAAATCGGGGGTGCTTTGCAGAGCCAGTTGCGAAGCGGTGATGGCCTTAATAGCACCCATAGTATTGCGTTCTATACAGGGTATTTGCACCAGGCCACCAATTGGGTCGCAGGTAAGGCCCAGGTGGTGTTCCATGGCTATTTCTGCCGCCATCAAAACCTGCTTTTGGGTGCCGCCCAATGCTTCTGTAAGTGCAGCAGCAGCCATGGCACTGCTTACCCCAATCTCAGCCTGGCAGCCACCCATGGCTGCGCTGATAGTAGCCCCTTTTTTAAAGATGCT
>Ga0105048_10002039_pt1 | contig 32641 bp, 34 predicted proteins | sample MAT05_FD_78382 | JGI IMG/M metagenome (GOLD analysis project Ga0105048, IMG submission 78382) | Freshwater microbial communities from Lake Fryxell liftoff mats and glacier meltwater in Antarctica - MAT-05 | ecosystem: Environmental > Aquatic > Freshwater > Ice > Liftoff microbial mat | place... | reverse complement strand
GTGACATGGGACACACGGCTCAGGCCGTCGAACTTGATGTTGTCGCGGGCCGTCAGACGACGCAACACCCGCATCGTCTTGCGCCGAAGGTCGCGCACCTGCATGAATCCACGGTCGAAGCCGCTGACCGCATGGTGCGCCGCCGCCAGCAATTCGCCCACCATGGCGTCGCGATCGGCATCCTGACCCGGCGTGCGCCGCTTCTCGATTTCAGACAGGCGGTGCTGCAAGGCATCCACCAACAAACGACGGCGTTTGGGGTTGTCTAGCAAATCGTCCTGCAGATAGGGATTGCGCTGCACCACCCAGATGTCGCCCAGCACCTCATACAACATGCGAGCGGACCGGCCGGTGCGCCGCTCGCCACGCAACTTCAACAGGGTGATCCAGGCGGATGCGCCGAGCAGGCGGATGACGATCTCGCGGTCGGAGAACGATGTGTAGTTGTAGGGGATTTCCCGAATCCGCTCGAGTGCCGAGGGTTCGGTCTGGACCGCGGGCAGAAGTTGATCAGGATATGTCGGAGCGTTCATCGACTATGAAAGTGCAGGCCATCAGGACTGGAAACCCGGCCGACCTGGGAAAGCCCGGAACCTTTGACGCCGCCATCGTCCTGCACGGACCCGGCTCAAGCGATCAATATTACCGCAGCGCAGCATTTTTCTGATTGTCACGGGTATGCACTCATGGAAATCCCTCTGTCACTGCAAGCGTCATCGTTGTGTAATCTGAATGTCACGCGTCTTGGCTACCATTGGCCTTTTTTCGAAGGGATCGATATGAAAATCAAAATTGCGGCGGTTGCGCTTGCAGCATGTTTCTCGCTTTCGGCACAAGCCCAGACCGAAATCCAGTGGTGGCACTCAATGGGTGGCGCCTTGGGCGAGTGGGTCAATGACTTGGCCAAGGACTTCAACGCCAGCCAGAACGAATACAAGATCGTCCCTACGTTCAAGGGTTCATACGACACCTCGATGACTGCCGCAATCGCCGCCTTCCGCGCCGGCAATGCACCCCACATCCTGCAGGTGTTCGAGGTTGGCACCGCGACCATGATGGCCAGCAAGGGCGCCACCGTGCCGGTTGGCAAGGCGATGGCGGATGCCGGACTCAAGTTCGACCCCAAGATCTATGTGGAGGCAGTCGCCGGTTATTACACGGCACCAAATGGTCAGATGCTGAGCTTTCCGTTCAATAGCTCGACGCCGGTATTTCACTACAACAAGGATGCCTTCAAGGCAGCCGGCATGGACCCCGAGAAGCCACCGACCACCTGGCCAGAAGTGGCCTTGGCTGCTGCCAAGCTCAAGACCAGTGGGCACAAGTGCCCGTTCACGACAAGCTGGATCAGTTGGACCCAACTGGAAACCTTCTCGGCCTGGCACAACACCCTGTTCGCCACCAAAAACAACGGTTTCGGCGGCATGGATACCCGCCTGGCGTTCAACACGCCCTTGCACGTTCGCCATTTCGAGAACCTGGCCAACATGTCCAAGCAAGGACTGTTCATCTACAAGGGCCGCGGCAACGCCGGCGACGCTACCTTTGTGTCGGGCGAGTGCGCCATGATCACCGGCTCGTCTGCCCTATACGGAAGCATCAAGCGCAATGCGAAATTTTCAGCCGGCATCGGCACCCTGCCCTATTATCCCGACGTCAGCGGTGCGCCCCAGAACACCGTGATCGGTGGCGCCAGCCTGTGGCTTATGGCCGGCAAGAAGGCCGACGAGTACAAAGGCGCTGCCAAATTCTTTGCGCACCTGTCCAAGGCCGAAGTTGCGGCAGAGAGCCACCAGCGCACCGGCTATCTCCCGGTCACGCTTCCGTCCTTCCAGCTGACCGAAAAAAGCGATTTTTACAAGAAGAACCCGGGTACCGACGTGTCGGTCAACCAGATGATCCGCAAGGTCACCGACAAGTCGCGTGGCATACGCCTGGGCAATTTCGTTCAGATCCGCACCATCATCGACGAGGAGACCGAGAACATCTGGGCGGGCAAGAAGTCCGCCAAGGATGGCCTCGAAGCGGCAGTTTCGCGCGGCAACGAGCAGCTGGCACGCTTCCAGGCCGACAACAAAGGCAAATAGGCAATCATCGGCACCTCAGGACCATGGCTGGGCCACCCAGCCATGGTTTTTTGCTTTGAGTCCATCCCGAACCTGCAGACGAATCAGCTAATCCATGGAAAAACGCGTCCGATTCCAAAGCACATGGCTGCCTTGGGCACTGATTGCCCCGCAGATGGCGATCATCCTGGTGTTTTTCTTCTGGCCTGCCGGCCAGGCGCTCTACTGGTCGCTGCTGACGCAGGACCCATTCGGCCTGTCGACCCAGTTTGTCGGTCTGGAGAATTTCGAAAGGCTGTGGGCAGACCCGACCTACCTCGCCTCCTTCAAGACCACGGCCGTCTTTTCGGTCCTGGTGGCCGTGAGCGGGCTGACCATCGCATTGGTGCTGGCCGTGATGGCGGATCGGGTCGTCAAAGGTGCGGCAATCTACAAGACGCTGCTGATCTGGCCCTATGCCGTGGCTCCGGCGGTGGCGGGCGTGCTGTGGCTGTTCATGTTCGCGCCATCGGTCGGCATCGTCAGTTACGCGCTGCGGGAAATGGGATTCAACTGGAACCACCTGCTCAACGGCGACCACGCCATGGCCCTGATCGTAATGGCTGCGGTCTGGAAACAGATCTCCTACAACTTCCTATTCTTCCTCGCCGGCCTGCAGTCCATCCCGAAAAGCCTGATCGAGGCGGCCGCCATCGACGGGGCCAGGCCTTGGCGCCGCTTCTGGACCATCATTTTTCCGCTGTTGTCGCCGACCACCTTCTTTCTGATGGTCATCAATGTGGTGTATGCCTTCTTCGACACCTTTGCGATCGTCGATGCCGCCACCCACGGCGGGCCGGGCAAGGACACCGCGATCCTGATCTACAAGCTGTACTACGACGGCTTCAAGGCGCTGGACCTGGGCGGTTCCGCGGCGCAGTCGGTGATCCTGATGACTATCGTCGTGGCACTGACTGTGGTGCAGTTCCGCTATATAGAAAAGAAAGTGCAGTACTGATGCGCACTGGAGAAGCAGAAAATGGTTGAACGGCGGCCCATCCTGAGCCTGGTGTCGCATCTGATCCTGATCATCGGTGTGCTGGTCGTGGCCTTCCCGGTCTACATCACGTTTGTCGCCTCGACCCAGACCTCCGAGCAGATCGTGCAACAGGTGCCGATGTCGATACTGCCCGGCGACAACATGATCGAGACCTACCGGATCGCTCTATTTGGCGGTGAGACGAGTTATGGCAGCAAGGTGGCGCCGGTGTCGCGCATGTTGTGGGTCAGCTTCGTCAGCGCCATGCTCATTGCCCTGGGCAAGATCGCGATCTCGCTGTTGTCGGCGTTCGCCTTTGTATATTTCCGCTTTCCGTTTCGCTCACTGTGCTTCTGGATGGTGTTCATCACGCTGATGCTGCCGGTCGAGGTGCGCATTGGGCCGACCTATGAGGTGGTCTCCAACCTCGGGATGCTGAACAGCTATGCCGGGCTCACGGTCCCCTTGATCGCGTCGGCGACCGCGACCTTCCTGTTCCGGCAGTTCTTCCTGACGATTCCCGACGAACTGATCGAGGCGGCGCGCATGGACGGCGCCGGGCCGATGCGTTTCTTCAAGGACATCCTGATGCCGCTGTCGCTGACCAGCATCGCGGCGCTGTTCGTGATCCAGTTCATCTATGGCTGGAACCAGTACCTTTGGCCTCTGCTGGTCACGACCGAAGCCGGCATGTACCCGATCGTGATGGGGATCAACCAGATGTTCACCGGCGGCGATGCAGCCAACGAATGGAACGTGATCATGGCCACCGCCATCCTGGCGATGATCCCACCCGCGCTGGTCGTTCTGCTGATGCAGAAATGGTTCGTCAAGGGTCTGGTCGACACGGAAAAATGACAGGTATCCAGGGCAATTCCTCATGGCAGCAGTACAACTCAAGAACGTCATCAAACGCTACGGACACGGCAAGACCGCCAACCAGGTGATCCACGGAGTGAACGTGGACATCGCCGACGGCGAGTTCATCGTCATAGTCGGCCCCTCCGGTTGCGGCAAGTCCACGCTGCTGCGCATGGTGGCCGGCCTGGAAGAGATCAGCGGCGGTGACATCTCCATTGGTGGGCGAGTCGTCAACAAACTGGAGCCGGCCGAACGCGACATCGCGATGGTGTTCCAGAATTACGCGCTGTATCCGCACATGAGTGTGTTCGACAACATGGCCTATGGCCTGAAAATTGCCAAGGTGCCCATGGATGAGATCCGAAGCCGCGTCGACAAGGCGGCCAAGATCCTGGAGTTGGGCCCGTACCTTGCACGCAAGCCGCGTGAACTCTCCGGCGGCCAGCGCCAGCGAGTGGCCATGGGCCGGGCCATCGTGCGCCAGCCACAGGTCTTCCTGTTTGACGAACCGCTGAGCAACCTGGATGCCAAGTTGCGCGCCCAGACCCGGCTCGAGATTCAGAAACTGCACCGGGAACTGGGTATCACCTCGCTGTTCGTGACCCACGATCAAGTCGAGGCCATGACCCTTGCGCAACGCATGATCGTGATGAACGCCGGCGTCATGGAACAGTTCGGCACGCCCGAGGAGGTGTATACACGTCCGGCAACTACTTTCGTTGCGAGTTTCATCGGATCGCCTCCGATGAACCTGCTGTGGGATGCTCCTAAAGGCAGGCCCAACACCATCGTGGGCATACGACCGGAACATCTGGACATTACCGAGACCGGCTGGGGCCTGCTGGTCGAGGCCGTGGAGATGCTTGGCGCAGAGCGTCTGGTGTACGGGCGCTGGTCACATGGTACCGGTCAGGAGATCGTCATCATCCGCACGTCCGAGGCCGATGCGGTACCAGCCCTCGGTTCAACCATCCATGTGACGCCGCGCCCTGACAAACTGCACGCGTTCGACGCTGCAACCGGTAAACGGATGTGAAACCCGTGCCCTGGCCTTATCCACGGTGGATTGCGCACCGCGGCGCCGGCAAGTTGGCGCCGGAAAACACCCTCGCGGCGTTTCGCCTGGGCGCTGCACAGGGTTACCGCATGTTCGAATGCGACGTAAAACTCAGCCAGGATGGCGTCCCGTTCCTGATGCACGACGCCAGCCTGCAGCGAACCACCAATGGCAGCGGTATCGGCGGCGATACACGCTGGGACGAGTTGTCGCAACTCGACGCCGGCAGTTGGCATTCGCGCAGTTTTGCCGGTGAACCGCTGCCCAGTCTCGACAACATCGCCCGTTTTTGCCTGCGCAATCGGCACCACCTCAATATAGAGATCAAACCCAGCCCCGGCACCGAACGCCATACCGGCGAAGTGGTCGCCCGTCGGGCGGCCGCGTTGTGGCCTGCTGAGGAGGTCCCGCCGCTGCTGACCTCGTTTGACGTCGAAGCGCTGGAAGGCGCGCAGCATGCTGCGCCCGAACTGCCGCGCGGATTGCTTCTGGACAAGCCGCGCGCCGATTGGCTGTACATCGCACGCCGCCTGGAATGTGTTGCGGTGGTATGCCATTACGCGTTGTGGGATACATCAACCGTCGCGGCAGCTCAGGCGTTGGGCTTGCGCAGCCTGAGTTATACCGTCAACGACGAGTGGATCGCCGAACGGCTGATTGCACTGGGAACCGACGGCATCATCACGGACCGGGTCGAGCTTTTCAGCCCGGCATGACGTGGGTCGATGCCGGGGCCGCCACAGGCAGTGTCGCAAATGTGCAAAAGAAGCGCAACTTCGGCGCCGCAGGGATCGCACCGGGTCAGTCATTGACGCTGGATGAACTGATCGAACGGGCAGATGAAGCGCTTTACCGTGCCAAATCGGATGGGCGCGACAGAGTCTTCATTTCCGACAGCGAGACCGTGCCCGCCAGTGGCCTGCCCATTGCGGCAGAGTACATCGCCCGGCCCGTGTGATCGACCGCGTTGTTGCGCCAACCGATCAGCGTTGCCAACCCCGCAGGATCAGCCACTGTACCGACCCGCAAACGGTGGCCATAGCCAGGTAAGTCGCCATCCTGCCGTCCTGGCCCCAGAACCACAAACCGGCCAGCAACACTGCCAGAGCAGCGACAAAGTTCACCAGAACCTGCGTCTTGAACGACGCTGGTCCGCCTCGGCCCCAGGCTGTCATCCGGGCCAGCGAGGGCAGTGCGATGGCTAGCGCGAGCGCCGGGAGCGCGAAGCTCAATACGTGATTGATGACATCGGTCAAGTGCATGGTGTGACAAATTTTATAATCGGCGTCACGCACCATATATGACAGTCTGGGCATTGGGAATCAACCACACTACCGCGCCGCTGGATTTGCGCGGAAGGTTGGCGTTCGCCAGCGAAAAGATTGCGCCCACCTTGCTCGGACTGCGGCAAGCACTGACCCGCCCGCCCGAGGCCGCCATCGTGTCCACCTGCAATCGTACCGAGATCTACTGCGCTGGCGACAGACCGGAGTTCGAGCCAGCTCTGGAGTGGCTCGCCGCGGCGGGCGGTGTTTCCGCATCCATGCTGCGTTCGCACTCCTACAGACTCGAAGACGCTCTGGTGGCCCGCCACGCATTTCGGGTCGCCAGCGGCCTGGACTCCATGGTCCTGGGCGAACCGCAAATCCTCGGTCAGTTAAAGCAAGCTGTACGTGTCGCCCAGGACGCCGGCGCACTTGGCGCGACCTTGAGCCAGATGTTCCAGCGCTCGTTCGCGGTGGCCAAAGAAGTGCGGTCATCGACGGAAATTGGTGCGCATTCGATCAGCATGGCAGCGGCGACGGTGCGCCTGGCCGGGCAATTGTTCGAAGACCTCAGCCAGGTCAAGTTGCTGTTCGTCGGCGCTGGCGAGATGATCGAGCTGTGTGCAACCCATTTTGCGGCGCGCCAGCCAAAGTCGATGACGGTCGCCAATCGCACGCTCGAGCGCGGAGAAAAGCTGGCGGCGCAGCTCGACGGCACTGTCATGCGCCTGGCCGATCTGCCGGAACGTCTGCACGAATTCGATGCCGTGATCAGCTGCACCGCCAGCACGCTGCCGATCATCGGTCTGGGCGCCGTCGAACGTGCGCTCAAACGGCGGCGGCACCGGCCGATGTTCATGGTCGACTTGGCCGTTCCGCGAGATATCGAGCCCGAAGTCAAGGCGCTGCAGGACGTTTACCTCTACACGGTGGACGACCTGGCGCATGTCGTGCAAACCGGACAGGCCAACCGGGAAGCCGCCGTAGCCCAGGCCGAAGTCATCATCGATGCAGGTGTGCAAAGCTTCATGCACTGGATCGACCAGCGAGGTTCGGTGCCATTGATTCAGCAACTCAACGCGCAGGCAGACGAATGGCGTGTTGCGGAAATCGCGCGTGCACGCAAGCTTCTGGCGCGGGGTGAAGACGTGGACGCCGTGCTCGACGCGTTGTCACGCGGGCTGACGCAGAAGCTGCTGCATGGCGCAATGGCCGAATTGCGCACGGGCGACACGGATGCGCGCCAGCGCGCCAGTTCGGCGGTCCAGCACTTCTTCCTGCGCAAGGAACGTTAGCGACGCGATCGTCTCCCGCCACACACGTGTGGCGGTTTGCCCCCGGTCAGGCCGGGCCAGAATTCCGTCCGCTCGCGCGCTCAGACGCGCGTCGGTCACCCCGCAGCAACACCATGAAAGCCTTTTTTCGACAACAGCTCGACCGCTACACGGCGCGTTTGGGCGAACTCGAGTTCCTGCTGTCCCGCGAGGACATCATGAAAGACATGGAGCAGTTTTTGCTGCTGTCCCGAGAACATTCCGACGTTGCATCGGTCGCCGACCGCTGGGCGCGTTACAGCCAGCGTGAGGTCGACCTCGCGCAGGCCCGCGATATGCTGCAAGACTCGGCCCAGGATCCTGACATGGTCGCACTGGCTCAGGAGGAAATCGACGCGGCCGGCAGCGAGCTGGAGCAGCTGGCAACTGAACTGCAACGCATGTTGCTGCCCAAGGATCCCGACGATGGCCGAAACGCCTTCCTGGAAATACGCGCCGGCACAGGGGGAGACGAATCGGCGTTGTTCGCTCGCGATCTGTTGCGGCTGTACACCCGCTACTGCGAGCGGCGCGGCTGGAAGACCGAGATCATCAGCGAATCGGAGTCGGAGCTCGGTGGATTCAAGGAAGTGGTCCTGCGCATCGTCGGCGACAACGTCTATGGCAGCCTCAAATTCGAATCCGGCGGGCACCGGGTGCAACGTGTTCCGGCCACGGAGACACAAGGGCGCATACATACCAGCGCGTGTACGGTGGCCGTTCTGGCCGAACCCGACGAATCCGTCGCGGTGCAGATCAATCCTGCAGACCTGCGTATCGACACCTACCGGGCCAGCGGCGCGGGCGGTCAACACATCAACAAGACCGATTCGGCGGTTCGCATCACGCACCTGCCCACGGGCATAGTGGCCGAGTGCCAAGACGACCGCAGTCAGCATCGCAACAAGGCCAAGGCGATGCAGGTGTTGTCAGCACGCATCCAGGAGAAGGAACGTAGCGAACGCGCCGCCCGGGATGCGGCCGAACGCAAAAGTTTGATAGGCAGTGGGGACCGCAGTGACCGAATCCGCACGTACAACTTCCCGCAGGGCCGTCTGACCGACCATCGGATCAATCTGACCCTGTACAAGCTGCTGACCATCATGGAAGGTGACCTGGACGATGTCGTCCAGGCCCTGCAGGCCGCTCAGGCCGCGGAACAACTGGCGGCATTGGAAGTCGGCGCGTCCGCCTGAAAACGATCCACCATGTCTATTGCTGCAGCCCTTGCCAACGCGCGCGCCAACGGCATGGCGCGGCTGGATGCCGACCTGCTGCTGTTGTTCTCGATGGGCGTGCCCACACAAAAACTGGGAACGCGGCGCGGATGGCTGCTGGCGCACGATGATGAGCCAGTGGATCCCGAGGTACTGAGGCGGCTTCAGGCGTTTGTGCAGCGGCGAGACAGCGGCGAACCACTGGCCTACATCACCGGCCACAAATCATTTTTCGGGCTGGACCTGCTGGTCGACGCGAGGGTGCTGGTGCCCAGACCCGATACCGAAACCCTGGTTCAATTTGCGCTGGACCTTCTGGCACGACCCGAATCGAATCAGTCAGCCGAGCCCCTCCGCGTGCTGGACCTGGGAACCGGAAGTGGCGCCATCGCACTGGCGCTCAAGCACGAGCGACCCGACCTGACCGTCGACGCGGTCGACACGAGCGCCGGTGCGTTGGCGGTGGCGCAATCCAATGCCGAGCGGCTAGGCTTGGCGCTGCAGTGTTTCCAGGGAAGCTGGTTTGACGCGCTGGCGCCGCACTTCCGCTACCACTGCGTCGTGTCCAATCCACCTTATGTGCGTCGGCACGATCCGCACCTGGCTGCCCTGCACCATGAGCCGATCCAGGCGCTGGTGGCCGGCGCCGATGGCCTGGAAGATATCCGCCACATAGTATCTGGCGCAACCGGTCGGCTATGGCCAGGCGGATGGCTGCTGCTGGAACATGGATTCGACCAGGGCGAAGCCGTTCACGCATTGATGCGGCATGCTGGCTTCGAAAACTGCGCTGCGCGCGACGATCTGAGTGGACACTGGCGCTGCACCGGCGGTCAATGGCGCGGGCAATGGCGCGGTCAAGACCTGGGACAGCCAGGGTTGTTGGCAGGCGACGCGCCGGGAAAGTGAAATAATCGGGAACATCAAGTCGAAGGAGTATCGCAATGAGCAACACACAGCAACGTATCGATGAACTGGTCAAGTCCAATGGGGTCTTGCTGTTCATGAAAGGTGATGCCACTTTCCCGCAATGCGGTTTTTCGGGCCGCGCAATCCAGATTCTGAAGGCCTGCGGTGTCGACGCCAAGTCGATCAAGACGGTCAACGTACTGGAAGACCAGGAAATCCGGGCTGGCATCAAAGACTACAGCCAGTGGCCGACGATTCCCCAGTTGTATGTGAACGGTGAGTTCATCGGTGGATCCGACATCATGATGGAGATGTACGAAAACGGCGAACTCCTGCAGGTCCTGGCCAAGAAGGCCTGAACGAACTTCTGCTGTCTTTTAGCTGGTGGTGCCGTTTAGTCGGCATCTTTGCAACAATTGCCCGCAGACATGGCCATGTCCGTATGTGCGCCGCACCGGTACTGTGTTTGAATGCACACAGCACGTATCCGAAAGGAACCGGTCATGGAGCCAGACAAGCCAGTTTCCCATTCGTCCACTTTCAGTTTGCCGGTCGCCCAGATGCGCCGGGTGTTCGAGCCGAGCGACGTGCAGCGCAAGCTCAATGGACTTGCCGAGCGCGATTACGACAATTTGAGGGCAACCTACCATCGCATGCTGGAACGAGGCCCTCAGCGTTTTCAGGTCAAACCCGCTGGTATTCCGGACATGGGTGCGCTGTATGCTGCACTGCCCAACTTCCACGAAGTCCTCGACGACGTGAAACGCCATGTCGCGTTGGCGCAGGACAGCCGTGACGGGCTGGAGGTCACACCCATGTTGTTGCTGGGTGTGCCGGGAATCGGCAAGACCCATTTCGCACGCAAACTGGCGGATCTGCTTGGCACTGGCATGAGCCTGGTGCCCATGGGCTCGATGACCGCTGGTTGGTTGTTGTCTGGTTCGTCTTCGCAATGGAAAGGCGCAAAGCCGGGCAAGGTATTCGAAGCGCTGGTCGATGGTGAATACGCCAATCCGGTCATCGTTGTCGACGAGATCGACAAGGCCAACTCCGACGCCCAGTACGACCCGCTGGGGGCTTTGTACAGCTTGTTGGAGCATGACACGGCGCAATCCTTCACCGATGAGTTTGCCGAAGTGGCGATTGACGCCAGCCAGGTGATCTGGATCACCACGGCCAATGACGAACGGGCCATTCCCGAGCCCATCCTGAACCGGATGAATGTGTTTCACGTGTTGCCGCCCGACGCGGCGGCGGCCCGTCAGATCGCCCGAAACCTGTACCAATCGATACGCGCCGACCACGACTGGGGCCAGCACTTCGTGCCTGAGCCGGGTGACGATCTCCTGGATCAGCTGTCCGACCTGGCGCCACGCGACATGCGCCGCGCGCTGATGACCGGCTTTGGAAATGCCAGACTGGACAAGCGCGATGCCATTGCTGCGCGCGACCTCCCCAAGGCGGCAGGCCGCCGGTCAGCGATCGGCTTCGCGCAGTGACCGCTCTGGCGACACGGGTCGCCTGCTATCAGGCGGCAGCGTGTTCCCAAGAGCGGGAAGCGCCCATCACCGCCAGTGGATAAGGTGACTTGCCGCGCGAGCCGTTATAGCGACCCAGTGCCATGAACAGATCGCCATTCTCGCGGTCGAGATAGTGGCGCAGGATCACGCAACCGAACCGCAGGTTGGTCTGCATATGAAACAGCACGGACGCGTCGCCAGTACCCAATAGCCGGGCCCAGAATGGCATTACCTGCATGTAACCGCGCGCGCCTGCAGACGACACGGCGAACTTGCGAAACGCGCTTTCCACCTGGATCAGCCCCAACACCAAAGTGGTATCGAGCCCGGCGCGTTTGCTTTCATACCAGACCGATTGCAGGAATTCCTTGCGCGTCTCCAGATCCGTCTTGCGTTTGCGCAATCGGGTGCTCATGGCGCCAAGCCAGCGCAGGTACTGAATGCGCGAAACCGTATCGGGAAAGCTGGGGCTCGGCGGTGCCGCACTGCCGATGGATGCCGTCAGTGCCGTACGTACCGAATCGATCAGCGGTTCTTCCAGTTGTCCGCCCGCCTGCGCCGGCATGGCCAATCCAGCCAATCCCCATCCCGGAACCAACACCAACAGGCTCCGGCGGCGTATGCCCCGGCAACCGGGCGCCGCGAATTCGCCGCCGCAAGGGCCGTTCAAACCGCTCATCGCCCCAATCTGGCAATCAAGAAATCAAACACCTCAGCCACTGGAAGCCTCGTTGCGGCCCCGTCGCGGCGGTGTTGGTATTCCAACTGCCCCTCTTTCAAGGCGCGATCGCCAATGGTGACACGATGCGGTACACCGATCAACTCCCAGTCTGCGAACATGGCACCGGGACGCTCGCCCCGGTCGTCCAGGATCACATCGACACCGGCTTGCAGCAATCGCTCGTACAACGCGTCGGCAGCCGACTTGACGTCAGGGCTGCGGTCGGCCCCGATCGGACATATGACCACGGTGAATGGCGCGATCGCGTCCGGCCAGATGATTCCGCGCTCATCGTGGTTTTGCTCGATCGCGGCCGCAGGCAAGCGGCTGATTCCGATGCCGTAACACCCCATCTCCAGAAATTGGGGCTTGCCATTGGCGTCAAGAAACGTGGCATTCATGGCCCGGCTGTATTTGGTGCCGAGATAGAAAACGTGACCGACCTCAATGCCGCGCTCGATTGCCAGCACACCCTTGCCATCGGGCGATACATCTCCGGCGACTACGTCACGCAGATCCGCGACGACCGCCGGCTCCGGCAGGTCGCGCCCCCAGTTGACACCGGTGATGTGGAATTCAGGTTCATTGGCGCCACAGATCCAGTCGCTCATGACGGCGACCTCGCGATCGGCTACGACCCGCACCGGCTTGCGCAGGTTGAGCAGTCCCAGGTATCCGGGTTTGCACCCGAAGTGTTCGTCGATCTCCTCGAGTGTCGAGAAACGAAAACCGCCCGACAGGCCCGTTACCTTGTTGGCCTTGACTTCGTTGAGGTCGTGATCGCCGCGCAGCATGAGTAGCCAGACCTGCTTCTCGCTAGCGATGCCATCCTTGGCGATGGTCCCGGTCGTGACCACCAGGGATTTGATTGTCTGTTGCAGCGGCACGTTGAGATATTGCGCCACGTCGACACACGTGCTCTTGCCAGGCGTCGCTGTCTTGGTCATCGCCATCGTCGCAGCAGGCCGCGCCTGCTGGGGCGCGAGTGCCTCGGCCTTCTCCATGTTGGCGGCATAGTCGCTGTCGGGGCAATAGACGATGGCGTCTTCGCCGGTCGCGGCAATGACCTGGAACTCCTCGCTCAAGTCGCCACCGATGGCGCCACTGTCGGCGGCAACAGCCCGATAACGCAGGCCAAACCGGTCAAATATTCGCCGGTAAGCCTGAGCCATCTGCTGGTAGCTGGTTTTCGCACTTTCGCCATCGCGGTCAAAACTATAGGCGTCCTTCATGATGAATTCCCGCCCCCGCATCAGCCCGAACCTCGGACGGCGTTCATCGCGAAATTTGGTCTGGATCTGGTACAGATTGCGCGGAAGCTGCTTGTAGCTCCTGACCTCCTGGCGCACGATATCGGTGACTACTTCTTCACTGGTCGGCTGGACCACATAGTCGCGCCCATGGCGATCCTGGAAACGCAGCATTTCGGGGCCAAACTTGTCGAAACGACCGGACTCCTGCCACAACTCGGCCGGCTGCACCACCGGCATCGACAGTTCGACGGCACCTGCCCGATTCATCTCTTCGCGAACGATTGCCTCGACCTTGCGAATGACCCGCAAGCCCATCGGCATGTAACTGTAAATGCCGGCGCCGAGCTTCTTGATGAGCCCCGCACGCACCATCAATTGGTGGCTGGCGACCTCTGCATCTGCCGGTGCTTCCTTGAGGGTTGAAATGAAGAATCGGGAGGCTTTCATGGGGCGCTGAACACTGTTGGGCTGGGTCGTGACCTTTGCCGCATGTCACATGCCGGGCATAATGGTCTCAGTTTGAAAATTGGGGTTTGATTATGCTTGACCGGGACGGATTTCGGCCCAATGTCGGCATCGTTCTGCTCAACCAGAGAAACCAGGTATTTTGGGGCAAGCGCATTCGTACCCATTCGTGGCAGTTTCCACAAGGTGGCATCGACAGGGGCGAGACCCCGGAACAGGCGATGTACCGTGAACTACACGAAGAGGTGGGGCTCCAGCCGGAGCATGTCTGTGTGGTCGCCCGTACCCGGGATTGGTTGCGCTACGAGGTGCCGGACCGTTATATACGCCGTGACGCGCGCGGCCATTACAAAGGTCAGAAGCAGATCTGGTACTTGCTGCAACTGACGGGCTACGACTGGAACCTGAACCTGCGAGCCACTGATCACCCGGAGTTCGACGCCTGGCGTTGGAACGACTATTGGGTTCCGCTGGACATGGTGGTCGAATTCAAGCGGGGCGTCTATGAGATGGCTTTGACTGAGCTTGCGCGCTATTTGCCGCGCCACGATGTGCGCAACCGCTACTTGCGCAGCGGAAGCCGCACGCGCGACCACGACCATGGCTCAGGGACCGACACGATGTTGCCAGGCGCGTCATTTGCTCTGCCACCAGGTGCGAGTTTTGAGCCCGATCCGCAGACCAATGTAGTGCTCGATGCACCCGGGGATCCACATGCGCGTTAGCGCTTTTGCCTTCTGTGCACTGTTCGCCAGCCAATCGTACGCGCAACTTGCCGACCTCGACCCGGATTGGAAGGAACTGGCCGTACCTCCGCCAGCAACTTACCGGGTCGACCGTCTGATTCCAATCGAGATGCCACGCTACGTGACAATGAAGATTGGCCTCGATCCAGACTCTTTGACGATTTCCAATGACGGCATCGTGCGATATGTCGTGGTCGCCACATCGGACAGTGGAAGCCGTACCGCGATGTTCGAGGGTATCTGGTGTCGCACGGGTGAAGTAAAGATTTATGCCCGCTCCGGCAGCGATGGCAAATGGAGTGCGGTGGAAGATGCGCAGTGGCTGCCATTGAACGGAAGCCAGCGATCCATGCACGCGCTGGCGCTGGCGCGTCAGGGTGTCTGCAACGGTCGTTCGGCGGCTGCTGCGTCCCCGCAGTCCATCATTCGCAAGCTCAATCAACCCGCGCATGCCGGGGTGCAGAAGTAGGCAGCTGTTTGCGCACTGTCGACGGTCTTACCGGGTGATGACCAGGTTGTCCCGGTGCAGCATCTCGGGCTCGGCGACATAGCCCAAGACACGCTCAATCTCCGACGACGACTTGCGACAGATCAGCCGCGCCTCGAAGCTTGAATAGTTGGCAAGGCCACGCGCAATTTCAGCACCCGAGGTATCGCGTACTGCGATGACGTCGCCCCTGGAGAATTCACCCGCGACGCCCAACATGCCGATCGGCAACAGACTCTTGCCTTCGCCGCGCAACTTCGCAGCCGCACCAGCGTCAACCGTCACGGCGCCGCGCAGCTGCAAATGGTCGGCAATCCACTGCTTACGCGCCTGCTGCTTTTGCGTTTGCGCCACCAACAGCGTGCCAATCGATGCCCCGCCCATCAGTCGAGGTAATACATCTGGTTCACGTCCCCACGCGATGACCGTGGACGCACCCGAACCCGCAGCCCGGCGTGCAGCCAGAATCTTGGTGATCATCCCGCCACGGCCCAGACTTGAACCCGCTCCGCCAGCCATCAGTTCGAGTGCCGGATCTCCCGCCTTGGCTTCGTGCACGAACTTTGCGTGCGGGTCCTTGCGCGGATCAGCCGTATACAGGCCCTTCTGGTCCGTCAGAATGACCAGCAAATCGGCCTCGACCAGATTGGCAACCAATGCCCCCAGCGTGTCGTTGTCACCAAACTTGATCTCGTCGTTGACAACCGTGTCGTTTTCGTTGATGACGGGCACGACGCCCAGTTTCAGAAGCGTCAATAGCGTTGATCGTGCATTGAGATACCGCTCCCGATCCGCAAGGTCGGCATGGGTCAGCAAGACCTGAGCACTGCCAAGCCCGTTGGCCCGCAGCTTGGACTCGTACATCTGAGCCAAACCCATCTGGCCAACTGCGGCCGCAGCCTGCAATTCGTGAACTTCACGGGGACGCTTCGACCATCCCAGCCGCTTCATTCCCTCGGCGATGGCACCGCTTGACACCATGATGACTTCGCGTCGATCCCGCGCGAGCACCGCCAGCTGGCGGCTCCACTCCTCGATGGCTTGCTCGTCCAGCCCCCGACCATCATTGGTGACGAGGCTGGACCCCACTTTGACCACAATCCGCTTTGCCTGGCGAACCACGGTGGAAACTGCGTCCTTGCTCATTTCTGTCTGGATCGGTTCTTGCCGCCTTCGTGGGCGCACGTACAACGCAGTGGATGACCGGCGTGCGGTCAGACCGGGGCGTTCGAATCGAATCGCGGATCAACGATCTGAACGGTGTGTTCGGTCGCCTGCTGGATCTGAACCTGCTTGAAGACGGCGTGCACCAAGGCCTCACAACCGTCGCGCGTCAAAGCAGATATCTCGAACACCGGCCCCTTGAATCGCATTCGACGGACAAACTCCGCCACCAAGGACGCTCGTTCTTGCGATGGAACCATGTCCAGTTTGTTCAAGACCAGCCACCGCGGCTTGCGGTATAGCTTCGGATCGTATTTCTTCAGTTCGTTGGCGATTGCCTTGGCTTGCGCCACCGGATCCACGCTGTCGTCGAACGGCGCCATGTCCACCACATGCAACAGCAATCGGGTTCGCTGCAGATGCCGCAGGAACAGGTGACCCAGACCAGCCCCCTCGGAAGCACCTTCGATCAGGCCGGGCAGATCGGCAACGACAAAACTCTGGGACGGCCCCACTCGCACCACGCCCAAGTTGGGATGCAGCGTCGTAAACGGGTAGTCGGCAATCCGCGGGCGCGCATTGGAAATAGCCGAAATCAAAGTCGACTTGCCGGCGTTGGGCATGCCAAGCAAGCCCACATCGGCCAGCACTTTGAGTTCGAGCTTCAAGCTCTTCTTCTCACCCGGCCAACCGGGCGTTTTTTGCCGCGGCGCGCGATTGATGGCACTCTTGAAACGCATGTTGCCGAATCCTCCATCGCCGCCTTTGGCGATGGTGATGACCTCACCTGGCGTCAGCAGTTCGTACAGGACTTCGCCTGTTTGCGCATCCGCAATCACCGTACCCACCGGCATGCGGAGCGTGATGTCTTCGCCGGCAGCCCCGAACATGTCCGAACCCATGCCGTGCTGGCCCCGCTTTGCGTCGTGGCGTCGGGCATATCGAAAATCAACGAGGGTGTTCAAACCAACATCGGCAACAGCAAAAACATGACCTCCTCGGCCTCCGTCGCCGCCGTTAGGTCCACCGAACTCCTTGTATTTTTCGTGACGAAACGAGACGCAGCCCGCCCCCCCGTCTCCTGCGGAGATGTCGATAAAGGCTTCGTCAACAAATTTCATAACGCTCGGATTGCCATCACTGCGGAACCGACCGCAGCAAAACGGAAATTGGGATCAATCAAATCAAGAACAAGGACCGCTTGTGCGCGATACGGAACACATAAACGAAAAACCCTGCGCCTGGCGCAGGGTTTCGTGCTGGGAAACGGACAGCCTCAGGCAGCGGTCACGATGACCGTGTGCTTGTTCATCGCACCTTTGACTGCAAACGAAACCGTCCCGTCAGCCAAAGCGAACAATGTGTGGTCCTTGCCCACGCCCACGTTGCTGCCAGGATGAAACTTGGTACCGCGCTGACGCACGATGATGGAACCAGCGGTTACCGCCTCGCCACCAAATGCTTTCACACTCAGCATCTTCGGCTTGGAATCCCGACCATTGCGCGTTGAGCCGCCGCCTTTTTTCTGTGCCATTTCAATTCTCCAATCTATCGACCAATGGACAAATGCCCGGGCCGAGAACCATCATCAGGCGGCAATCGCGCCAATTTGCAGTTCGGTGTACTGCTGGCGATGTCCCTGGCGTTTCTGATAATGCTTGCGACGACGCATCTTGAAAATGCTGACTTTGTCGTGTTTGCCATGAGCAAGCACCGTGGCTTTGACTGTTGCGCCGGACACCAGGGGAGTACCAACCTGAATCTGAGCGCCGTCTCCGACGGCCAGAACCTGGTCAATCACAATCTCCTGGCCTACATCCGCAGCAATCTGTTCTACTTTAATTTTTTCGCCGGAAGCAACGCGATACTGCTTGCCCCCGGTTTTTATGACCGCGTACATGTTGACCTCTTCTTTGATGCATTGAAGCTGGGCGAACCAAATTCCGCACAGCCCGAAAGTATAGCATCCCCTGCTGCGGCTGACTATATTGGCACCATGCCTTGGCTGTAGGCCAGGCCTTGTTTCTATAATTCGCCTTCACCTACTGGCACTTGCCCTTGCAGACGCCCTCATCCCCATCCTCCTCTGGGCTTTCGATCATTGCGGCAGACATGCGCGCGGTGGACGAAGTCATTGCGAAACGGCTCGACTCCAGTGTTCCCCTGGTGGGTCAAGTGTCGCGGTACATCATCGGGGCGGGCGGGAAGCGCTTGCGGCCAGCGCTGTTGTTGCTCACAAGCGGTACTTTCGATTACAAAGGCATGCAGCAGTTCAACCTGGCCGCGGTTGTCGAGTTCATACATACGGCCACTCTCCTTCATGACGATGTTGTCGACGGTTCGGAGTTGCGTCGTGGCAATGCGACCGCCAACCAGACGTTCGGGAATCCGGCCAGCGTGCTTGTCGGCGATTTTCTGTACTCCAGGGCATTTCAGATGATGGTCGAAGCGCAGGACATGCGCATCATGGAGGTCCTGGCGAACGCCACCAACGTCATCGCCGAAGGAGAGGTTCTGCAGTTGATGAACATGCATAACGCCGCGTTGGATGAGGCCGGATATCTGCATGTCATTCGGTCCAAGACAGCAAAATTGTTTGAGGCCAGCGCGCGGGTAGGAGCCATCCTGGCAAGGGCCTCGGCGGATCAGGAGGATGCGTGCGCCGAGTACGGACAGGCGATCGGAACGGCTTTTCAGGTTATCGACGACGTGTTGGACTACGCTGGAGACGCCGGCGTGATGGGGAAGAATCTGGGTGATGATCTGCGCGAAGGTAAAGCGACGTTGCCTTTGATCTGCGCCATGCAGCGCGGCAACAGTGAACATAAGAGTCTGATCAAGAATGCCATCGAGACGGGCGCAGTCGAAATGCTGGACCAGGTCGTTGCCATCGTGAGAGAGACCGGGGCCCTGGAGTTTTCGCGTCTAGCGGCAGCGCGGGAAGCCCATCGTGCCATGGCAGCAGCGGAGCGTCTGCCGCAAGGGCCGCACAGCGCGTGTTTGATACACTTGGCAAGTCAACTTTTGGAGCGTAATAGCTGAATTTTTCACGCTTTGCACGACAGATCGGGGTGTAGCTTAGCCTGGTAGAGCGCTACGTTCGGGACGTAGAGGCCGGAAGTTCGAATCTTCTCACCCCGACCAGTATGACGGCTACTGTTGTCAATCCGCGTCCATCAGACTGGCACGGACCCGCTTTCAATTTACATCGATCGGGCAATCGAGGATGATTAGGCAATTGCCTAATGCCGTAGTACATTTTCAGCCCATGTCCGCAGCCGATACAGCCAACCGCGAATCCAAGCCCGTTGCCTTGCCTGGTTTGGGCCGGGCGCTCATCCTGGCCGGGAAGTTGGGGCAAAAGTCCGCTGAAGACATCTATCGCAAGGCGTCTTCGGGGCGCACCAGTTTTATTGCAGAACTGACAGGGTCAGGATCGGTTTCGGCGTCCGACCTGGCGCACACAATGTCGTCTGCTTATGCTGCGCCTTTGGTAGACCTCGACGCAATCGATCCGCAACGCCTGCCCAAAGGACTGTTGGACGTCAAGATCTGCCAGGCGTACCGGGTCGTTGTACTGAGCAAACGGCACAACAGACTCACCGTAGCTACCGCGGATCCGTCAGACCAGGAAGCCGTCGAGAAGATCAAATTCGCTACCCAATTGGGTGTGGACTGGGTCATCGCTGAGTACGATAAGGTCCTGAAACTTGTCGATGCCAACTCAGTCTCGGCAGCCGAGACGATGGAAGAGATCATCGGCGGCGAGTTCGAGTTCGATGAGACCGCCACCGAAGGCGTATCCGACAACGAACAGTCGTCCGTTTCGGAGGTCGACGACGCACCGGTCGTCAAGTTCCTGCACAAGATGCTGCTCGATGCGTTCAGCATGCGCGCATCGGATCTGCATTTCGAACCATACGAACACACCTATCGTGTGCGATTTCGCATTGATGGCGAATTGCGCGAAATCGCAGCCCCGCCGATTGCGATCAAGGACAAGTTGGCGTCGCGTATCAAAGTTATCTCCAAGCTGGATATTTCCGAAAAGCGGGTGCCGCAAGACGGAAAGATGAAGCTCAAAGTCGGACCGAACAAGGTCATTGACTTTCGGGTCAGCACCTTGCCAACCTTGTATGGGGAAAAAATCGTTATCCGGATCCTGGATCCGAGCAGCGCAAGGCTGGGTGTTGATGCTTTGGGATATGAGCCGGAAGAAAAGCGACGGCTGCTCGATGCAATCAGCAGACCTTACGGAATGATCCTGGTTACGGGCCCGACCGGGTCCGGCAAGACGGTATCCCTGTATACCTGCCTGAATATCCTGAACAAGCCAGGAGTCAACATCGCCACGGCGGAAGACCCATCGGAGATCAACTTGCCAGGCGTCAATCAGGTCAATGTCAATGACAAGGCCGGTTTGACATTTGCCGTGGCCTTGAGGTCGTTCCTGCGCCAGGACCCGGACATCATCATGGTCGGTGAGATACGGGATCTCGACACGGCCGACATTGCAATCAAGGCTGCGCAGACGGGGCATCTGGTGCTTTCGACCCTGCATACCAATGACGCTCCAACAACCTTGACCAGGATGCGGAACATGGGCATTGCGCCCTTCAATATTGCTTCCAGCGTCATCCTGATCACCGCTCAGCGCCTCGCGCGGCGCCTGTGCTCCAATTGCAAAACGGTCGCGGACGTTCCGGAGAAGGCCTTGCTCGATGCTGGCTTCAAGGCGTCTGAGATTGACAGTTCCTGGTCGCCCTATCGCCCGATTGGCTGCTCCATGTGCAGTGGCGGTTACAAAGGCCGGGTTGGTATCTATCAAGTCATGCCGATCACAGAGGAAATCCAGCGCATCATCTTGCGCGATGGCAGTGCACTGGAGATTGCCAAGCAGGCCGCCCTGGAGGGCGTTGATTCGCTGCGACGCTCGGGCCTGCACAAGGTGAAATTGGGTCTTACATCACTTGAAGAAGTACTTGCCGTCACCAACGAGTAGGAACAAGGACACCAACAGCATATGGCTACTGCGAAACCCAAGGGCAGCAACGAGTCGGTCTTCGAGTGGGAAGGCAAGGATCGCAATGGCAAGCAGGTCCGTGGGGAGACACGAGCTGTCGGTGTGAACCAGGTTCAAGCGATGCTGCGTCGGCAAGGTGTCACGCCAGCGAAGATCAAAAAACGCCGCGTCGGCGGCGGCGCTTCGATCAAGCCCAAGGACATGGCCATTTTCACGCGTCAGCTAGCGACCATGATGAAGGCCGGCGTGCCGCTGCTTCAGGCGTTCGACATCGTCGGTCGCGGCAATCCCAATCCCAGGGTCACCAAGTTGTTGAGCGACATCCGGACAGATGTCGAAACCGGCACGTCGCTGAGTGTGGCTTTCCGCAAATTCCCGTTGTATTTCGACAACCTCTATTGCAACCTGGTCGAGGCCGGGGAGTCCGCCGGTATTCTTGACCAGCTGCTGGACCGACTGGCTGTCTACATGGAAAAGACAGAGGCCATCAAGTCCAAGATCAAGTCGGCGCTGATGTACCCGATTACCGTCTTGATCGTCGCGTTCGTCGTGGTCTCGGTGATCATGATTTTCGTGATTCCGGCGTTCAAGGAGGTTTTCTCCAATTTTGGCGGCGAGTTGCCGTTGCCAACGCTGATCGTCATTGCGATGAGCGAGTTTTTCATCAAGTATTGGTATCTGATCTTCGGCGGCCTGGGTGGCGGCGTGTATTTCTTCATGGAAGCGTGGAAGCGCAATGAAAAGATGCAGAACATCATGGATCGCATACTGCTGAAGCTGCCTATCTTCGGCGTGTTGGTCGAGAAGTCATGCATCGCCCGTTGGACCCGAACCTTGTCGACCATGTTTGCCGCCGGGGTGCCGCTGGTTGAAGCACTCGACTCGGTTGGCGGCGCCTCCGGCAATTCCGTGTTCGAGCGGGCCACCGTCAAGATCCAGCATGAAGTCTCCACCGGCACAGCGTTGACGGTTGCCATGACCAATGCCAATCTTTTCCCGTCAATGGTGCTTCAGATGTGCGCCATTGGCGAGGAGTCCGGCTCCATCGACCACATGTTGGGCAAGGCTGCGGACTTCTTCGAAGCGGAAGTGGACGACATGGTTGCCGGCATATCCAGCCTGATGGAGCCCATCATCATCGTGATTCTTGGCACGGTGATCGGCGGTATCGTCGTAGCCATGTACTTGCCGATCTTCAAGCTCGGCGCGGTGGTGTGACGGCCCGCGTATAGCGCGCCAACCAATTCGTTCGGTCGTGCGGTGCAGTGTTGACCCCTGAGGCCTTCTGTGATCGCTCCGAGGTCGAACGCAAACACTTCATTGATGAAGGCAATACCCGAATGGAAGTCTGGAGCCCCGCTGTCAATATTGCCTTGTTCGGGCTCCTCGGTTTACTGGTCGGAAGCTTTCTGAACGTCGTGATTCACCGCGTTCCCAAGATGCTGGAGGCCGAATGGGCGGCCAATTGTGCAGAACTTGCCGGACAGGAATCGGTGTCTTCAGAATCGTTCAATCTGATGCGACCGCCTTCACGTTGTCCGAGTTGCCACAGACCGATCCGCTGGTACCAGAATATCCCCGTGTTCAGTTACGTTGCATTGCGAGGCAAATGCGGGCAGTGCAAGGCGCCAATCAGTCTGCGTTATCCGATCATCGAACTGTTCACAGCGTTTGTCTTTGCAGCGATTGCGCACCAACAGGGCTTGGCCCCAGCCAGCCTGGTGTGGTCGGCCTTCGCATGTTTGCTGATTGCGCAGTTCTTCATCGATTTCGACACCCAGTTGTTGCCAGACGATCTGAACTACCCCATTCTCTGGCTTGGCCTGATCGCATCGGCCATGGGATGGACGACTGTGCCGCTCGCGTCCGCACTATGGGGCGCTGTTTTTGGCTACCTTAGCCTTTGGACCGTCTTTCAAGTGCACTACCGGTTGACCGGGAAACAAGGCATGGGGCACGGTGATTTCAAGTTGCTTGCCGGCCTGGGAGCCTGGTTTGGCTCCGAGTACCTGGTTGCGCTGATCCTGCTGTCGTCAGTCGTGGGCTCCCTGATCGGTGGCACCTTGCTTGTCTTAGGCAGGCTTGCCAATCGGGACATCCCAATACCCTTCGGTCCTTTTCTGGCAGGCGCCGGCATGGTCGCACTACTGTGCGGACCAGGCAGACTCGAAAGCCTGATCCCGTTTGCGTTTCCGTTCTCGCACCTGGTACGTTGACGTGAAATAGCCAGCATGATGCGGGGTGAAGAGTGGGCAGCATGAATGTTGGTGGAACGGTTCGACTGGGTTTGACCGGGGGTATAGGCAGCGGCAAGAGCACCGTTGCCAGGTTGTTCGAACAACACGGTGCCGTCCTGATCGATGCCGACGCCATCTCGCGGCGGTTGACAGCGGTTGGCGGCAAGGCGATCAAGCCGATTGCCGACATATTCGGCGCCCAGTACATCACATCCGATGGCGCGTTGGACCGCACGCTGATGCGGCAAGCCAGCTTTGCTGACAACGCAATCCGCACCAAGCTTGAAGCCATCATCCATCCGCTGGTTGGCGAGGAGTCGGCCCGATTGGCATCCGACGCTGTTGGCAAAAATGCGCAATGTATCGTCTTCGATATTCCACTGTTGGTCGAATCGCGCACCTGGCGTCAACGCGTTGATCGGGTGCTGGTCGTGGATTGCGTGGAAGAAGTCCAGATACAACGGGTCATGGACCGCAACGGCATGACGCGCGAAGAGGTCATGAAGATCATTGAAAGCCAGGCAACTCGGCTTGTGCGACTGCGCGCCGCCGACCTGGTCATCTTCAATGCGGGCCCCAGCCTGACGCAGATAGCGCTCGAGGTCCAACAGATTGCCCGATGCTTCGGGCTATGATTGGTCGAACGGAATGAAACGTGTGATTCTTTACGAATATCCCTTCAACGAGCGCATCCGAACCTACCTGCGGCTGGAACACCTTTTTCGCCGCCTGGCGGAATTGGTGTCGCGCGATCACGCACTCGACCACCACTTCGCCTTGTCGACCATTTTCGAAGTGATGGACGTTGGCGCGCGCGCCGACCTGAAGTCAGACCTGCTCAAGGATCTGGAAAAGCACCGGCAAACGCTCAACAGCTACCGTGGCAATCCGGCTATTTCCGAACGTGCGCTCGACGACATCATGGCCAAGGTCGACCATTGCTTTTCCGGTCTTGGCAGTGTTCAGGGCAAAGCCGGCCATTCGCTGACGGAAAACGATTGGCTGATGAGCATCCGCAGCCGGGTCGGCATACCCGGAGGCACCTGCGAATTCGATTTGCCAGCCTATTACGCATGGCAGCAGAAGGCTGCCGACGTTCGTCGCGCCGACCTGCATCGCTGGGCTTCGACATTGGCACCCATGGCGGAATCGGTGACCCTGTTGCTAAAGATGTTGCGCGAGTCCGGAGCCGCGCAAAAGGTGCCGGCAACAGGTGGCCAGTTTCAGCAAAATCTACCTCAGGGCAAGACCTTTCAGTTGTTGCGCCTGGCCATCGATCCCACGTTGGGCCTGGTACCCGAAATCAGCGGCAATCGACTGATGGTGTCGATCCGATTCATGCGACAAGAGGCCGACTACCGGTTGCATGCGACTAGCGACGACTGTTCTTTCGAACTGACCTTGTGTTCCTGAAAGTCCCCATCGCATGACAACAACGACAGGAGACGACACGGTGCGTGAGCCCTTCAATGACACGCATCAGATTCGATCTGTCAGTTGCCCCAACTGCAAGGCGAACAGTGTGTTTGCCCAGTCGAACCCCTATCGCCCGTTCTGTAGTGAACGGTGCAAAAGCATGGATTTCGGCGCCTGGGCCGACGAATCTTTCAAGATGCCGGACCGCGACGAATCACCCAGTGTTGTTACAGCGTACGAGAACAAGCTTCAGTAAGGGCCCGAATTCAGTCCGTGACGGCGCACACGCCATTGACTAGCTCAAGTGTTGTGGGTGGGGCCAGCGAAACCGCGCTCGGCCGCGAGCCATTCCAGCACCGGAATAGTACCCGGCAACACTGGAGCCACGGCAACCGGCAATTGCTGCCAACTGCTGGACTGAGCTTCGCGCATCTGCAATTCACCGGACCACGCGCGTACCTTGCAAAAGTACAGGCGCACCAAAGCGTGCGGATAGTCCACGACCTTGATACGCCAGGACTCCACTGCATGCACGACAACTCCCAACTCCTCAAGCAACTCACGCTGCAGGGCCTGCAACACGTCCTCCCCGTGCTCCAGCTTGCCGCCCGGGAACTCCCAGTAGCCCTCGTAAACCTTGCCGACAGGTCGACTGGTCAAGAGGAAGCTGTCATCGGCCCGAATCAGGATGCCCACCGCCACGTCAACTATTGCTCGATCCGTCCCACCTGTGCGTGGTCGATCCGGATCAACTTGCAGCTCGGACTCACTGCCCATGCCGACCGTTGTATCTGCCGCCGAAATCGCGAGCGAACTGATACGCAACCCGACCACTGCGCGAACCGCGTTCCAGCGCCCACACCAATGACGCAGCCCGGGTGGCCTGGATATCGTCCTTGGCCACGCCGAAAGACATCAACCACTGGGCGACGATCGTCAGGTATTCATCCTGCGTAAAGGGATAGAAACTGACCCACAGCCCAAACCGCTCGGACAAGGAGATTTTTTCCTCGATGACCTCTCCCGGATGAACCTCACCATCGTCGGTATGGGTGTAGGTGAGGTTCTCCTTCATGTATTCAGGTAGCAGATGCCGCCGATTGCTGGTGGCGTACACCAGCACGTTGGCGGCCGTTTCGGCGACCGTGCCGTCCAGAATCGATTTCAGCGCCTTATAACCCGGCTCGCCCTCGTCAAAGCTCAAGTCATCGCAGAAGACGATGAATTTCTCCGGGCGGTCGCACACCACGTCAACGATATCTGGCAAATCAACCAGGTCCGCTTTGTCGACCTCGATCAGGCGCAAACCGGCCGGCGCGAACTCGCACAGACAAGCCTTTATCAATGACGACTTTCCAGTGCCGCGGGCGCCGGTCAACAACACGTTGTTGGCGGTTTTTCCTTCGACGAACTGCAACGTATTGCGCCGGATCTTGTCTTTCTGGGCGCCAATTTCCTGCAGGTCGTCCAGTCGCACCAGAGACACCTGGCGCACGGGCTCCAGTGTGCAGTGGCCCGAGCTACGTTTGCGGTAGCGGTACGCAATGCCTGCATCCCAGTCAGGCGCCGACAACGGTTGAGGCAATACTGCCTCGATACGTTCGATCAGTTGTTCCGCCCGCTGCAGCAGGCGACTGAGTTGTTGTTCCATCGTCCCATTCCGTTGAAGCCGGCCGTCAGCAAGGCTAAATAGACACTACGACCGGTAGTCTGCGTTGATCGACACGTAGTCGTGGCTCAGATCACAGGTCCACACAGTGTCTTTGGCAGTGCCACGCCCAAGTTCGACCCGCACCGTGATCTCGCTTTGCTGCATCACGCGCTGGCCGTCCGACTCCTGGTAATCGGGATGACGCCCACCACGGGTCGCAACATGCACGTCATCGAGGTACAGCTCGATGCCACGCTGCTCCAGATCATCTATACCGGCGTAACCCACTGCGGCAAGAATCCGGCCCAGGTTCGGGTCACTGGCAAAAAATGCCGTTTTGACCAGTGGGGAATGCGCGATCGCATAGGCAACCGCGCGACATTCCTGCGTATCGCGCCCGCCATGCACAGCAATAGTGATGAACTTGGTCGCACCTTCACCATCACGCACAATTGCGTGGGCCAGCGTTCTTGCCACTGTTCGCATTGCCGCCAGCAGAGCTTTACCCTCAGCGCTTTCCAGCGACTCGATTGGTGCATGCCCTGCCTTGTTAGTGGCCACCACGACGAACGAATCGTTGGTCGACGTATCGCCATCGATAGTGATGCGATTGAACGATGCGTCGGCGAGTTCGCGGCTCAACTGCGGCATCAGCGCCGGCGAAACGCACGCATCGGTCGCCATGAATCCCAGCATGGTTGCCATGTTGGGACGGATCATTCCCGCTCCTTTGCTCACACCGGTCACCGTCACCATCACTGCACCCACAATTGCCTGCGCAGAGCAGGCCTTGGGCAGGGTGTCGGTGGTCATGATGGCTTGCGCAGCACTCAGCCAGTTGTCGCCACGCGCATCGGCAATTGCGGCGGGCAGTCCAGCCTCGATACGCTCGACCGGCAGCGGCTCCATGATGACACCGGTAGAAAATGGCAACGCCTGTTCTTCGGCCACACCCAGCAAACGGGCCAGAGCAGCGCTGCTGCTGCGGGCCCGCTGCAGGCCCTGCTCGCCGGTTCCCGCATTCGCGTTACCGGTGTTGATCAGCAAGGCGCGGATTTCCTGGCCACTGGCCAGATGTTCACGACACACCTGCACCGGGGCCGCGCAGAATCTGTTTCGCGTGAACACGGCAGCGACACTTGCACCTGCGTCAATCAGCATGACCGTGAGGTCCTTGCGATTGGCCTTGCGGATGCCGGCCTCGGCGACACCTAGCCGGATACCTGCTACCGGCCGAAGATCATGTGCCTCAGGAGCCAGAAGATTGACGGGCATCGCTTTCTCTCAGACCAGTTTGCCGTGACATTGTTTGTATTTCTTGCCGCTTGCACAAGGGCAAGGCTCGTTGCGACCCACCCGTGGAACCTGTCCGCCTGCAACAGCCGCGGCAACACGGGTTCGCCGAGCCACACTGGCTGCATCCAGGGTCGTTTCGACCTCTCCGGTCTCGGTCGGTGCGCTGTAGGTGACGTTGCTGATGTTGTCAGCCCGGCTCTCCATCTCTTGCGCCACCTCTTCGAGTTGCTCGCCAGACTGAATGCGCACAGTCATCAGCAATCTGGTCACCTCGTTCTTGACCGAGTCAAGCAGCTGCCCAAACAATTCAAACGCTTCGCGCTTGTATTCCTGTTTCGGTTGCTTCTGCGCGTAACCCCGAAGGTGGATCCCCTGGCGCAGGTAATCGAGCGAGCTCAGATGTTCACGCCAATGGGTGTCGATGCTTTGCAACAACACCATGCGCTCGAACTGCAGGAAGTTTTCCTTGCCGACCAAAGCCAGCTTTGCCTCGAACGCAGCGTCCGCTGCCGCCTGAACTTTCGCAAGAACGTCCTCGTCGGTGATCGCGCTGGCATTCTCCACCTCCGCCTTGAGCGGCACCGTGATCTGCCACTCTTCAGCCAACGCTTTTTCCAGACCGGCAAGATCCCACTGCTCTTCAACCGAGTCGGCCGGTACGTATTGGCGCACCAGGTCCGAAAAACTGCCCTCGCGCAAAGCGGCGACCTGTGCGGACAGATCACCCGCGTCCAGGATACCGTTGCGCTGCTGGTAGATCACTTTGCGCTGGTCATTGGACACGTCGTCGTATTCCAGCAACTGCTTGCGCATGTCGAAGTTGCGCGCCTCGACCTTGCGCTGAGCGCTTTCGATGCTGCGCGTCACGATACCGGCCTCGATGGCTTCCCCATCAGGCATCTTCAGTCGGTCCATGATGGAACGAACGCGGTCGCCGGCGAAAATGCGCATCAACGCGTCATCCAGGCTGAGATAAAACCGCGACGAGCCCGGATCTCCCTGACGACCCGATCTTCCTCGCAACTGGTTGTCAATGCGCCGGGATTCGTGGCGTTCGGTGGCAATGATCCGAAGGCCACCGACACTCTTCACAGCTTCATGATCGTGTTGCCATTGCGCGCGCAGTTCTGCGATTTTTGACGCTCGGGTCGCCTCGGCAACATTCGCGTCTTCGTCGAGCGCATGAATCAACTTCTCGGCGTTGCCGCCGAGAACGATGTCCGTGCCGCGACCAGCCATGTTGGTGGCAATCGTGATCATCTTTGAGCGACCCGCCTGTGCCACGATGTCGGCCTCGCGCGCATGCTGCTTGGCGTTGAGCACCTGGTGCGGCAACTTTTCCTTGTCGAGCAACTGCGCGATGATCTCGGAGTTTTCGATAGACGTGGTGCCTACCAACACCGGTTGACCCCGTTCATGGCACTCGCGGATGTCCTTGATCGCCGCCTCGTATTTTTCGCGGGTGGTCTTGTAGACACGGTCGAGTTGGTCTTCCCGCTTGCTGGGGCGATTGTGCGGAATCACCACCGTCTCCAGCCCGTATATCTCCTGGAACTCGTAGGCTTCGGTATCGGCAGTACCCGTCATGCCGGCCAACTTGCCGTACAGGCGGAAGTAGTTCTGAAAAGTGATCGACGCAAGTGTCTGGTTTTCCGCCTGGATTGCCACTCCCTCCTTGGCCTCGACTGCCTGATGAAGGCCATCGCTCCAGCGTCGACCGGACATCAGACGCCCGGTGAATTCGTCGACGATGACGATCTCACCCGCCTGCACGACATAGTGCTGGTCGAGATGGTACAGGTGACGGGCCCTCAACGCCGCATACAGATGGTGCATCAGCGTGATGTTGGCTGGGTCATATAGGGTTGCCCCCTTCGGAATCAGGCCATGCTCGTGCAGGATGCGTTCAGCGTTCTCATGCCCTTGTTCTGTCAGGACGATTTGCCGCCCTTTTTCGTCGATCGTGAAGTCACCCGCCTTGATGACGCCCTCACCCGTGCGGGGATCGGCCTCCCCTTCCTGCACCGTTAGATGCGGGACGATCTTGTTGATGGCCAGATACAGGGCGGTGTGATCCTCCGCCTGTCCGCTGATGATCAGCGGCGTACGCGCCTCGTCAATCAGGATCGAATCGACCTCGTCGACGATCGCGTAGTTGAGCCCGCGCTGAACCCGGTCGGCCACCTCGTAGACCATGTTGTCCCGAAGGTAGTCGAAGCCGAACTCGTTGTTGGTGCCATACGTGATGTCTGCAGCATAGGCTGCTTGCTTGTCTTCACGCGCCATCTGCGGCAGATTGACGCCCACCGTCAGTCCGAGGAAGTTGTACAGGCGCCCCATCCATTGCGCGTCCCGACTGGCCAGGTAGTCGTTGACGGTGACCACGTGCACGCCTTTGCCGGTGAGCGCATTCAGGTAAACCGGCAAAGTGGCGGTCAGTGTCTTGCCCTCACCCGTGCCCATCTCCGATATCTTGCCATTGTGCAAAGACATGCCACCGAGCATCTGCACGTCGAAGTGGCGCATCTTCATGACCCGTTTGGAGCCTTCGCGCACGACGGCAAAGACCTCGGGCAACAACTCGTCGAGCGGGGTTCCGGATGCAACGCGCTCCCGGAACTGCTGCGTCTTGGCACGCAAGGCGTCGTCGGTCAAAGCTTCAAGTTCAACCTCCAATGCGTTGATGCGCTTGACCGTGGTGCGGTATTGCTTGAGAAGGCGGTCATTGCGACTGCCGAATATTTTGGTCAGGAAGTTGGTTGCCATGAATGCAGGACCGTCCGGCAGGTCGTCAATGCCTGGCCAAACAGCGCAATCCTCTTTTTCAAACAGACTATGGAAGTGAGGTCACCGCAGCCGAACACAAGCACAGCACGGTGCGTGACAGCGAGAACCGAACGGAGAATTTTACCTTCGCGCGGCACCCACCTTCGCTGGGCGCAACACTGGCCCGCCCGGTGTGGCGCGCGAATCCGCTTTGGCAGCCTGCAGCGCCGCCAGGTTGCCACCTGCCTGCAGGAACTTCTGGGGATCTTGCGGGACACCCTGCACCAGCACCTCGAAATGCAGATGAGCTCCTGTCGATCTACCGGTGGAGCCGACGTCGGCGATCTTCTGCCCGCGCCGGACCAGATCGCCTTTCTTGACGAACACACGCGACGCGTGCGCATAGAGGGTAACCAGATCATTCCCGTGGTCAATCTCCACCACATTCCCGTAAGCCGGGTGGTATTCCTGCACAACCACGACACCGCCGGCAGCGGCCAAGATGGAGGTCCCCGGGTCAGCCTGGAAATCGAGTCCGGTGTGCAATGCCGAACGACCGGTGATCGGATCGATGCGCCAGCCGAAATCGGAACCAAGGCTACCGTCGGCCACCGGCTTCTGGGTTGGAACCATCATGTTGCGCATCTTCTGATCGAACAACCGGGACTCCAACACGGTCAGCAGGTCGGTTCTTTGCGCCGTCAGCCGGTCCAGATCAGCCAAGGTCCCCTGCAACTCGTCAATCGATAAAGGCCGACCGGTAATCAGCGCACCACCTCGGCCTGGCTTTGCCCTGATCTCACCCGGGTTGATTCCTGCAAGGCCAGACACGCGCTCGCCAAGTGATTCAAGCTGGGTCAATTTGGCCTGCATTTCACCAAGTTGGCGCGCCAGCACATCCAGGTTTTCGCGCATGAACTTGTCGCGCTGTTCGAATTCGTCCTGCACCACCAGGCGCACCAGCGAGCCCACGACGGGCCAGCGCTCGCGCGCGCCCTTGAGAAATACCCAGTGGTACATGGCGGCCGCAACCACCATCAAACCAAGTGACAGCATCAGTGCGCAGATCACCAGTCGGGTGCCGGACAAATGTACTGCGCGACTCTTGGCCAGCCATGCATCCGTGATAATCAAGTGCATTCAAACCTCCGTTTACCGTCTGGCACCATGAGCCGCCATGTTCCCGCCGTTACGCTGCTGCAAGCGACCGAGGCCTCGCCTACATTGGCTCGCCTGGCGGAACTCACACGCGACTCTTCGGCCCGTCTGGCATCGATCCGCCCGCTACTTCCGTCGGCCTTGCGGTCGGCCGTCACGGCCGGGCCGATCAGCGGCAGTGTGTGGTGTCTGCTGCTGGACAACAACTCGGCTGCTGCAAAGCTGCGGCAGTTGCTGCCATCACTGGAAGCCCATCTGCGTGTCAAGGGCTGGGAAAACGCATCGATCCGTCTGAAAGTGCAGGACCCAAAGGGGCGATGAGGCCTGCATCATCGCGGGGAAAATGGTGCCGATTAACGGATTCGAACTGTTGACCTACCGCTTACAAGGCGGTTGCTCTACCAACTGAGCTAAATCGGCGCAGGAAAATTTTACAAGAAGTACCGACACTTTCCCTGACGGGGCGCCTTGCAACACAAATCATTTGACCCGGGTGAGTTTCGGCCGCTTCTTGCCTGCGGGTTGGGGACCATCTGGCGGCGGATCGGTCTGTGGTGCTGCGCCGGGAGACCTGTCGACCAGTTTAACGTCGAACTCGCTTCGTGCAAGTACCTGGTCCGAACCCCCATCGTCCACCAGTGCAGGCGCGGCAGCGGTTGATGCCACGGGCCGCGGAAAAGCCATGCCCTGGCCATTCTCGCGCGCGTAAATGGCAATCACGCGCTCGACAGGCACCATGATCTCGCGTGCCTTGCCGGCGAACCGCGCGCTGAAAGAAATGAAGTCATTGCCCAGCTTAAGCGAACTGGTTGCATCGAAGCTGACGTTGAGTACGATTTCACCGTCTTTGACATATTCCCTAGGAACCTGTACCGAATCGTCGACAAGAACCGCAACATACGGTGTCAATCCGTTGTCGGTGCACCATTCGTACAACGCCCGAATCAGGTACGGGCGGGTCGACGTGGTGCTTTGCGCATCGATCATCGGTTGTCGACGTTCAGGTTATTTGCGCATGACCTTTTCGGACGG
>Ga0105048_10002034_pt1 | contig 32692 bp, 29 predicted proteins | sample MAT05_FD_78382 | JGI IMG/M metagenome (GOLD analysis project Ga0105048, IMG submission 78382) | Freshwater microbial communities from Lake Fryxell liftoff mats and glacier meltwater in Antarctica - MAT-05 | ecosystem: Environmental > Aquatic > Freshwater > Ice > Liftoff microbial mat | place... | reverse complement strand
TTTCGCCACGGTGAAGGATCAGTACGGCCACGACATGCACAAAAGTGCTGGGAATAGCATTGAGTTTATTGCAGCTGCCGACGACGGTTTTACACTTAGACATAGGTTGGCGAAAAAAGCAGAACAAGTTGAAGCCGAACTCACTGAAAAACAGCAATGGACAAAGATCCGTGGGTTCAAGTGGACGGACATCAACGATCCTCACACTGGGCTACCGATTCGTGGCTTAGTAGTCTATCACTTCCCAATCGGTGCCGACGTGATGCGTTGGCTTTACTGCCGGCAAAGCCCTGCACAGAATCTTTTGTTCGGCCCCGAACCGGCGGACGAGGTGCGCTCGCGGTTCATCTTCAAATTGTGGAACACGTACGCCTTCTTCTGCAACTGCGCCCCCGGCGACAAGTTTGAACCGAGCGTGCCCGCCTTGCGGGTGAAGGATCGCCCCGATATCGACCGTTGGATTCTCAGCGGATTGCAGGGCTTGGTGAAAACGGCCCGCGAGAGTTTCGAGAAGTACGACGTGATGAGCTTCGCTCTCGCGGCCGAGCGATTCATCGACGACGATCTTTCGAACTGGTACGTCCGCCGGGTGAAGCCGCGATTAAACAGCAAGTTGCTCGATCTCAATGCGGTCGGGCTGCGGGATAAGTACGCGGCCTACCACACGCTGTACTCGGTGCTGACGACGCTGTGCAAGTTGCTGGCCCCGTGCGTGCCGTTCATCACGGAAACGATGTGGCAAAACCTCACTGGCGAGCCGGAAGCGTTAGCGCCCGGTGGTTCGAAGACACCGGGCGCTCATGCTTCCGGCTCGCCTGAATCGGTTCACCTTTGCGATTATCCAGTCGCGGACGAAACGCTGATCGACGAGAAATTGAACCGCGAGATGGAAACACTGCGCGACGTGATCACCCTCGGTGGTGCGGCCCGCAATGCGGCGAAGATCAAAACGCGCCAGCCGCTTTCGGAATTGATCGTACGGGTGAAGACCGACGAAGAAGCCGCGAGCCTGCCGGGTTTCGAACAACTGATCCGCGACGAGCTGAACGTGAAGAAAGTGACTGTACTGCCGCCGAGTGCGGCGACGCTACTGACGGCGACGGCTAAGATCAACAAGAAGACTGCGGCGGCCAAGCTCGGACCGAAGTGGAAGGAAGCCGAGGCGGAATTGGCGAAACGCAACGCGACGGAACTGGCAGAGGCATTACGGGCCGGGCCGGTAGAGATTGCCGGGGTGGCGCTCGAAGCCGGGGATATTACCGTGGAGTATTCCGCCGCGAAGGCGGGCTATGCCGGGGCGGTCGATAACCGCGGCCGGGAAGCTGTGCTGGCGACGACCATCACCGATGAATTGAAGTTGGAAGGCTTGGCCCGCGATATCATCCGCACCGTGAACCAAGCCCGCAAGGACGCCGGGTTGAACGTGGCCGACACCATTGAATTGTTTCTCGGCAGTGATGCGGAACCGTTGAAGAACGCCATCGCTTCTCAGCGCGAATACATCTCGGCCGAAACGCAGGCCCACAAGTGGGCGATGAACTCTGTCGGCGAAGGGGCCTTCACTAGCGATGCCAAAGTCGATGGCCACGCGTTGCGAATCGAGTTCAAGAAATGACGCCTCAGATTTGCACTCGGCGGTTGTAAACCCACCATTCCAAGAGTACCACGGCGAGCGCCGCGATCACCCCGTACTTCCAGAGTTCGCGCGGTTCTTTCTTCGCTTCCCCCGAATTCACCGTGGTATCCCCGATGGTGAATCGGTTTACGGGTGCGAGGTTGCTTTCCTCGGGATCGAGCAAGTTCACCGCGAAACGTTGAAGTTGGCCGCCGGCCCATTCCGCCGTGTACACGCCGACGGTATCGGTGCTGGAATAGATCACCTCGCTGCGGCTGCCGCGATCGAATTTAGTCGCGGTCTTCGCCCCCGGTTTGGTCACGTACACTTCCTTAGCACTCCCCGGTCGCAGCGGCACGATCTGCCCCGGTTGAAGCGTTTCCACCGCGTTCGTATCCCGAACATTGCCGAGGATTTTTACCATGTTTTGCAGGAACAACACGAAGCTCGGCAGCATCGGCCAATCGGAGTGCCAGATGCGATCCGGGCCATCTTCGTTCGCCGTGGCGAGCGGAAATACCAGCACCACATCGGTGAAACTCTGGCGGGAAATCGCGGCCATCAGCACTAACCCGGCATCGCCTTCCAACAACTTCGGCGTTCGCGGTGGCAAGTCGGGGAAGCGGAACAGATCGGCTTTCTCCGCGATGCGGATTTCATCGAGGCCACGCAATTTGTTCATGAGAGGGTGCCGAGAAAGCCAACCGCGTACCGTCGCGGCGTTCACCGCCGTAACGGCTTTGGGATCGTTCGAACCCAGCGGCTTGTACGGCGGCGGTGGGAAGCCGATGAAGAAGGTGTTCGCAGTCGGCATTTGATCTTCGCCGGGCGGGGCACAACGATCGAAGATCACGAGATCGTATTTGCCTTCGCGGGCCGGGGTGAGGTAATCGGCTGCGGAAGATAACTCTCTCGGAAGAATGTATGCGAACTCGGCCAGCTTCTTCGCCGATTCGGTATCGAAGTAGTTCCGTAAAAGTTTGTTCCCCGGCGTGACCACGAGCACCTTTGCCCTGCGAGCGACGCCCAGCACAACGCGTGAGGTGTCGTCTAAGGGCAGGGCATCGCCGGGATGAACTAACGAAAGCACCAGCACCACATCGGCATTTTCGGGCACTTCGGGCACGGTGAACTCGACCTCGGCTTCCCCCGGCTTGGGTTCGGCGAGCGGCTCCTTCGGGTTCGCTTCGTTCACTGCCACCGTTTGCGGCTTCGCCGGGATCGCGATCTGCTTCGTGTAACTCCCCGCGTTCTGCTCGTTTTTGAACAGCACATCGAGTTGCACTTTGAGTTCCGCCGGCTGATCGCGGAAGTTGAGGATGCCGCCGCGCACCAGTACCTTTTGCGGGTCGCCGGCATCGCGTTCGGCGGTGAATCGCACGATGGCGAGATTGTTCGACGTGCCGTTCACACTCGGCGCGGGCAACTCGGGATATTGAATGTTGAGGTTTTCCAAGGGGAAATCGGCGACGTTCGGAAATCGGCCATCGCTGAACAAGAAGATGTCCGCGGCGAATCCTTCCGTGGCGAAGTAAGTGCGTTCCTTGCCCGGTTCCGGGTTCGCGGGGGCCGCCGATTCGTTTTCGGTGGAACGGGTGGGGTTCGCCCGGCTCGCGGCGAGTGCTAACGCTTCGTCGATGCGGGTGGGAAATTGGCTCGGTTCGATCGAGCGCACGGCGGCTTTCAACTCTTCGCGGTTGGCCGTGTAGGATTGGCGGATCTCGGCGGTGGTGTTGAACACGATCAACATGCCGGGGTCGGCGTCGGTCGCGGCATCGATGGTGCGGATCGCCTCGGCCTTGGCCCATTCCAAACGATTGGGCTTCACGTCGGTCGCGCTCATGCTCGCCGAGTTATCGATCATCAGAATGTAGTGCCGGCCGCCGGTGACGGCCCCGTGCATCCGCGGCCCGAGCGCGGCGTAAATGAACAAGAGCACGGCCAATAATTGGAGCAGTAAAAGTACGTTCTTCCGCAGCCATTGCATCAACCGATTGACGTGTAGATCTTCGATGCTCTTCTTCCAAAGGAACGTGCTGGGCACCGCGATGGGCTGGCGCTTCAACCGCAGGAAGTAAAGCAGCACGATCATCGGCAGCAGGCAGAAGAGCAGGGTCGCGGCGGGGAGGCCGAGCGCGAGCCGATGGCTGATGCCGAGGTTGCGTTCGAGCCAGGTGTTCACCTCCGGCCCGTCGCCGATGAGATCCTTAGCGAATACGAAAGCGCCCGGCGACGCGAGGAGCGTGAGAGCGAGCACGCCGATAATGAACAGCGAACGCATAAGGAACCCAGTAAATAGCCTACTTCTTCCCCGTCAGCATTCTCGCCAAGGCTTTGTCGTCGGCTTTCAACTCCACGGCCCACACATCGCCGAGCCCGGCGTTTTGGAAGTAGTGAGCTGTAGGAGAACCCTTACGCGGGAGCAGTTTCCATCGGATTGCCGCACCACGGTTCGGTTCGATGTTCAAAGCGAAATCGAAGGACTCGCCATCGTTCGATAGCGTTTTCACAGTGGCAGCGGCCCAATCGATCATCGTTTTTCTCGCAAATGCACAATACGGGCACGCAGTCTTTGTGTCGAACGTTTCATGCCAATCCAGTTCGATCTGGCCGAGGATGGCTTTGCGAATATCGGCAGGGAAACGGTCGATGCGTATCTTCGCATTGAGGATGTCCGCTTGCTCCTCGGCAAAGAATTCCTTCGGTGGAATCAATCGATCCGCGTCAATGCTCTTGGCACTGCGGATGGTGATGTAGGCGTAACCGTGTGCGATGCGGAAGTATCCCGGCCCTGCGGGAATCTTCGGGATCACGAAGGAATAGAGGCCTCCTTCGAGTTTCTTCGGATCGAGCTTCAACAACGTTTTCAGCAGCGAAAGGAAATCGGCTTCGACCGCGACGGGTACCATCAACACCACCGGGCTATCGGCCACATCGTCGGCGATGCCGACGTATGCGCCGATGGGTTTCTTCGGATCGAGGCCGAGGAAGCCGGTCTTGCTCTCACCGAAGGTCTTGGCCATCTTCAAGTATTGTTGATATTGTTCGTCGTTGGGAACCAGCTTGATGAGGTAGTCGAACACGTCGAGCATGTCGGCCGCGGCCCGCACTCGCACTTCCACGGCGGGTGGCACTCTTTCCGCCGCATTCATCGATGCGAAGGAGGAGAACACCAACAGGCTAAAAACGAAACGTGGCACGACGCGACTCCGTTCGGAACTTCCGTAAAACGAGCAACGTTAGCGTACCAAAGCCGAGGCGAGCGATGAGCCAAAAAACTTGGGGCGGCCGATTCTCCGGCAGCACCGATCAGCGTGTCGAAGAATTCACGGAGTCGATATCCATCGACCGCCGCTTGTACCGCCATGATATTATCGCCAGCCAAGCCCACGCGAAAATGCTCGCCGAGGTGGGTTTGATCGCGCCTGCGGAAGCGGAACAGATCGTTTCGGCCCTCGACGCCATCGGCAGCGAGATCGAAGCCGGGCGGATGCAATACAAAGTTTCGCTCGAAGATATTCACACGCACATCGAACAGGCGTTGATCGCCAGGCTCGGCGACGTAGGCCGGAAGTTGCACACCGGCCGCAGCCGGAACGATCAAGTGATTACCGATGTGAAGCTCTGGGTTCGGGACGCCATCGATGAACTTGACGGACGGTTGGTCGATCTGTTGAAGGCCTTCGTGGGTTTCGCGGAAAGGGAACGGGATGTTATTCTGCCGGGGTACACGCACTTGCAACGCGCCCAACCGGTGCTGGCACCCCATTATTTCTTGGCCTACGCGGAGAAGTTCCAACGGGATCGGGAACGTTTGGCCGATGCCCGCAAGCGCTGCAACATCCTTTCGCTCGGTGTCGCGGCGCTCGCCGGGAGTTCGCTCCCCATCGACCGCGAGAGCGTGCGGGCAAAACTGGGCTTCGAAGGAATCGCCCGCAACAGCCTCGACGTTTCCAGTGACCGGGACTTCCTCATCGAGTTCGTTTTCGTGCTCTCGCTGATTTCGGTACACCTCAGCGGTTGGGCCGAGGAGTGGGTGCTTTGGAGTACGACGGAGTTCAACTTTATCCAGTTGCCGGATGGCTTTTGCACCGGTTCGAGCATCATGCCGCACAAGAAGAACCCGGATGTATTGGAACTCATCCGGGGCAAGGCGGGCCGTGTGATCGGAGCATTGCAGCAATTGCTCGTGCTGGTGAAAGGCTTACCGTTGGCCTACAACCGCGACCTGCAGGAAGACAAGGCGGCCCTTTTCGACGCCTTCGACACCGTGAACGGGTGCCTCGCCGTGGCGGCGCCGCTGGTCGAACAAACGCAGCTGCGCCGGGAAGTGATCGCATCGCGGTTGGAGGATGGTTTCTTGGATGCGACGACGCTGATGGAAAGCCTGATTGGCTTCGGTGTGCCGATGCGTACGGCCCACGAAGTGGTGGGCAACTTGGTACGCGAGTGCGAAACGCGCAAGTGCCGCTTGGCCGATCTGCCGGTGGAGTTTTTCGAGAAGGCGGCCCCGGAGCAGGGGGCCAAGGTACACAGCCAATTGGGGGTGTCGAACGCGGTCGCAGCGTTCCGTAGCTACGGCAGTACCGCCCCGGCGGAAGTGGAAAAGCTATTGCGGGATTGGAAGGCTCGGCTTACTTCTTGATGCCGAGAAAGTAGGTGGCGACCGAGGCGAGAACAGCGGAGACGAGAGGGGCGAGAATCATCCACAGGCGTTGGCCGGTGCGTTCGCTGGATTTCTTCAGTTCATCGACTTGGTGCTTGAGAATTTGAATTTCACCTTCATAAGCACGTAAATGATGTTGTAGGTCTCGTTGAGTCTCCTGAAGTTTCTGGTAGATCTTGGCCACTTCGTTATTGGCATTGGCCATATTCGCTTCGAGGGAAGCGGTTGCCCTTTCCAAGGCGTCCACTTTCTCACCGTCTGTTCGTCGAGCCATATCAATCACCGCCATCGTGAATCGAGGCGAGAATATTCTTGGTTTGGATACTCAGCAGCTTTCCCCAAAGTTGATGCATGCGAATACCTATGTGGAGTGGAGATTGGAATTCTTCGGGTGCAAATGTTCCTTCGACACGACCCGTGTAATCTTCGAGTTCCAGCTTCACAAGGGAATGGTTTTTGGCGTCCTTGATAGCTACCCACTTTCTCGTGACGAGTCGTTCGGCGCTGCCAAGTACGTCCGATAGCTGATTGTTGCCAATTTCGATCAGGCGATTGAATTCCTCGTCTTGCTTTGTCGCATCGCTCACTTGAATAGGCATTGAAAGTCCTCCGCCGTGTCGATGTCAAAGCATCTATAATATAGCATTATTCCTCAACTCTTTCGAGATCAACCCTATGGATCATTTTCACTACCGCGACCGCGTCCTCCACTGCGAAGACGTTCCGGTGCCGGAGATCGCCGCGAAGTTCGGCACGCCGGTGTTCATCTACAGCCAGGCCACGCTGTTGCACCACCTGAAGGAGATCCAAACCGCGTTCGCGGCGGTGAAGCCGATCATCTGCTACAGCATCACAGCCAATGGCAACCTCAGCCTCGCACGGTTGATGGGCCAGCAGGGTTCCGGCTTCGATGTGACCTCCGGCGGCGAGTTCTACCGCGCCCTGCAAGCCGGGCCGAAGGATGCAAAGATCGTCTTCGCGGGCGTCGGTAAGACCGACGAAGAGATCGAATACGCACTGAAGAACAACGTGTACTTGTTCGACGTAGAGAGCGAAGAAGAACTGCACGCGATCGGGGCGGTGGCCCAACGCCTCGGGGTGAAAGCCGCGGTCGCACTGCGGGTGAACCCCGATTTACCTCCCAAGACGCACATCAAAACCGATACCTCCGTGAAGGGGGTAAAGTTCGGCCTCGATATCGAAACGATCCTCGAAGTCGCGTCGAAGGTTGTGAATCACCCCGGCCTCGAAGTGGCCGGGTTGCACATGCACCTCGGTTCGCCGATCCTCAGTGCCGCCCCATACAAAATGGGCGGAGAGAAGGGTGTTCAACTGATCCGCGAACTCCGCAAACAGGGGCACCGCGTTCGCGTTCTCAACATGGGGGGCGGCTTCGGCATTCACTACCGCAAACAGGAGGCATTGCCCGCGAGTGCGTTCGCCGAGGCGATCATTCCCTCCGTGATGGAGGCCGAGTGCCAATTGGTGCTCGAACCGGGGCGGTTCATCGTGGGGAACTCGGGCATCCTCGTGAGTAAGGTACTCTTCAACAAGGAAACCGGCGGAAAGCGTTACATCATTCAAGATGCCGCGATGAACGATCTGATCCGACCGACACTTTACGATAGCTTCCATCGCATCTGGCCCGTTTCTCCCGGTGCCGAGGTGCCCGAACGCCCCGAGGATTTCGAAGCCGAGATCGCCGGAACGGTGCCGCAGGATGTGGTCGGCCCGGTGTGCGAATCCGGGGACTATCTGGCGAAGATGCGGAATTTGCCGATTGTGAAACGCGGCGATCTGCTCGCCGTGTATAGTGCAGGAGCCTACGGCATGTCGATGGCGTCGAACTACAACGCCCGTTGCCGGGCCGCCGAAGTGCTGGTTTCGGGCCGCGAATTCCGATTGATCCGCCGCCGCGAGACATTCGCGGACCTCGTTGCCTGCGAACAGGATTGCTTAACGTAGCGTTTGAGCGCAGAATTCGGCTTGAGTTCGGTATTGTCATGTATCGGGGGTCGCCCGTGTTGAAGTCCCGCATTCTCGCCGTGGTTGCATTGGTATTTGCGCTCGGCTCCGCCGCCTTCGCCCAACCGCCGATGGGCCCACCTCCCAAACCGCACGAAATCCTCAAGCAGGCCCGCGAATACATCTTCATCGGCAAGTACGATCTCGCCGCCGAGAAGCTGAAGGAACTTCTCGATTCCAAGCCGACCGACGCCGATTACCTCGAGATGCAAAAGAAGTACGGTAACACCGTCTTCAACCAACTCGGCAACGTTCTCCGCTTCAACGACAATCCGAAGGTGGAAGAAGACGCTCGCACCGCTCTGAAAGCGTTGATCGCCGCAGCCGACTTGGCGAATAAGAATTCCAGCCGCGATCCGGTTCGTATCGAATACTTTTTGAAGCGACTCGCCGGGCCGCGCGAAGAACGCATCTACGCCGAGCAACAATTGAAGAACTCCGGCGAAGCCATCGTGCCCGTGGCGGTGGAACTGCTCCGCAACTCGGATACCGGCGATTTGCGTTCCGCAATTCTCACGTACTTGCCAACGTTGCAGCCGGAAGTCGTACCCGGATTGCTCGCGTCCATCGACGGCTTGCCGCCGGTGGTGAAGCCGATGATTCTGCAATCGATTGCGAAACGGCCCGACGTTCTCTCGTTGGTTCAAGCGGCGGAAACCGATTTCCTCCCGTATTTGTGGTACTTCGCCGGGGCCACGGCTCCGGAATTGAGCGGGGCGAAGACCGTTTCCCTCTCCTTGTTGAACAGCTTCACCGCGGGCACGGCCGACAGCAAGAAACCGGAAGCGGAGTTGCTGAAAATCGCCATGCCGTTCGTCGATGGCAAGGCGAAGTTCCGCGGTCTCGATCCGGCCGGCGATCTGCCGAATGTCGAAAAGCGTGTTCGTATTCCCCTGTGGGATTCGGAAACCAACAAGTTGAAAGAGGAATTCGCCACGAAGGATCAAGCCGAGGAATACTACGGCCTGCGTTACTTGCGATGGGCATTGGAGATCGATCCGAACTTCATTCCGGCACAAGAAGCGTTCGTTCGTTTGGCGGCCGAACGCGCCACGGTGCGGGCCAACTTCGGCAGCCTGGTTAAAACCGAACCGGCCACCTACCAGTTGCTCTCGGCCACCCCGGCCAAAGTGCTTTTCGGCGAACTCGAACTCGGCCTGCGCGAAAAGCGAACCGCCTTGGTTCTCGCCATGCTCACGGCGTTATCGGATCGTTGGACGAAAACCCCGAAACCGACGAATGCGAAGACGTTGCTCACTCCGATTCTCGACGCGTTGGATTACCCGGATGCCCGCGTGCAGTTCGCCGCGGCAAACTTGATCCTGCGTGCGCCCGGCGTCACCGATTTGGTTCCCCACGCCAAGATCGTTGAAATCCTAAGGCGGGCGCTCGCCGCCGATGCCGAGGGGATGCCGGTCGGGAAGATCGGCCGGGCGCTGGTCGTCGATCCGGATACGATCCGGGGGGAACAAACCACCGCCATTTTCAAGGAAGCGGGCTTGCAAGCCGAGCGGATCGCCACGGGCCGCGAACTGCTGCGGCGATTGAACAAAGCCTCGGATGCCGATTTAATCGTGATCGATCACCACGTGGTCAACCCGCTGCTCGGGGATGTACTGAGCCAACTCGCGGCGTCCCCGACGACATCGCGGATACCAACGGTTGTGATTGCATCCTCAGATCAAGTGAAGCCGGTGCCTTTTGAACATTTGCTACTGCGTTTCGCGCTCTTGGTCGCCGCGACGGACATCGTCAACGAACCGAACGATCCGGAATTCGTGCCCGATACCTTCCTGAACGATCCGCTGAGGCCGGTAGGCAACGTCGACTACGCCAAGAAGGATGCGATTGCCAAACGGGATTCCGCATTGCGGAACCGCGCGGAAACCCGATTGAAACGCTTGCAGAAGTTGATCGAAGCCGCCGACATTCCGCTTTCGCCGATCGATCACCGCCGGGTCGAGGAACGTTCGACACAACTCACCTACGCGATCTTAGTGGCCGAGTTCAACGTGACCGCGACCTCGGCCCCCGAGTTCTGGGCGCTCGCGCAGGAAACGACTCGCATTAACAAAGCGACGGCGAAAACACTCGGGTCGATTCCCGAGCCCAAGTTGCTTGAGAACTTGATGCGGTTGCTCGACCCGTTCGAAGTGACGATGAACGAAACCCACAAGAAGCGGTTCGAGCAACTTCGCAAGCAAGTTCAGCCCGAACCTCTGGGAATTTCCACGGCGGTGTACCGCGATGAAGAGTTGGAACGCCGTTTGGCGAAAGTGCTCAAGTACTACCCCGCAGTTCGCCTCGTGGTCGAACCGTTCGGCGCGGAGAACGTCAAACGGCAGATTCAAACGGCGACCATCGATCCGGCCTCGAAGCCGCGCGATCCCGCCGAGAAAGCCGCGACGGCGAAACTCGCCGCGGAGTGGCTGCGCAAAATGGCGATCCGCGAGATCCCCGGTTTCGATGTCAAACCGGCGGAAGTCGAACTGCGGCGGGCTTTGCGGAACGATGAGCTCGCCCCGGATGCCATCGACGCCGTGGCCCGTTTTGGAACGTCCGATGCCCAACAGGATTTGGCCAACGTGGCCATCTCCGGTGGTCGCCCGTTGCCGTTGCGATTGAAAGCGGCTGAGGCGGCGATTCACCAAACCCAAACGTTCGGGAAGTTGGCACCCGCCGCGTTCGCCAACCAAGTGTCGGAAGCGGCCGAAGCGGAAAAGGATGTCCTGCTCAAGGCGAAGCTCAGCATCCTGGCCAATCTGCTCGCCGAGGAGAGCAAACCGTTCGGAACCGTGATTCAAAAGTTCCCCGTGAAGCCGGTTCCTCCGCCGGTGGCCGCCCCCGTTCCGGAAAATAAGAATTAGCCAATCGATCAGCTTTCGATCAACACCTTGCGAAAAGTCAAAGAGACTCGGCGTTGGCGTGAAATGCCGTGATCGTTGTACCTCGCTCGGATTTGATGAGTCCATTCGTAACGTGAAGGCCCGGATAAAACGAGCAGGCTCCCGGGTGCCAGCATCAGCGTTGCCGCTGACATTGACACCGAATGTTGGAACTCCATTTCGTAAGCCCACCCGAGACTGATGACAGCAATGCGGTCTTCGAAGCAGGGCTCGCAGTCGATATCAACGCAGCCAACGAATCGCTCGTAAAAACGGTTAGCAAATCTCGTCGTGGAATTCAAATATACGAACAAGGCTTCCTTCACAGTATCGCAATCGATAACGCTCTTAAGTGATCGAATAATCGCATCAATATCCAGAGACGTGCTTGCGAATAGATACGAAGTTACGAATATCACATTGATTGGCGAATGGCACATGCCGAGTGCGCGAGAATAATCGTAGTTGAATGTCACCCCACCACAATGCCCAGCGAATGCAAGCCCAACAGTGCCAGGCCCGCAACCCAGATCGACCATCCATGTAATAGTTGTAGAGTTCAATATTTTTGCGACCCAAGTGGAGCAGCGGTCGAAGGTTGCCATCGCTTCTGCGATGTGTTGGGGCATGTATAAGTATCTGTACAGTGCAACGAGATCATCAGAGCACAATCTGCCAAACCGACCACGGTATTCACGATCAAAGTCAACGCTGCCGTTTTTGATAACACTGTAACGCACATGCCGGAATTGATAGCCTAAGAGTTGATTTTTCCCAGCTCGAGTTCGACGATCCCGCATAATCCGAGACACAACGTAGTTCCGGTGGAAAACGTCGAGTGGCAGATCGAGTTCGTAAGTAAAAAATCACGGTTGTTACTCCCATTATTTCTCGATGCTATCACGAGATCACGCTGCCGCAATGTCCGCAGAAAAACCGTTGAAATGTAATTGTTCCCGATGGCGACAATCCGAAATCGAAATCCAAACAGAAATACCACCAAAATCTGAGCGCAAGTTGACCCGGACGGTACGTTCTCCTAACGAATCGAGAACCGTGCCCGAGGATGCCATGGACGCCAAATTTACTCAGCCCAGCATTTCGGATTTGACCCAACGCCTGATCCGGAATCGGGTTGCGACTGTCAATGCCGTGATGGAATCCCTCGTGGAACTCCACGACGGCAACTCGGCGTTCCGCACCGATCCGCGAACCGCGTGGGCCGATGCGACCTTCGCTCTCACCTTTTTCGGCGGCAAAGCCCCCAACGATATTCCGGCCGAGTGGGCCTTCCAAACCAATCTCGCGGCCGCCAGCCCGGCGATTCCCTTGGCCATCGGTACCTTCCCGCAAGGCCTCCGGGATGTCACCCCGCTGCTCAATCAAACCGAATACAAAGAACTGCTACCGCAACAAGGTACCGTGCTCAGTTCACTCGTTCGCCCCGGCGGTTCGGTGAGTACCGACTGCGTGGAAAACGAACGGGCTGCAGAACTCTGGCAGACGGGCCGTACCCAAGAGGCCCTCGAAGTTTGGAAGCAACTCCCGGCAAGCCCGGTGGCATCCTTTAACCTCGGCATGGCGAAGCTGTTCATGGGCCAAGCGGCGGAGGCGATGCCGCACTTAAACTCCGCAAGCGAGCAACTCCCGGAATCGAGTGGTTGGAAACACCTCGCCAATTTGTACCTCGCACTCGCTCAAATGAAGCGCTAAGTTTATTTTCGCGGCGACCGCAGGGAGCCGTACCTCGTATCGGCTCTCTAAGGTCGCCGCGAAAATAAGCGATCTCAATCTGATATACTCCGGGTACCCTCCCGGAGTTCGCCATGTTTGTTCTCCTCGCACTTCTCAACTTCTCGCTTCCGCAGCCCATCATCCGCACCGCAGTCGAACGATCGCTCCCGCGATTGATAAACGCGATGTCGGTTCATATCGAAAAGAAGAACTGCTTCGGCTGCCACAATCAGGGTTACCCGATGATGGCGATGCGGAGTGTAGCGCAACGCGGATTCGCCTACGACGATAAGGCCATCGCACCGGTGCTCGAACACGCCTCCGATTTCTTGGAATCCAACAAAGAGAAGTTAGACGTCGGCAAGAACATCGGCGGTGGCGTCGATACCGTCGGTTGGGCACTCGCTGCACTGCACCACGGCGGGCGGAAGCCGGATGAAGCCACGGCGTCTGCCGTGGAGTTCCTGTTGAAGATCCACGCCGACTCCGATCATTGGCGGCCCACGTCGAATCGACCGCCCACGCAAGGGAGCCACTTCACTTCCACCTACTTGGCGATTCGCGGCTTGCAGAATTACGCCAACGCCGATCGGAAGGAAGCCGCGGAGAAACGCATCGCCAGCGCGAAAGTGTGGATCGAAAAGACCAATGCGAAGGACAACGAGGATCGCGTATTCAAACTCTTCGGGTTGCATGCGACCGGTGCCGAGACCGCGAAGGCGGCCAAAGATCTCCTCGGTAAGCAACGCTCCGATGGCGGCTGGGGCCAATTGGATACCGCCGAGAGCGATCCGTACGCCACGGGTTCCGCATTGGTTGCATTGCACGAAGCGGGGAAGCTCGCCACCGATTCCACGGAGTATCGCAAGGGCGTGGCTTACCTATTGAAGACGCAGAAATCGGATGGCACTTGGCATGTCAAGACGCGGAGTAAGCCGATTCAGCCCTATTACGAAAGCGGCTTTCCGTACGAGAAGGATCAGTTCATCTCCGGCCCGGCCAGCAGTTGGGCCACCGCGGCACTCGCGTTGGGGTTGCGAAAGTAGGGTGGGCACCGCCCACCGAATTCAAGGTGGGCGGTGCCCGCCCTACGAACGTTTGACCACCTTCAACGCCGCTTTGTCGGCCACGAACGTCTTCACCCCGGCGGCTGGGAAGCGCACCTTCAGCCGACGGAGTGCCCCGAAGCCGGAGACTTCCATGATTTGGCCGATGCCGTATTCCGAGTGCTGCACCACTTGCCCCGATTCGTAGCTGCTGTTAGAACTCGGCACGATCGTCGGCTTCACGGGCGGTAGCGCTTGGCTCGTTCCGTAACCGGAGCGAACGGCCGCGCCGCCGACGCTGCTGCGCCAGCGTTCCACCGTATCGCGGGCCGTGTTCCGCGAACTGTCCACTTGGCGTTCGACATCCTTCGGCAACTCGTCGAGGAACATGCTCGGCACGGCGTAGGTCATCTGCCCGCGGAACTCGCGCATCCGTGCATGGCACAGATAGAGTTCACGCATCGCCCGAGTCATGCCGACGAAGCACAACCGTCGCTCTTCTTCCAAGTCGTCGTCCTTGCCGCTCTCGATGCTGCGGTTATGCGGAAGGATACCCTGTTCCATTGCGATCACGTACACCACTGGGAATTCCAAGCCCTTCGCGGCGTGCAGCGTCATGACCGAAACGACGTCCGATTCGTCGTTCATACTATCGACGTCGCTGGCGAGGGTGATCTGTTCGAGGAAATCGCCGAGGGTTTTCGATTCCGAGTGATCGTAGAACTGCTTCGCCGCCGTGATGAATTCTTCGATGTTCGCCAAGCGATCCGCGTCGTCTTCGTCTTTCGAATCGGTCAGCATCTTTCGGTAACCCGAAAGATCGAGCACCATTTGAATGATCTCGTGCGGCGGATGATCGAGCTTGGCCCGCAGTTCGTTCATCAAACGCCCGAAATCCCTCAACCCGGTCGCGGCCTTGCCCCGGATTTCCGGTACGCGGTGAACCTGCCCGCACGCGGCGGTGAGCGTGAGTTCTTGTTGGGCCGCGAACGCCACGAGTTTGTCGAGAGATACCTTGCCGATGCCGCGGGCCGGTTCGTTCACAATCCGCATGAAGCCGATAGGGTCGTTCGGGTTTACGATCAATCGTAGGTATGCGAGAATGTCTTTGTTTTCCTTGCGGTCGAAGAACGCCAAGCCCTTCACGATTTGGAATGGCACGCCGTGTTTGACGAACGCCGATTCGAGCGACCGCGTGAGGGCATTCATCCGCAGGAAGATCGCGCAATCCTTGTACTTGCAGGTACCGTTGGCCACGGCCCGCTTGATCCGCAGCACCACGCCCTCGGCTTCATCCAAGCCGTTATCGAACGTGAGCACGTTCACCGGATCGCCGGCGGGGTTATCCGTCGTGAGGGTTTTATCTTTCCGCTGCTTGTTGTGCTTGATCACGCTGTTCGCGGCTTGGATCACCGCTTTCGTGCTGCGGAAGTTCTGTTCGAGGGGGATTACTTTCGCCCCGGCGAAGTCCCGTTCAAAATCGAGGATGTTGCGGAGATCCGAACCGCGCCAACGGTAGACGTTCTGATCGGGATCGCCGACGACGCAGAGATTCGGGTAATTCAAACTGAGTTGGCGGGCGAGTTCGTATTGGGCGGTGTTGGTATCTTGGTATTCGTCGATCATCACGTAGCGGAAGCGGTCATCGAGTTCCGCCCGCAATTCTTCGTTCAGCTTCAGCGCCAACGCGGGGAGATACAAAAGATCGTCGAAATCCATGGCGTTGGCGGCGCGGAGCCGCTTCTCGTAGGCCATGTACACCTTGGCCACGGTTTGGGTGAAGAAGTCGTGGGCGGTTTCGGCGTAGTGGCTCGGGCGGGTGAGATTGTTCTTCGCTTTGCTGATGGCCCCGCCCAAGCGCTCCGGCGTGTACTTCACGCTGTCGATGCCAGTGCTTTCGAGCGCAGCCTTCACCAATTTGTTGCGGTCGTCGGTATCGTAGATGGTGAAGTTCTTATCGAGATTCAATCGATCGGAGTATTGCCGGAGGAGCCGGGCGCCGAGGCTGTGGAAGGTCGTGACGAGAGCGCGATGACCCGGCACGAGGGCATCGACGCGGTGCCGCATTTCCTTCGCGGCTTTGTTCGTAAAGGTGATCGCCAGAATGTTGTGTGCCCGCACGCCGGTTTGCATGAGTTGTGCAACGCGGCGGGTTATCACCCGCGTTTTGCCGGAACCGGCCCCGGCGAGGATCAAAAGCGGCCCTTCGCCGTGCTGCACGGCGAGGCGTTGCGGGGGGGTGAGATCGGCGAGGAGATCGGGCGCCATGCTGTGGGGAATCCTTCCGGAATGTCTCAACTCGGTGGCTGATTCGGGTTTGGCAAATCTTTATGGCAAGGCCACTCTTCACCCTCTCCCTGTCAGGGAGAGGGTGAAATCACATTACCAAAAGACTTGCTACACCCGGTTGATATACACCGCTCGCCAAATGGATGGCGTTGTGTCACAATACTTCCATCTTCATTCTACTCGGGTTCAGCCATGAGCATCGCTGGGTTGGGCACACGCATCTTGGAATGCGTGAAAGTGAGCGAACTGATCGACGCCCACGCGGAGAAATTTCTCCGCGAAGTGTACACCGACAACGAACTGGCCTTCTGCCGGAGCCGCACACAATCCACGGAATACTACACGGCGATCTGGGCGGCGAAGGAAGCGGTGTTCCATTCCCTCGGCATCCGTTGGAAACGCGGCATCGATTGGCGGGACGTGGAAATTCTTTGTGAGCATTCCGCCGAGATGCGGGTTGAAGTGAGCGGCCCGACCCGCAATGCGATGGTCGCCCGGAATGTGAACGAAGTTCGCGTCTCGTTCAGCCACACCCGCCATTACGCCACGGCCACGGCCATTGCCGAAGCGGGATGATAAGTTATTCGAGTTAGCCCGACGCTAGCGAGGGCTTCCAGAACATCGCATCATCGATATTGAATGGTTTAGGCAACGTGTTGGAAGCCCTCGCTAGCGTCGGGCTAACAAGATTGGGAGGTTTCGCCTTGGGTCGCATCCGTCGGGCCGTGGGCCGCATGGCGAGTCGTGTCGAATCGTTGATCACGCCCCGCGGCGAACTGGTGCCCCCGTTCCATCTGCGGTGGAGTTACTACCGTACGGCGAAGCGGGAAGGGTACCGGAACTTCGCCCGGGATGCCGCGATCGAATTGGTCTCGCGCGGGTTGGAACCTTATCACAGCGTGCTGGATGTGGGTTGCGGCATCGGCCCCTTGGCCATCGGGTTGCTTCCCCACCTCGAGCACGGGCACTACGAAGGCTTGGATATTCACCCGGAAGCGGTGGCGTGGTGCCAGAAAGCGATCACGCCCAAACACGCCAACTTCCGTTTCCAACTGGCGGACATTCGCAATAGTGCGTACAACCCGAATGGGCGCATCGCCGCGAGCGAATTCCGCTTTCCGTACCCAGATGGCACATTCAATTTCGCCTTCCTCGGTTCCGTAGCGACGCACCAACCGATTGAGGAAATCGCCCATTATTTGAAGGAACTTTCGAGGGTACTCCGCCCCGGTGGCAAGTGCATCATCAGTTACTACCTGTTGCACGTCGATTCGTTGAAGGGCATCGCCGAGGGTAAGAGCTTCTTGCCATTCATCCACGATTTCGGCACGCGCGGAAGCCGGGTGGTCGATCCTGCGAACCCCGATCTCGCCATCGCCCATCCGGAAGCGGCGGTGAGGGAATCGTACTCCGAAGCGGGTTTGAACGTCGAGGAGCCGATCCGTTTCGGCCGCTGGTGGGATTCGTTCGCCCACCAACAAGACGTGGTCACGGCGGCGAAGCCGTGAGATTACCGCTAGGCGAGCCGAGGTCGAAGGGCTAAACCATATCTCGGACAACCACATCGCGGGAAGGCTTATGTTCGCGGCATTGTTCAACAGTAACATTCTGATCGGTGGGCTGATCTTCGGATTGCTGCTCCTGCTGGCCGCGCTGCCGTGGTGGTACGCCTTGGATCGTGCCGGCGTGCAATCGGCATTGAAAACGTGGAACGGCCGGGGAATGCTCGGCCTCGCGTACTTGGTGATCTCCGGCGGCTGCGCCGCGTTCCTCAGTTACAACAACGCTTCGAGCAGCCTCGATTTCTACGGCCGGGCCTTCGGTGCGATCCTCGCGATTCAATTGGAAATCGATCTGTTCATTTACGGGCCGTACCTTCTCGCGTTGGTATTCCCCAAGGCCGGGGCCGTGGCACTCGCCGCGTACCGGGAAGCCTGGCGGCAACCGACCTTCTGGTTGATCGGTCTCGCAGGCTGCGCCGCGACGTGGTTCGCTGTGTACCTGCCTTACTTCACGTTCGGCGACGATTTCAAAATGTTCAAACACATCGGCTACGACATCATCATGTTGGCCGCGCTCCTGTTCGGCCTCCTCGCCAGCAGCATGTCGATCGCCGAGGAAATCGAAGGGCGAACCGCGATCACCGTGATGAGCAAGCCGATAACCCGGCGCTCGTTCCTGTTGGGTAAATTCCTCGGCGTACTCATGGCGTGCGCGGCGATGTCCATTCTGATGTTGAACAATTTCAACGCCGCGGTCGAATGGATGCCCGAACTCGATCAGATCAATAAAGATCGCACCGTGGAACCGATGGTGGAGCAGGCCAAAGGATTCGTCGTTCCGGCGTTCGCCACGCTCGCTCCGAGTGGCGCGCCGGAAACCATCGCCCAAGGCATGGGGCGCTGGTTCGCGGAACTCGGCGTCAACGGGCTCGGCCTCGGCCTCGTGTTCGGGCAAGTGATGATCCTCGTCGCCGTGGCGACCGCACTCGCCACGCGTTTGCCATTCGTGGTGAACTTGGTGATCGTGCTCTTCGTCTACCTTTTCGGCAACCTGGCTCCGGTGGTCGTGCGGGTCTCGCAGCAATCGGGCGATGGCAACCCCGTGGCCAAGCGTTTGGTCGGCTTCTTGGCCCAACTCTTCGATACCCTTCTGCCCGCCCTCGAATTCTTCAACATGGGCCCGGCCATCATCCGCGATACGCCCTTGGATTTGTTCGCCTTCGCAGCGTATGTGGCCACCGTCTTCGGGTACGCGTTGATCTACACCGCGATCGCCCTCGTGATCGGCCTGTTGCTGTTCGAGGATCGGGATTTGGCGTGAAAGCTTGCCCCGCCCGCACAACTTCACCCGTGCCGGCACATCTTCCCGACGGTTCCCCTAGGAATCGCTGCCCGCAAGCGTTACCCTGAACCAAACATCCGAGATACAACCGCCGAGGTGATCCGTGGAGAGCAAGCCGTTCGGTTCGGCGCTCGAATTGTTGGCCGCGAAGCCTGCGGCAAAATGGGGGGCCATCCTTTGTTCCCTCGCCGCATCCGGCACTTTGTTGCTGCTGTTCCCCATCGTCTACCTCGCAGCGGACGTGTTGGTGGCCTCGGCCGCCATTTCGAGTACCGGGGAAATTGAAACGGGCCTCGCTGCGACGGCCGCGCGGAACCAAGATCATTGGCTGGCCCGACCACTCGCATTCTTGGCCCGCAGCCTGCCGTTTACCTCGAATACTTACAGCTACTTCAGCTTCCTCGCCGCGATGAGTTTCGGCCTCGTGGTGTTGCGCGGGCTGTTCCTCAACGCGGCGGCCCACTTTTCCTGCATCGCGGCGGTCGATGTCGTCGGTCGGTTACGGCGGAACATTTACAACCACTGCTTCCGACTGGGGCCACTGGCGATCCACCCCGAGATGCAACGGGAAGCGGGCACGCTCATCACCGAGCGCACCGAAGATATTCAAACCGGCCTCATCGCATGGCTGACCGCCGGTTTCCAAGGGCCGTACCCCGCAGCTGCGGCCGCCTTGGTCGCCGTGAGCGCGAACGCTTGGCTCGGCTTGGCGAGTTTGTTCCTGCTGGCGAGCGTTTGGCTTTTGGCCGGGCAAGTGGCCGCATGGTACCGCCGCGATGCCCGCGTTGCCGCCCGGCGTGCCCAAGCCCGTCTAGCGATGTTGCGCGAAAGCGTTTCGCTGTTGCAATTGGCGAAGTGCTTCTTGATCGAACGTTTCAGCACGGCTCGGGTGGAAAGGCAAATCCACGATCTCTCCAAAGCGACCCGCCACCGCCTCCGCGGCGAAACCATCTCGCGCCCTACGCTGGCGACCGTGGCGATCCTCGCCGGTATCGTAATTCTGTACCTTGCCGGGCGTTCGATCTTGGGCGGCGGAACCAGCGTGGCCTCGCTGGTGCTGCTCGGCAGTGCCATGCTCGCCATCCTGTTCTTCCTGCACAACTGGCTCTCGGCCCGCGTTTCGGTGAAGGACGCCGAAGCGGCCGCCGCCGTCGTATTCGAGTTCCTCAACCGCCGTGGCGACAGCGGCCAAGCGGTGGATGCCGAGTTCCTCAAGCCGTTGTCCAAGCGATTGGAAGTGGTCGAGCTCAGCTACCGGGAACCCGGCACGGGCCGCATGATCTTAGACAACGTTTCGTTCACCGTGCCGTTCGGCACGAAGACCGCCATCGCCACATCCGATCCCGCCGAATCCCACGCATTCGCCTACTTGCTCACGCGATTCATCGAACCGACCGGCGGGGAAATCCGGATCGACGGCAAGAACGTCCGCTGGGTGACCTACGATTCCCTGCGCACCCAAGTGGTACCGGTACTCGCCAACAACGGTACCTTCACCGATACGGTGGCGAACAACATCGGTTGCGGCGATCCCGGTTTCAGCCGCCCCCAGATCATCGAAGCCGCGAAAACGGCCCACGCTCACCAGTTCATTCAACAACTACCGTACGGTTACGAAACCGTTCTCGGCGGTTCGGGTCACACCCTGCGGCCGGGCGAGCAGTACCGCATCGCTTTGGCCCGTGCGATCCTCCGCGATCCTTCGGTATTGATCCTCGAAGAGCCGTTCGAGCCTTTCGACGCCGACAGCGCCGCGCTGATCGACGATACCGTGGCCCACATCCAAAACCAACGAACCATCATCTTTTTGGCGCGCCGCAAACGCACGATGAAACTTGCGGATAAACTAATTACCATCCACCGCGGCCGCGTCGCGGAGGGGGATGCCGAGGATACGGGCAACCACCGCCCGCTCCGCGTGGCGAAGAGCGAAGTTGAATCTCTCCCGGGGTGAACCATGTCGAAAAAAATTCTCCTCATCATCGGCGATGCCGCCGAGGTGCTCGATACGTTCTACCCGCTCTTCCGCTTGCAAGAGGAAGGCTACACGGTTCATATCGCCGCACCCGAAGTGCGTACCTACCACCTCGTTCAACACGATCGCCACCCCGATTGGGACATCACGATTGAATCCTCCGGCTACAAAATGAAATCGGATGTTGCATTCAAGGATTGCGATCCTTCGGATTACGCGGGCATGGTCATCAGTGGCGGCCGTGCCCCGGAATACTTGCGGTACGATTCCGCATTGTTGAAGCTCACCCGAGCGATGTTTGAATCCCAGAAGCCGGTGGCTTCCGTTTGCCACGGGATCGAGATCGTCGCCGCGGCGGGCGTGATGAATGGTCGCACCGCCACGACCGTGGCCAAGTGCAAACTCGATATTGAATCCTTCGGTGGTACTTACCGCGATGCGGAAGTCGTGGTCGATGGCAACTTCGTGACCGCCCGCACTTGGCACGACAACCCGGCTTGGATGCGGGAGTATGTGAAGTTGCTCAAGGCGACGGTCCAATGAAGAGTTTCATGCCCGGCAAAACTTGAACCGTCGCTTGATATTCGGTTCCGGCGGAGCCAACACGAAGAAGGTTAACTCTGTTTCCAACGGAAGTTCTAAAGGTTGCTTGTGCAACAAGAATTCCACTTCTCGGCCGAGCATCGGTCGCAACTCGGCAAGAGTTATCGTCTCGGAATCGATGTGCTCCCGGATTCGAATCGCGTTCGTGCACAGTTCTCCTCGATGTTGTATTCTACCCCATCGCTCGCTGCAAATCTTCGCGCAGATCGTTCACGTCTTCGATGCCTACGCTCAATCGTACGAGCGAATCATCGACGCCGCGGGCTTCGCGCACTTCCTTCGGAATGCTCGAGTGCGTCATCGTGGCGGGGTGATTCAAAAGCGATTCCACACCGCCGAGGCTCTCGGCGAGGCTGAAAAGTTTCGTGCGGCTCGCGAAGCGTTTCGCGGCATCGCCACCGCCGCGGATTCGCAACGAGATCATGCCGCCGAACGCTTTCATCTGCTTCGCGGCGATGGCGTGGCCGGGGTGATCCTTCAAACCGGGGAAGAAGATTTGTTCCACCTGCGGTTGCTGCTTCAACCACTCAGCGAGTTCCATCGCACTCGCGCAATGCCGATCCATGCGAACGGCGAGCGTCTTCATACCGCGGAGAGTGAGGTAGCAATCGAACGGCCCGGGGATGCCCCCCATCGCATTTTGGAAGAACTTGATTCTCAGCATTTCCGATTCCCGGCCGATCACCGCTCCGCCCACCACATCCGAGTGCCCACCGAGGTATTTCGTGGTGCTGTGAACCACGACATCCGCCCCGAGCTTCAGCGGCTGTTGCAGGTATGGTGAGGCGAACGTATTGTCTACCACCAACAGGGATCCGTTCTTGTGGGCCATTTCCGCGATCGCGGCGATGTCCAGAATCTGCAACATCGGGTTCGTCGGCGTTTCGATCCACACGAGTTTCGTCCTCGGCGTGAGCAGCTCGGCGAACCCGGCGGCACTCGACTTTTCGCAGTAAACCGGGTTCACGCCCCACGGTTTGTAGACCTTATCGAGCAATCGGAACGTGCCGCCGTAGAGATCGCCGTTGGCGAGAACTTCGTCACCGGGCTTCAGGAGCGAATGCAGCACCGCCGTGGAGGCCGCGATACCGGAAGCGAACGCGAGGCCGCGTTCTCCCCCTTCGAGCGCCGCGAGGCACGTTTCCAAGGCTTTTCGCGTCGGGTTGCCGCTGCGGGAGTAATCGAATCCCTTGTTCTCCCCGGGTGCAGTTTGGGTGAACGTCGAACTGAGGGAGATCGGAATGACGGTCGCCCCGGTACTCGGGTCGGCCTCTTGCCCGGCGTGGATGGCCCGCGTGGCGAAGCCGAGGTTATCGTTGTTCATGGTGCTACCAAATGACGGGGATAAGTTGTTTCAATGAGGTCGAGTTGCGGATCTTTCTGTCCGAAGAGACGAGCCGCGTCCCGTGGGCTACGGCGGTGGATGCGATCATTCGATCAGGCATGTCCGGCACTTCGTTTCGCGGGACTTTGGCCATCGCGCGTGCCACGTCCATCGTCATGTCGAAGCATCACAGCGCGATCATCGGATCGGCCACCATTGCTTCGATTCTCGCTTTCGCGCCGCAGTAGGCAAACCCGGTACGCTTCTATTCTACTGCGCTGCTACGATCCTTTTTTCGTCCAATAGTCGATCAAATCGATGCGGGTGATGATGCCGACGACTTCACCTTCGTGCGTGGCGAGGATGCCGGTGTTGCCGGAAAGGAGCAAGCGGTACGCTTCATCCAAGTGCGTGACAATATCGAGTTGCGGGAGCGGCCGTGCCATGATTTCGCCCACGCTCACTTGCGCCGGGTCACGGCGGTCGTGCAAGATTCTTGCGATTGTTACTTCTTGAATGCTACCAACCGGCTTTCCGTGCTCCAACACCGGCAATTGCGAGATGCCCGAGGTTTGTAGGATTTGAATGGCATCCGCCGCGGTGGACTCCGGGGTGATTGTGAACATCGGTCGTTCGCCCCGCTTCTTGAGCAAATCGCCCACCGATTGGGCGACTCCCGGCACCCATTGCAGCTTGTTGGCGGCGAGCCAAGTTTCGTCGTACATTTTGCTCATGTAGTTCCGCCCGGTATCGGGGCAGAGGATCACCATCAAATCGCTGGCGGAGAGTCGCTGGGCGTAACGCAACCCGGCGGCGAGCGCGGTGCCGCAGGAACCGCCGACGAGGATTCCCTCCCGGCGGGCCATCTCGCGGCCCATGTGAAACGATTCGGCATCCGATACGCGTACCCAATCGTCGACGAGTTGGCTGTTGAAGGTCTTGGGCACGAAATCCTCGCCGATGCCTTCGACCTTCCAACTGCCGGGCGTGCCGCCGGAGAGTACGGAGCCTTCGGGGTCGGCGCCGATGACTTTCACATCGGGGTTCAACTCTTTGAGGTACTTTCCGCACCCGGAAAGGCCCCCGCCGGTTCCGACACCACCGACAAGGTGGGTAATGCGGCCCTGGGTTTGCTCCCAGATTTCCGGGCCGGTGGTGCGGTAATGGGCTTCGGGGTTGGAAAGATTGGTGAATTGATTGGGCCGCCACGCACCGGGGATTTCGCGGGCCAAGCGATCCGCGACGCCGTTGTAACTATCGGGCGAATCGGGGGCGATTGCCGTGAGAGTGATGATGACCTCGGCCCCGTAGGCTTTGAGGAGGGCGACCTTCTCGGAACTCATTTTATCCGGCAGCACGAAGATGCACCGATAGCCTTTCACCGCGGCGGCCATGGCCAAGCCGACACCCGTGTTCCCGGCCGTCGCTTCGATGATGGTTCCGCCGGGGCGGAGCCAGCCGCGTTTCTCGGCGTCGGCGATCATCGCCACGGCCACGCGGTCTTTGGTGCTGCCGCCGGGGTTCATCCCTTCGACCTTCGCCGCGATGGTGGCGGCCAACCCTTGCGTGATACGGTGGAGTTTCACCAGCGGCGTCCGCCCGACCGATTGCAGTATGCTCTCGTGCAAGTTCGTTCTCCGTAACGTGGAAGTGATTCCATTCTACCATCGCATTTACCAAAGACGTTGAATCGGGTAGGCATCGAATTTGGAGTCGGCACTCACGATGGGGACGTTTTCGAGAATAGCCAGGGCGATGATCATGCGGTCGAAGGGATCTTTGCGATGAAAAGGCAAAGACGATCATCGACATTGCTTCTTCCTGCGTTCGAGAGACATCTCATACGCTAGAATATCATTGAACTCACCTATTCAACAATGCAGAACTCCCCATGAAATCCTCCACCGATCACGATCTGACTCCGCCCACCGAAGAGGAACGCGAGGCGCTCGCAGTCGGCCTTACTTACGAGGAGCGCAAGGTGCTGTTGAATCACGGCACCGAACCGCCATTCTGCGGTGGACTCTTAGAGGAAAAAGGGGAGGGGACGTTCAACTGCCGATTGTGCGGATTGCCCTTATTCGCTTCTCAATCGAAATTTGAATCGGGCACCGGTTGGCCGAGTTTCAATCAAGTGTACGATCCGCAGCACATCACCGAAGTGGAAGACAACAGCTTCGGCATGGCTCGCACCGAAATCCGCTGCGGACGCTGCGCCAGCCACTTGGGCCACGTCTTTCCGGACGGGCCAAAGCCGACCGGTTTGCGATATTGTTTGAATTCGGCCGCGCTGAAGTTCGCGTTGAGTGAATAGGATCGAACAGAGCCGCGAGCGTGAGCGAGCGAAACGATGAATGATCGGCAAGCGTGATTTCTTAGCGAATGTTTCGCTCGCTCACGCTCGCGGCTCTGATCATGAATTCTGAAGTTCGCGCTGAGTGTCGCTCGCTCACGCTCGCGGCTCCGGTTCAATCACACATTCGCCGAAGCGTTCCATTTCTTCGAGTTGCGGGCTGCATTGGAGCAGTAACAAGTTCACCCCGGCGGCCTCGAACGCACCGACTTGATCCTTCACCTGCTGCGGCGTACCCACGAGGCCGGCACGCAGGCCGCGATTGCTCACGGAATAATCTTCCAAGCTCACGCGCTGTTCCAACTGCGTCCCGGCGATCCATTGCTGGTAGTTGTGGTAACCTGCGGCCGATTGTTTCACGTCGGTAATGCGGGAGAGTTCGGCCTTGGCCTCGGCTTCGGTATTACAAACGATGCTGTACCCGGCCACGCCGAAGGTCATCGGCGGCAGGCCCAACTTTTCCCGGCGTTCGCTCATGTCCCGAATCTTTTCGCGGATGCGTTCCGGCGGGTCGCCGTGCATCACGTAGGCGTCGCACTTCTGGGCGATGAGATTCTTGGCCGCTTCCGATTCGCCCCCGGCATAGATCGTCGGGCGGGGTTGCGTCAGCGGCTTCGGCTGCAAAATGGAATCTCGAATGTTGTAATACTTGCCGCGATAGTCGATGCCGTCGCGCTTCCAAAGGCCGTCGAGTACGTCGAGCCATTCCGAGGTTCGACCGTAGCGGTCGTCGTGCTGCTCGAATTGCACACCGTATTTGTTGGCTTCATCCTTCCACCAACTGGAAACGACGTTCAAAGAGAGTCGCCCGCCACCGCCGATATGGTCGATGTTCGCGGCTTGCTTGGCCAACAGGGCGGGGTTGTGGAAGGTGGGCCGCACCGCGACCATGAATTCTAGGCGATCCGTCACAGCCGTGAGTGCGGCGGCCGTGCTCCACGCATCGAGGGAAGGTGCGGCTTCGCCTTTGATGTCGTTGAGGTTCAACTCGGCAACGAGCGTGAGATCGAATCCGATTTGTTCGCTGCGTTGGGCGAGCCTCTTGGAATACTCCCACGTTGCGGCCATGGCCTCGTCTTCGACGTTGCGCAGCCAACCGCCGAACACCGGGAGCCAATAACCGTATCGCATAAGTGATTTCTCGGGGTTTCGCCACAGAGTACACAGAGAGAAAAGGCGCAGAAGTGAACTTGAAGGTAAGAAGCGAGCATTGATTCGCTTCAATTCAAATTCAGCGAACTTCTCTTCGGTTTTCTCTGTGCCCTCTGTGTTCTCTATTGCTAATCATTCTTGATCCCATCAAATTGCTGCGTCCCATTCCATGCCCGATTCGGGTTGCTTCGCCCGCATTTCCAAGTAATCGACGAGCTTCGAGAACGGGTCGAAGCCGATCACGTTCTTGGCATCGGCCACGAAATTCGAGAGGGCGTTGATGTCGTAATACACCAACCGCCCGTCGCGGTCGTCGATCATGTATTCGATACCGCCGACGTCGATCCCGGCTTTATCTATGATCGCTTCGCACGCGGCGATCACCCGGTGCGGAGGCGTATATCCTTCGACTTTCAACCCGGTTTTGGGGGCGTCAATCGGGCAGGCGTTGCGTTGGAGTTCCACGCCGTCGGTACGCTGGCAGATATCGGCGGGGCAAAGGTTGAAGCTGTCGCCGGGGCTGAAAACCTTGATTGCGTAGAGGAATTTGCCGCCGAGGAGTTCAACGCGAACTATGTGGCCGCCGCGGGCGGGAACAAATTCCTGCACGAGTGCCGTATGATCGACGCCGAAATCGAGGCGCCCTTCCACCGAAGCGCGGAGCAAATCTTCGCGGGTATCGAAGCGGACAATCCCGGCACCGCTGCCACCGATGTTCGCCTTCACCACCATCGGGAATCGCAACCCCTCGCTCGCGGGCATCGCTTGGCTGGCGTGATTCAGCACCCGCGACTTCGGGTAATCCAATCCCAAAGCTTCGAGGAGCGTGAGCTGCCGGGCTTTGGAGGTTTCGACGAGGAAGCCCTTATCGCCGTTCACCACGGGAACGCCAAGCCGTGCGAGGTGGGCCATATAGCTTTGCGTGAAGAACATCCCTTGGATGCCATCGCGCAGGTACGCAGAGGGGCTCATCCGATTGAACACGAGCGAGTAAGCCGATTCGACTTCCGACGGATCGTACAGGTGGGCGCGCGGATCGAGGCGGACGTACGCGATATTCCGACGTTCCAATTCCGCGAACAACGGCCGGAACCAATCGGGGTGCTCGTGGTAAATGGCGAAGGGTTTTGAGGGGTGCGTCATACCGTTGTTCTACGCACGGGCATTGTGATACGCTAGATCGAAAGGAGCCTTGCGATGCCGTTGCGAGACCATTTTCGAGGATCGGTTTCGAAGTACACGAGTTGGGAAGCCATCCACGGCGGCTTTCCGATGGTGATCGTGCAATTCCTCACGGGGAAATTGCCGCCGGGCTATTACGTTGAACCGCGAGTTCATCCTGGTTCCTTCGAGGTGGATGTCGCATTCCACGAAGGAGAAAAGTATCGCGAGCCTTCCCGACCGAAGATGCCAAGGCGTGGAAATGGTGGCACCGCGGTACTCGATTGGGTGCCTTCAAAGCCGTCGTTGAAATTGAACGTCGATCTTACCGATTTCGATGAGTATGAGGTTTTGGTTTACAAGCGCGAAGCGGAATTTGAACGCCGTTTGGTGGCGGCAATCGAAATTGTCAGTCCGTCGAACAAGGATCGCCCGGAGAGTCGCCGTCAGTTCGCATCGAAGTGCGCCGCTTTGTTGGGGAAGGGGGTTTCGGTGACCATCGTCGATTTCGTCACGAGCTTGAAAAAGAACTTGTACCGGGAACTTCTAAAATTCATCGGGCATCCGCCCTCGGGTGCATCGCCGATTCTCTATACCGCCACGTGCCGCCATAACACCAATCCCTTAGAAAAAGGCCTTGAAACTTGGGAATCGACGCTCGAATTGGGCAAGCCGCTTCCGATCATCCCATTGTGGCTGAGCCACCAGACGGCCATTCCGCTCGATCTCGAACAACCCTACGAACAAATGTGTGGCGTGTTCGGCCTTCAACACTTCGATTAAATGACGAAGTCCGCACCGTTATCGCGGGGGAGCAGTTCGTTCAGCGTGGCATCGCGCAGGATCGTCTTACGAGCGGAATTGAGGCTCTTCCAAACCGCTTGCAGTGTACTGGATAGCACGGAAGGGAAGATGCCGCGATCCTCGGCGACATTCGGCGGATCGACGGAATCGAGAACGTCGTTCAAACTGATTTGATCCGGTCGCCTCGACAATTGATACCCCCCGGCTGCGCCGCGGGTGCTCGAAACCAACCCCGAACCTTTGAGTTGAAGCAGAATTTGAACGAGGAATCGCTGCGGAATGCCGTGCTTCTCGGAGATTTCCTTGAGGCGGATCGGCGTATTGCGGCCGTATTGGAAAGCCAGTTCCAACATAGCCAAACACGCGTATTCCGCCTTCGCCGAAAGAAACATAGTAACGCTCCAAGGAAAATGCATGCCGTAATAGTGTATTCGTAACCCTACATTCATCAAGATACCTTATTGAAAAAGTAATGATTCGCTCACATCGTTACCTTCTGAGAATCGCCTTGACCGCGTACTGCAAACCCGAATAATAACACCAACTCGATCAACAATTCTCCACCCGCAAATTCCGGAGTTTCCCATGCCCCGCGGCAAGGCTTACAGCAGTGTGAACGAAACCATCGGCGATACCCCCATGGTGCGGATCAATCGTTTGGTGCCCTCCGAACACGCCACGGTGTTCGCCAAGTGCGAGTTCTTTCAACCTTTGAATAGCGTGAAGGATCGGATCGGCTTGGCGATGATCGAAGCGGGGGAGAAGGCCGGCCGCGTGAACAAAGATACGATGATTATTGAACCGACCTCCGGGAACACCGGGATCGCCCTCGCCTTCGTCGCCGCGGCGAAAGGCTACCACCTCACGCTGACGATGCCGGAATCGATGTCCGTCGAACGCCGGGCGCTGCTGCGGGCACTCGGCGCCGAGCTCGTGCTCACCCCCGCTGCGGAAGGGATGCGCGGGGCCATCTCGAAGGCCCACGATCTCGTGGCGAAGACGCCGAACGCATGGATGCCCCAGCAATTCGAGAACCCCGCCAACCCGGCGATCCACGAAGCGACCACCGGCCCGGAAATTTGGGAAGATTCCGGCCACGATATCGATTGCATCATCGCGGGGGTGAACACCGGCGGCACCATCACCGGAGTCACGCGTTACATCCGCAAGTTCAACCCGAACTTCAAAGCCATCGCCGTGGAACCGATCCACTCACCCGTGATCGGTGGCGGCCAGCCCGGCCCCCACAAAATTCAAGGAATCGGCGCCGGTTTCGTTCCCAAGAACCTCGATACCAGCTTGCTGAACGAAGTCATCACCGTGAGTAACGACGAAGCCTTCGAGTGGGCGCGGAAGCTATCTAGGCACGAAGGTTTGATGGTGGGAATCAGCAGCGGGGCCAACATGTGCGTGGCGGCGAAAGTGGCCGCCCGTCCGGAAATGAAAGGCAAACGCATCGTCACCATCATGTGCAGCCTCGGCGAACGCTACCTCAGCACGCCACTATTCGATGGCCTCACGGGGTGATGCGTGTTGGCGGATTTCAAATTCTTGTAGAAGAATTCGCCAGACTTCCGATCTGGTTCCGAAAGTCTGGCGACTTCCACTGCGATGAATTGAAATCCGTTCGATCATGCGGGTGTATTTGGCGAGTAGAATTGCCGTTCGCGGAATTCCTTTCCCTTCGCTGGTGCGTCGGGCTAACAAAGGCCAGTGCATGCTCGCCAAGCTGAATGCATTCTCGTTGTCTGGCATCGACGCCGTGCCGGTGGAAGTCGAAGTGGATGTCGCCCCCGGCTTGCCGAAGACGATCCTCGTCGGGCTGCCCGAACTCTCTGTTCGGGAGAGCGTTCACCGCATCGAACGCGCCCTCGCCAACCTCGGCTACCAACGGCCAACCGGTCGCACGATCATTAATTTGGCCCCGGCCGATCTTCGCAAAGATGCCGGAGCGTTCGATCTTCCCATCGCCCTCGGCATGCTCGTGGCCACCGGGCAAATTCGCCCCGAACAGTTGAAAGATTGGGCCACCGTGGGCGAACTCGCGTTGGATGGCGCCATCCGACCCGTGAAAGGCGCTTTGAGCATCGCCATGGCCGCGAAGGAACTGGGCCTGAAAAAGTTGCTCACGCCCGCAGCGAATGCCCGAGAAGCGGCGGTGGTTAAGGAACTCGAAGTCTTTTCCGCCACGAGCCTCGCCGAAGCCGTGGGCCTCATCACCGGCCAAGTCGAAATCGACCCCGTCGCGTCTGATGCCGACATATTTCACGAACAGCGCAGCCCGTACGATGTCGATTTCCAAGATGTTCGCGGTCAAGAGTTCGCCAAGCGGGCCTTGGTGATCGCCGCGAGCGGCAAGCACAACGTGCTCCTACTCGGCTCGCCCGGCAGCGGCAAATCGATGCTGAGCAAACGCCTACCGACGATTCTCCCGCCGCTCTGCCTCCAAGAAAGCTTGGAAACTACCCGCATCTACAGTTCCTACGGATTGCTCAAGCACGGCGAAAGCCTACTGCGAATACGGCCGTTCCGTTCGCCGCACCACACGATCTCTGATGCCGGGATGGTGGGCGGCGGGACCATCCCCACACCCGGAGAGATATCGCTTGCTCACAACGGCGTGTTGTTCCTCGACGAGTTTCCCGAGTTCAACCGCAGCGCGTTGGAAGTCCTTCGGCAACCGCTCGAAGAAGGGAACGTAACGATCTCGCGGGCCAGTGGTTCCACCACGTTCCCCGCCAATTTCATTCTCATCGCGGCCATGAACCCTTGCCCGTGCGGCTACCTCGGTGACGCCAAGCGGGCTTGCAAATGCGCCCCGGTTCAAATTGAAAAATACCTCGGCCGCGTATCGGGCCCGCTGTTGGATCGCATCGATTTGCACGTGGAAGTGCCCGCCGTGCCCTTCGACGAACTCACCGCGAAAGCGGATGGACGTTCTTCGGCAGTGATGCGCGAACAGGTGTTGACTGCGCGTAAGAAACAACGGGAACGATTCCAAGACGATGGAACGATGGTGAATGGGAAGATGACCGGGCGGTTGATCCGCCACCATTGCCAACTCGATTCCGCCGGGGCGGAACTGCTGCGGAACGCCATCGACGATCTGGGCCTCTCGGCCCGCGCCCACGATCGCATTCTCCGGGTGGCGCGAACGATTGCAGACCTTGAAGATTCCAAGGCCATTCTGGACGGCCACATCGCCGAAGCCATCGGCTACCGCACCTTGGATCGCAAATTGTGGAATGCGTGAGGCATTTTCGGAGGCTGATGCGCTAGCGAAGCGATGTTGCATTTGCTGAAGAAATGTCGGAGGCTGAAGCGTTAGCGAAGCGATGTTGCATTTGCGATTCGATAGCCTCGCTAACGCTTCAGCCTCCGAAAACCTGAAGAAATGTCGGAGGCTGAAGCGAAGCTATGTTGTAATTGCGATTCCATAGCCTCGCTAACGCTTCAGCCTCCGAAAACGCATTTGCAATTCGATTGCCTTGCTAACGCTTCAGCCTCCGAAAACGCATTTGCGATTCCAACCTTGGAGAATTGCCCGTGCCCGATCATCCCATCGCGTATTTCATTACGTTCACCACCTACGGCGTTTGGCTGCACGGTCGTGCAACCGGATCGGTGGATCATCGCAACTCCGATTACGGATCGGAATTTATCCCGGCGAATCCGAAGTGGGAGCTGCTCGATCGAACTCAGATGAAGGAGGAACCGTATCTTCTCGATTCCGCACGCAGAAAAGTGGTTCTCGACACGATCTGTGAAGTTGCGAAGTTCCGCGGTTGGAAACTGTGGGCGGTGCAGGTGAGAACGAACCACGTTCACATCGTTGTAAGCGGCGAGGCCACTCCCGAAAAGATCATGAGTGACTTCAAAGCGTATTCGAGCCGACGATTGAAGGAACGACTGGGCGAAATCGGAATCACGAAACGTTGGACTCAACACGGCAGCACCAAGTACATGTGGAACGAAGAATCGATGCGGGAATGCATTGATTACGCATTGAACGGCCAAGGTACTCGGATGGAGCATTTCGATGGATCGCTCGACGAGCGAGGCAACGCCGGAGGCTGAAGAAGCGTCAGCGAACAAATGTCGGAGGCTGAAGAAATGTCGGAGGCTGAAGCGTTAGCGAAGCTATGTTGCAATTGCGATTCGATAGCCTCGCTAACGCTTCAGCCTCCGAAAACCTGAACAAATGTCGGAGGCTGAA
>Ga0105048_10002032_pt1 | contig 32726 bp, 27 predicted proteins | sample MAT05_FD_78382 | JGI IMG/M metagenome (GOLD analysis project Ga0105048, IMG submission 78382) | Freshwater microbial communities from Lake Fryxell liftoff mats and glacier meltwater in Antarctica - MAT-05 | ecosystem: Environmental > Aquatic > Freshwater > Ice > Liftoff microbial mat | place... | reverse complement strand
GGTCGCCATGCACTGGAACGCACGAACCATCAAAGTCTAAGACAATCTCTTTAGGCGCTTTGCTCTTTCTCGAAATGTAAGCCATGACCATATATGCAGCTATTCGATAACAATCCTTACTCGTTAAATTATTTTCCAATCTACTGATGGTTGGCTGCGACGCCAAATAATCATCATCGCCAATTCCAAGACCCATAGCCAGTTTAATCGCTGCATCGTGTCTTAAAAAATTCGAGTCGTTACCGTCAGCTTACCCGGCACATATCTCTTGATTTTCATATTGATCTTTTGATATTTCTTCTGCGTGTCGCTGTAAACCACAGTCTGAGCCATTTAAAATGGTCAATACAACTCTAGTAGCCAGTTTCTGCCCATCTGCGATATGAACATGAAGGTCACGCCTCGACAACTATATTGATGAATAGACCGAATTAAGAAGAAGAAGCCACGGTGCGGGATTGCTTAGATCGCAGCTTTTAACTGCGTTTTTCGATATCCAACGCAGGGAGACAAGAGGCCGGTGAAGCAGTAAAGCTTACTGACTGGTGTTCTGAAGACTAACTTGACGCATGCTGGCTAGATCACGCCTGCCGCATGCTGCACAAGGAGGCCGAGCCGACAAGCCGGCTCAGCCTCCTTGTGCTTCAGATCCCGCGGCGCCGGTAGACGAAGAGGCGATCCCGCATCTCGGGCCACTGCGGAATGTCGAGCAGCTCGACGAGCTTCCACTCCCGGCGAAGCCGGTCGTGGAACTCCATGCAGCCGGTGACGTCATCGTCCTTCCAGCCGACGAAGATGACGTGCTGAGCGCGCGTGATGGTGAGCGCGTCGAACGCCATCGAGGAACCAGCCGTCGGCCAGCAGAGGAAAAGCGTGCGCTCGGGATGCGCGCAAACCGCATCAGACGCGGTTGCTTGACGCACCTCTGTGTACGGCTCCTCAGCGTAGTCGTCGACCGAGAACGGCTGCGCCGGCTCAGCGTCGTAGGCAATGACGTCGGCACCGGCAAGACCGAGGAGGTACGACCAGTAGCCCGTTCCCGCGCCCACCTCAATGATGGGCGAGAAGCGGGCGATGAGCCGGATGGCCTCGGTCGAGGGAACAGCCCAGGCGTACTGACGAACGAGGATATTGCGAAGATCGCGCAGCACCTGGTTCGTGCCGAAATGCTGCAGGATGTTGGGCGGGTCTACCAGCGCAACGAGTGCGCGGAGCGGCTTGAGCGCCTCGAACTTGTGCAGGTAGGTGTTCTTGATCAATAAATCAAGCATCTGACCTCCTCGGATGTGGAGCTCCATAAACAAGCGCGCAACGCGCCAGGTCGATGTTCTTTCCACACGAGGTGGAATTGCCAATCAACACAGTTTATGGAAGCTCTGTTAGTGAAAGAGAAAACCTTGAGTCGATTCGCTGTCTTCACAAAGGAAAGACATTGTCACTACCAGCGTCTGGCTCTGTCAACAGCACTAGTGGTGCGGGTAACCGTGGCTGAATTGGGCGCTATTACCTAATTGGTGGTGACGTCTGAAATCTCGGTGGGGTGAAAGGAAGAAATGATAATCACCCTAACAAAATAACAGAGAGCAACGCCATACTTGTTTTGAAAATTTCAATTTTAAGACCTATAGCCAAACCACCAGGGCCTTGTCTTTCCACCGCCCATAAACGAGTAGGTTACCCGCTTATGGATTAAATACGAAATTAATTTGCAGGTTAAGTTAGCAAAGCCGTGTCAAGCGGCACACAAATGTCTTACCAGTTTGATGGTTTAGACCATACCAGTCTGTGCGCCGCGAACTGATTGGCAATTTAAAGAAAGACAGGTAAGCGCAGTACGGCTTTAGGCTTCTTCTTTTACTTCAGCTGCTTCCACGTCAGCTTCGTCAGCATCATCGTCATCGCCTAGTTCAGCACCATATTCTTCGTCTTCTGCTGAACGAGCAGCGCGCTCGCCGTCAGGCAAGCCTTTATAACTAATAACGATATGCCGATCTTGTCCTTCGCCTTCGCTCTCAGAATTGAGCTCAGGGAAAGCTTCTTGCAAATAATTGTGCACCAGGCGGCGGTCATAAGCCGACATGGCGAGCAGGGGATAGTTTTCATTGTCGCCATTAAGAACGGCTACGGCACCTTGCTTTGCGCTCTCTTCTAAAGTGCGCCGACGACGTGTGCGATAGTCGAGAACGTCCACAATAAAATGCTCTCTTTCCATGCTGTTGCTTTTCACCATCTGGCGTAAAACAAACTGCAACGCTTCCAGTGTTTGACCGTTGCGGCCAATCAACATGCGAGCATCATCGCTTTTGCAATCGATGCGATAGCAGCAAGTGCTGTCATCTATTTCTTCTTTTAGAACTGAAGCGTCGATGTCGAGGATGGCTAAAATTTTCTCGAGATAATCTTTTGCGTTGTCATCCAGGGTATTTAGATTCATCATTTCTTTTTCTTCTTCTTCTTAGATTTGTCCGTGTCTATAGTTTCGCCTTGCTTGTCGCCTTGATTAAATTTGATGGTTGCACCATCATCTTTCCCCTTGCCGTTTTTCGGCTCAATGGGGGTTACATCAATAGTTTGTGGTTTCTCTTTTTTGCCACCGCTACCACCTGATATAGGTCCGGGTCCAGAACCAGGTGTTATAGGTGCAGAATCCGCTTCATCAGGATCAACCAGTGGCTCGGGCGGAGTACGCATCACAAGCCATGTTTGAGCAGTTTGCACCAGGTTTGAAACCACCATATAAAGATAAACACCAACCGGCAGTGGAATCAAAAAGAAACTTACGCACATGGCGATCGGCATCATTTTCATGGTGTCTTGCTGCACGCGCTGCGATTCGTCCATATCTTCAGGATTGCCCGGTTTAGGCATGGTCAATTTCGATGATGCAAACATCGAAATGCCGAACATCAAAATCAATGCCACCAGATCAAAGTTTTGTGGCTTAAGTAAATCGAGACCGGTAGCGACTTTGCCTAGACCTTTGACAAAAAGGAATGAGTCATCTTTGGCAATACCGTGAACAATTCCTTCAACATGATATTCGCCGAGCTTGCTGAAAATCGCATGACCACTTTGATCTATCGAACCTTCTTCAGCAGTAACCGGTTTGCCGTTGAATTTCATTATCCATGTAGGTGCAAAATCAGCAGGCAATTTGCCATCGACGGCGCGCGTTTGAAAATCAACATTGTCGCCGACCAGTACAGTAGATTCACCCGGGAAAACCACTACCTTAGCCAGTTGGCCATCAGTGCTGACATAAGGAGTATTAGCGCCGGAAGTTTCAGCGCGTTTTACATCTTTAGCGTTTTTCGCTTCAACTGTGGTGACTTTTACATCAAGGGCTTTATCGCCGAAAGGTGGCCCGTTGAAAGTTCCGAATAAGGCAAAGAGTATCGGCAACTGCACAAGCATTGGTAAACAGCCGGCTAACGGGTTCGCCTTGTTACGGGCATAGAACTCCATTGTCTTTTTTTGCAGTTGTTCCGGATCTTCTTTATAGCGTTTTTGAATGCGCTTCATGTGTGGTGCCAGAAGCTGCATTTTTTGCATGCTCTTGGTTGATGCCGTGACGAAAGGCCAGACCAGCACCCGTACCGCCAGGGTCAATAAAATAATAGAAAGGCCGTAGCTGTGTGTAAATTTGACAATTTGCTGAAGTACAGGAATCATCACCTGGTAAGTAATATCCACGTGTTACCTTCTGCCTTTGTTGTGATTGCTACTGCAATTGTCTTGACTGGAAATTTTCATGGGCACTTCATCTATTCCACCATCATGCAATGGATGGCATTTGGCCAGGCGCACAACCCCTAGCTTAAGCCCCATGAAAACACCATGATGCTCAATGGCCTGCGCCATATATTGTGAACAAGATGGATAGAATCTGCATGAGGGCGGCCTCAAGAAGCGTGTTTTCTGATAGGTTTTGATCAGCAAAAGTAAGCTGAATTTTAAATATGAATCTGGTTTTGAGTTAAGCATTGATTTTGCAGTCATTACTTCGACCCGAACTTTTTGCCGGCTTTGAGCAAACTTTCTTTTATAGATGCGGCGATCTCATCAAAACCGGCAGTCAGTGCCAGCGGATTAATAACGTAAACGAGTGCGTACCAGCGGTGCATTGCCGCTTCTTGCCTGAACACATCGTCAAACGTGGTTTTCACTTGCCTGTATGCTTCTCTCACTCTGCGTTTGGCGCGGTTTCTTTTGCACGCGCTCTTCAACACTTTTTTAGATATGGAAAAACCAATCATCGGCCCTTTCAAAGGTTGTCTTGGTTTTAGCCCGGTGTCTGGCTTCTTGCCCTTGCCTTGCGGCGGGCGCCTTGGTAACACGTAGAGCGTCCCGCAAGTAAACGAAACGCTATTCCTGGCTGCATAAGCTCGCTGGAAAACGCTTGTTTTGCGTAGACGCTCATGAGCAGGTAACATTTATGCTTAAAGCAAACCCGCCAATGGCCTTATATGGACAGTCTGTAACGGCCCTTGGCACGACGGGCTTTGATAACTTTCTGACCTGAAGGAGTGGACATTCTCTTTAAAAATCCGCTGCCTCGTTTGGCTTTTCTAATGGAGCCTCTGAGTGTTCTTTTCATGTGACTACTACCTAAATTGAGACAAAAATTGAGACAAAAAAATCTAGCTAAAAACTTTCTCTTCGTTCTATGACTATCAATGTATCGATTGGGTATTCTATCGATAGGATAGCTATGCTATCATCTATTGCAAATACTTCGCACCGTCTGTCCTTCCGGGCAGACTAAAAATTTACGAATCCACCCCCTTTCTTGCTGTTTTCTAACCTTTCGCCAGGTCTAGAGAAAAATCAGAGCAAGATGTCAGACACAATCGTCTTGAATGGGGATGGGTTCGTCTTACTGTCGGACACTAAAAATGGGCGCGAGCCTTACACAACCGAGAAACCACCGATGACGATTCACGACAAAGACGATGTGCGCTTGCTTAAGTCTACTCGGGACATTTGGAGCGAGGCCCAGAAGGCTCTTGTCAAAAATATGTCGCAACCCAGCTTTGAGAGCTGGATTCGGCCGGCTCAATTGGTTGATTACGCCCAGGGCGTGGCTACAATCGCCGTCAATAACGATTTTGTGCTTACTATGGTTTCCAACCATTACATGGAAGCGCTCGCCCAGGCTATTGGTGAAATCACTCAAGAGAAAGTGACAATCAAGGTTGTGGTCGACGCCGCGGTCAAGGCCGAAGCTTATAGTGCCACCATCGCCAGTATCACTTCCACTGCCCCCTCATCTGTTAATGCTTTAGGAATGGGCAGCGGCACGACAATTACCGGTGACGGCACTCATTCTGAAAACGGCTTAAACTCGGCTATTTCAGCCCTTAATGGCAACGATAGCGCTCAAGCCAGTCGCCCCGCTTATGGCGGTTCAGCCACAAATTTTGGCGGCGGGCTCAATATGGTAGCCAGTTCTTCGCAGAGCTACAGCCCTTCTTCAAGTCATATGCATGGTCAAGGCCTGCAAAATGGCGCCTCTTCGCGCTTGCCTGATGCCGCAGCGATACATATTTCGCGCAGCAATTTAAATCCTAAATACGCTTTTGATTCGTTTGTAGTTGGCGCCCATAACCGCTTCAGTCACTCAGCCGCACAGGCTGTGGCATTGCGGCCTGGTCAGGCCTACAACCCCCTCTTTATATATGGAGGAGTTGGCCTTGGCAAAACTCACTTGATGCACGCCATCGGTCATGAGATTCTTAAGGGATCGCCCAATGCCTCAGTGCGGTACATCAGTTGTGAAAAATTCACCAACGAACTAATTAATTCCATTCGCGACGACCGCATGATGGATTTCCGCAAGCGCTATCGCCAGATAGACGTATTGCTGGTTGACGACATTCAGTTTTTGCAGGGTAAAGAAAGTACTCAAGAAGAGTTTTTCCATACCTTCAATGCACTGCGTGATTCGGGCAAGCAAATTGTGCTTTCGTCTGATCGCCCTCCTAAAGCCATTGCTCGCCTTGAAGAGCGCTTGAGAAGCCGCTTTGAGTGGGGTCTTATTTGTGACGTGCAAGCGCCAGACTTAGAGACCCGCCTGGCCATTCTGCGCAAAAAATGCGCTGTTGAAGGCATGCGCATTGACGACGAAATTCTTGAATACATTGCTTCTATCTTCACCAACAACATTCGTGAACTAGAAGGCGCGCTGATTCGCAGCCACGCCTATGCCAATATGACCGGCGAAACTCTAACGGTACACGCGCTGGCAGGCATGCTGCAGCCGACTACACCTAGCCGACCGAAGGTCACCATCACCTGCGACCGCATCATCGATACGGTGGCCGCTCATTACCGCGTAGAGTCGAGCGAATTGCGCTCCGCCAAGCGTTCGCAAGACCTGGCTTTGCCAAGACACATTGCCATGTATCTTGCTCACGATTTGATCAATATGAGCTTCCCTAGAATCGGCGAAGCATTTGGCAACCGCAAACACACATCTGCTCTATATGCGCATAGCAGAATCAAAGAGCTGATGGCCAAAGACCCCGGCCTGTCACAGTCAGTCAAGCAAATCACCGTCCAGTTGAGCGATTAACTGCCTGTTCAAAACTTGTGCATAACTTGTCAGCTCCTTGTCAGCACACTGTGTAAAGCCCCAAACCCAGCGCATATACAGCGTTTATCTTTGTACAAAGAGCACACAAGTTTTCTACAGGGGTAAATTAATCGGGGCTTGGCTTTCAGGGGTTATCTACAGAAATTGGCTCCCTCTCCTACTTCTATATAACTAACTTTAAAGACCTAACAGCAACAGAATTGCTAGAGATGGCTCAGGTTGCCGAAAAATTACTTTCAAAAGAGCAGCCGTTATTGAAAAACCTCGGGCTAACGAGTAATCTTTAGACACAGTAGAAACAGCCAGCCGGTAAGCCAGACATTCGAGGTTTTGAAATGCATTTCGCGGTTCAGAAAGATGTACTTGTAAAAGCCCTCAAAGATGTCACAAGTGCTCTGGCAACACGAGTAGTGCAGCCCATACTGAGTAACGTGCTGATTAAAAGCATTGACGAGACGTCAATTAAATTTCACGGCACAGACCTCGACCTCACCATCGAAACTAAAACCAATGCTGTAGTGCACACACCTGGCGCGATTACTCTACCGGGCAAAAAGCTTTTAGAAATCATCTCCAAATTACCGAACGATCTGGTTTCTTTTCAGATCAACAAAGAGACATACGAAACTACCGTTACTTGCAAACGCTCTAAATTCTCAATCTCCGGTTTGCCCGCAGATGATTTCCCTAAAACCATCGAGCAACGGCCTAAAGAAGCAGTGCTGATGCCCTGTGACATTCTTAAAAAAAGCATTCTGCAAACATCATTTGCTGCGGCCAGTTTTGATACTTCCAGTATTTTAGGCGGAGTCTACATGGTTATTGCCGACGGCAATTTCGAATGTACGGCCACAGACGGCTCACGTCTGGCTCACCGTTTTGAAAAACTCAATCTAGCCGCTCCTGTAGCTGCCCGCATTGAATCAAACGACGCTGAAGAAGCAGCCGGTGAAGCTGGCGAAGCCAAAACAGCAACGGCCACTTTAGAAAAGCCGGCCGGCATTAAAGCAATTATTCCTGCCAAGTCTTGTTCTGAAATTATCAAAGTGCTTGATTCAAGCGATGGAAATGAAGTGAGACTGGGCGTAATCAACGGTCAGATCACTTTTGAAACCGACACTCACTATCTGTCTACCAGGCTGATAAGCGGTGAATATCCTCGCTATCAAGAACTTTTCCCTAAAGATTTCACACACCTGGCGAGCTTCAAACGCGACGAGTTGATGCAGGCTATCGACCGTGTAGCCGTGATGTCAGACGAGCGTACTCACCTGGTCAAATTGCATTTTGAATCTGAGAACGTACAGATTTCGGCCAACACACCAGACGTTGGTAAAGCGCAAGAAGAAGTATCTATCGGCCTGGAAGGCGAACCGATTGATATCGCCGTCAACGTTCGTTATTTGACCGACGTGCTGCAACGGTTGATGGTTGAAGAGATCAAATTAGAAATGACAGGCCCGCTCAAGCCTTTGATAATTAAAGGCGTTGGCGATGAAGGCTACAAATATCTGCTGATGCCGGTTCAAGCTAAGTAAATCGGCAAAGAGTTCGACTTTGAAAAAATCTTTGCTACCAATTCTGATTGCGCATTTGAATTGTTGCTTGATTTTCTCTTCGACCGTGGCTTTAGCGGCTGATCCTCTCAAAGGCTCAGTTTCAAATACTAATAAAAAAATTGTCGATCCCACTGCCAAAAATGCCACCGCCGGTGCGCTCGTCACTTCTGCTTACGGCCAGGGCGTACATGCTTATCAGCAGGCCCGCTATAACGAAGCTGTGGCGTATATGTACGACGCCATCACTAAAGAAAAGGCCGGCGCCAATGCCTGGCTTTACATGGGCAATTCTTATTACGCTCTCGGTCAAAAGAAAAAGGCAATAGAGACCTACCAGAGCGTCAAAAGCGGTTTTCCCGGCACTCCTCAGGCAGTCGCCGCCGCTCAATATTTGCAGCGCCTTAATCCGGTCATCGCCAGTGCTTCTAAACCGGAGAGCGAAAAAGACGGTGACAAGTCTTCTGACGACGAAGCTGAATCAGGCCAAAAATCAACGGCCAACATGTCCACAGCAGCAATTCTGGCTGCGTTGAGGCAAAGATTGAAAACAGTCAGACCAGTCTATGGCCATGGGGAAGTGAGTAAGCGCACCATAGCCGCTGTAGATGCTTGTTTTGAAAAGATTCCACCAAAAGTAAGAGAGATTCTCTACAAGCACGACATCAAATTTGAAATCACACCCACCATGATCGATAAATATCCTGAAGGCGCTTATCAGGAAGTACGTGGGTATGAGGGTGGTACCAGCAAGAGCTGCCCCGGCTTATTCAACAATGGCACTATCGTATTGAGCCAGGCTACCGTGAACGAAAGTACAGACGAAGTGAATAGGCCACGTAAAGTCGATGACCTGGAAGGTACTTTTTTACACGAAACTGGTCACGCTCTTGATCATTGTCTGAAATGGTATTCGACCACAACAGAATTCAGACACAACTATTATCTGGATATCGCCCGTGTGCCTGATGATGTCGCCCCTAGAATCAGCTATTACTTGCAGAAATCTGATGCCGGGCAAATTGAAAGCTGCGCTGAGTTGACCTCGATTTTATTAGGCAATAACCGCGGTAATGACGCCGATTTGGCTATCTATTTTCCTAATACTCTGACTTATATCAAGAAAAAACTTGGTTTGTGAGCGCGCCTAGTAGTACTAGTAGCACTGGTCTGGGGTGGTCTGGTTTGCTTACCTAAGAAATTTTACAACTTATAAGTTGTATGATTTTACAACCTATGGGTTGTAAAATTCCTTAGGCTTTTCATCAGGAGTTACCAACCGACAAAATGCGCGACCCAAAAATCACCAGTCTCAAACGCCGCCAGGTTGAACAAGCCGTAGGCATGAACACCTCTATCAGACAGGTACCGCAGTTCGAAAGAGGCTACATCAGAGAAATCAAAGAGGCTCTGGCCATGACCACGCCTCAACTGGCAGAAAGGCTTGGTATCAGTCAGCAGGGTGTATCGAAGCTCGAACTGTCAGAGCAGGCAGGCACCATTACTCTTAATAGTTTGAACAAAGTAGCGGCCGAATTCGATTGCAAGCTGGTTTATGCACTGGTGCCCAATCACTCTCTGGCCAAGACGCTAGAGGCACATGCATTGAAAGCGGCATCTGCTATCGTCGGCGAAGGAGAAGATAGCCCGGCGGTGATTAAACTGGCCAAACAAATGATGGTCAAATCGTCTAGCGAAATTTGGAATAACTCCTGATCACTCGAACGAAAACCTAATAGGCTTCTGAAACTGGGCCAGTGCGCGGATCTACTTTACTCAAATGAATATCTGGATAGAGTTCTTTAAATTTAGCCAGGTCCCATTTATTCTTAAACAGCAATACCGGATCTTCAAATTTATCTGTGGCCACCGTGCAGCTAGTTAGATTAGGGGCCGCTTTAAGCGTTTCCCAGGCACCGACTACCCAGAGCGCCTTGTGAATTTCTACATTGCGCAAAGTAGTATTGGCACCATATTCGGCTTGCAATCTAAACTGCACCACTTCAAATTGCAGAGCGCCTACGGCCGCCAATAACGGATAGCGCGTATCTCGTTCAGTCATCCAGAGAATTTGGATAGCGCCTTCGTCTTGCAGGGCAATAATGCCTTTGTGGAATTGCTTATATTTGCTCGGTTCTTTATTTTCCAGAAAAGCAAAGAGTTCAGGTGCAAACGTAGGGATGCCGGGATAAGATAATTTTTTGCCACTGCTTATGGTGTCACCAATAGCAAAGGCGCCGGGGTTGCTGAAGCCGACAATATCGCCAGGATAGGCCTTCTCAATTGATTGCCGTTCTTTGGCGAAAAGCTTTTTCGGTTGGCTAAGTTGAATACTTTTTTGCGTGCGGCTGTTAATCACGCTCATGTCTTTTTCAAACATGCCCGAGCAGACTCGCACAAAGGCAATACGGTCACGATGGCGCGGGTCCATATTGGCTTGCAGTTTAAAAACAAAACCGGTGAAGTCGGTGAAGGTCGGCGGCACATCACCTTCGCTGGAGGAAAAGGCGCCTGGCTTGAGTGAAAGTGAAATGAATGATTTTAAAAACAGCTCAACGCCAAAGTTATTCATAGCGCTGCCGAAATAAACAGGTGTAAGTTCGCCGGCCCGAATTTTTTCCAGATCAAGCGGATGAGAAGCGGCTTCCAGTATTTCCAACTCTTCCATCAATTGGGCGTAGAGTGCGGCAGGCACCAGCTCTTTTACTTTGGGATCGTCCAGTTTGTAAGTTGCTACCTCGCCTCTGGTGCGGCCTCCGACAGTGCGTTCAAATAGATAAACGGTGCTTGAAAGTCTATCGACAACCCCTTTGAATTGGTCGCCGGTGCCGATGGGCCAATTGACCGGATAGGTAGATAATTTGAATTCCTTTTCAATTTCGTCAATAAGCTCGAGAGGTTCTCTGCTGGGGCGGTCCAGTTTGTTGATGAAAGTAAAAAGAGGCAATCTGCGCATGCGGCAGACTTCGAAGAGTTTGCGTGTTTGCGGTTCAAGACCTTTGGCAGAGTCAATCAGCATCACGGCATTGTCGGCCGCTGCTAGAGTTCTGTAGGTGTCTTCGCTGAAGTCCTGGTGGCCAGGGGTATCGAGCAAATTGAGACAGCAATTGAGATATTCGAACTGCAATACGGTTGATGTAATCGAGATGCCGCGTTGTTTTTCCAGCTCCATCCAGTCAGATGTAGCGTGGCGCTGTTCACGTCTCGATTTAACGGCACCGGCTTCATCAATGGCACCGCCGAAAAGCAACAGCTTTTCAGTCAGAGTGGTTTTGCCGGCGTCCGGGTGAGAAATGATGGCAAAAGTGCGCCTGCGATCAGATTGCTCTTGAAGTTCTGCTTCAATATCGCTCAAAGCTGGCGTGGTCAGCTGTAATCCATTGCCGTTCATCTGGTACCGTTGTTCTGCGTTTTATATGTTGTCATGCGCTAAATGGCGAGTATACCACAGGCTGCGACGGCCTTTCAGGAGCCAGGGCGGAAGAGCGCAAGAGCTGTTACATTGCGTCTCTTTTCTTTGAGCACGACCCTTTTACAAAGGTGAAAAAACGGGTAAAAAGTCTTACAGATCGGTCAGAGGCATCCTTCCAATGCGTTCGTCAGTGCAATTTTTTCTCAGCCTGCTTTTCTCGGGCGGCTTGCTTGCGAGCACCTATTGTCAGGCCGCACTGGCAGTCAGTGAAAAAGAAGTAGACAATCTGGTAATCATTTACCGTCAGGGCAGATATCTGGCAGCCGAAGCGCTGGCCAAGGCCATGTTAGAGCAAGATCCGGGCAATTTGCGTGTGCATTATTACCTGGCCAATTGCTGCGTCAAACTGCTTAAAGTCGAAGAGGCCGAAGAGCAATACACTACCTGTGTGGAAACCGGCAAGGGCACTAAGATTGCTGAGCTTTCCATGATTGGTTTGCAACGACTGGAGCAAATTACCAACCCCACAACTTTGCCTTCGGCTTCTCGCATGCTTGCACTTAACGGTGACCTCAAGCTATTGCAAACACGCCTTAAGCAACAGTCAGCCATCGGTCGCACTCGGGCTCTGGCTGAAGCAGAAGCGGCGAAGCGCAAAATTCGCGACCGTTATTTCAGCCCGGGTTTGACTACAGGCACAGAACAAATAGAAATTGCAAAAATTGATGCTGCTTATAACAAGCGGCTGGCCGACTTATCTAATCGCGAAATTGCCATTTTGAGCCAGGCCGGAGGCAACCAGAAAACCCAACTGATGCCGCTAGGAAGCAATATGTATGTGCAAAATTACGTCAACTTTGGCGATGATAATATTGAAGATATTCCGCTATATGCGCCGCTCAAAGCTACGGCAAAAAGTCTGTCGGAACTAAAACAAGAAATCAAACCAAGCGCAAAGAAGCGTAGCCTTTCTAAGCCTAAGCCACTGAAAACAATAACTCTGGCTGCCGAGTCTAAGAAATAATGATGACGTACAAGGTTTTTTCATGCGGCACTATTTTTATTTCTTTGGCTTTTGTTTGCGCTGCAAATTATTTCACCATCAATTGTTGCACGGCCAAAACAAATGCTCAGCCTGAGGTTACTAAAGTAAAACTGTTCGGCCGCGTAGATGCGCTTTCTGTCGCTTGCAGTGCGGCCGGTATCAGGCTGGAGAGCCGGCAATTACCCACTTCGATTTTAAAAGTGCGGCTGGGATCGCCTGCCAGCTATGCCGGTGTGCTGGACGACGATCAAGTGATTAGCGGCACCATATCTGGTGACACTATGCATTTGAATTTAAAGCGTCAGGGAAAACAGTACAGTGTGGCTTTGAAAATTAGGGGCGACGGCGCTGCCACATTGACTGCTGGGGACATCCAGAGCGGCTCTAAAGTCTTTTCCTCCAGAACTAAAACCATTCAGGCTTTTAATTTAGCTTTGCATGAGAAAACCAGACAGTCCGATTGGAATGTTCTGCGCCAATACCAAATTGCTGTGGTAGTGGATCAATCAGGTTCAATGAATGACGGCATTGGCCAATCTGATACTTCAAGGTGGCAGTGGTGCTGCAAACAATTAGAATCGTTCGCCACAGAGGCGCAGAGGGCCTCAAGCCAGCCGCTGAGCTTAGCTACTTTCAATCACGAATACCACATCGCTCATAAGTGCACTGCTGCGCAAATAGCTGCCATTATGAATGCCAGCAAACCGAATGGCGGAACCGAATTTGCCGGCCCGCTCAAACAAGTTATCGACGATTACTGGCGCACAACGCGGCAACAACCGCTCTTGATTGTCATGATTACTGATGGCGAAACTAATAGTGGAGCCGCAGCCGAACAAGTTTTGCGTGATGCCACCAGCCGTATGACCAACAACAATCAGATCAAACTGGTGATTTTTCAAATAGGTGACACCGGCGACGGCGCCGACTTTGTCAGACGCCTTGACCACGACCTGGTGCTCGGCGGCGCCAGGTATGACATCGTCAAAGCCGTTCTTTTTGACGATCTCTGGCAAAATGGCCTCAGGCACGCTCTTTTAAAAGCACTGCAGCAGGACTGAGCTTATTGAATTTATTGATGGGTAAATGGATCAGGTTAATTGCTGGCCCGGATTAATCGCTTTGACGCTATTGCCGGTGCAGCGGAAGCACCAGTCGGCTTCCATTACCGAACCACAGACTTCGCAGCGGGGCATGCCCGAGCGTTTTTTGCTGGTCTGGGGCGCCGATGGCACAGCATTTTGAGAAGTTGAAGTGGATGTAGCGCTGGCAGCCGGCGCGGCGGTAGCCACCGATGCTGCAACCGGTTGAGAGGCTGAACTGGAACTAATCACTTGATTGGTCGACTGGCTGGCCTGGCTGGCAGCCACTGCTGTCACCTCTGCCACCGGATTCATCTTTTCCAGCATGGCAATATTGCCGGCGATTTCGTGGGTTTTTGGATGTGTCGGTCCATAAGCGCTCTGATAAATGCCGTAGACCTTTTTGCACATTTGTACGGCATCGGCGTATTTACCCTGCCGATAATAAAGTTCGGCCACCAGATTCATGGTTGTGGCAATTTCAAGAGCGCTGGCATTGATAACCTGGGTTTTAATGGACCAGGCTTTACTGAGAAAGTGTTCCGCTAGAGTGAACTTTTGCTGACGCATAAGCGCACGGCTTAAGGAATCCAGGCTGTATGGAGTGCGCGGATCTTTGTCTCCGAAATGTTGCGCGATTAAGACAGTCATCGCCCACATTGCTTCCGCATAGGGATAATTGGAGTTGGCCTCGGCCTGCTCGCCTAAAATTCTATATCTATCCCAATCTTGGTCCATGAAAGCCAGCAATGTCCGTCGTTCAAAAGAAAATTTATAAGACCGTCGTCGCAGGATCTACAATTAACGACTCACAATTAATCAGTCCCAGTTTTAGGCAGGTATAAACCTGTTCATGGTGACAGTTTACAGCCCACATTAGCTGAGCGCAATGTGCCGACGCCATGTAAGCGGTCAAAGCTGAACAAGATGAGGTTGTAAGGAGCATTCAAATGTCGCAAGACAAGCCCGTTCGCGCCGCAATCGTCGGTTATGGTTTAGCCGGATCGGCTTTTCACGCGCCGCTCATTGCTTCTACTTCCGGAATGGAAATAGCCGCGATCGTCACCCGCAGTCAGGGCAGACAAGAGCAAGCGCACGACGATTTCCCTCAGGCTAAAATTTGCTCCAGTCTTGATGAAATCTTCGCCAATAAATCTCAATACGATTTGGTTGTCATCGCCACACCGAACGATACTCACGTAGATTTAGCATTAGCCAGTATTGATGCCGGTATAGCCGTAGTAGTAGACAAGCCTGTCGCTATATCGTCCATTGAAGTAGAGTCGCTCATAGCCGCCAGTCAGCGTGCCAATGTACTGGTCTCAGTTTTTCAAAACCGCAGATGGGATAGCGATTTTCTTACTGTCAAAAGCTTGATTGATAAAGGCGTGCTTGGCAAAATTACCCGGCTGGAATCACGCTTTGAGCGCTACCGTCTGGAGCCGAAGCCCGGCAGTTGGCGCGAAACCACCAGTGTGGACGAAGGCGGCGGTTTGCTCTTTGATTTAGGCAGTCATTTAATAGACCAGGCCCTGGTGTTGTTCGGCCAACCTCAACAGGTCTATGCCGAAGTGGTTCACCGTCGAGCTAGAGTAGCAGGCGACGACGATACATTCATTGCTCTCAGTTTTGAGGGAGAAATCAAGGCTCATATCTGGGTCAGTATGTTGGCACCGGCTCAGGGGCCGCGTTTTCGCTGTATTGGCATCAATGGTGCTTATGAAAAATGGGGCCTTGATTCACAAGAGAATGCCCTCAAAAAGGGGCATCGCCCCGGGCATTTGTTCTGGGGCCATGATCACAAAGATGATTATGGCAAGTTGACCACTTATCATAACGGTGAAAAAATTGAAGAGCGACTGGCAACATTGCCCGGCGCCTATGAGAATTTTTACACCGCTATGACCGCCGCCATTGCCAGCGGTACGCCGGTGCCGGTCAGCCTCGCTGACGCCCTCAGGTGCATGAAAGTAATAGAGGCAGCGCGCCTTTCAGCCCGCGATAAAATAGTCGTTAATATGCGGCCCTGAGTCTGGTGAGCAGTTCGTCTGGAGTGGCAGCCGGTGCCACAGGAGCCATTGCGGCTTCTGGATTGACTTCGTAGAGATCGAGATACTCATTCGTGAGCACAAGGTTCATGACGCCGTCATCAATGAGCGAGTCGAGCGCTCGCAAATAAAGAGTGCGCACCGCTTCAGGATGGCTGTAAGAGCGTTTGCATTTGACGAACTCTTCGTTCTCTTGCTTGACCTTGCTGACTGTATTCAAAGTTCGGGAAGCTTCGCGCAAAATTGATATTTTAGTTTGATCAAGTTTATTCATTGCTGGGCTCCTGTTTCGATTGAGTCTAACGACTATTGCTGGCCATGCGATGTTCCTGAAAATTTATCTCTGTCCAGCTTTAAAGAGGGCTGGCGGCAAAATCGTCTAAATCTCGAACCGTCTCTTTTGCCTTGCCGAGCAGACAGTGACAGCCTCTTGGTAGACCAAGGCGCAAATTTCTTTTGTCATTTTCCGTCCAGCCCTTCGTCGAAATTTTCAGTTCTTTCATATGACGAAAGCTGGTTAGGGTAGGAATTACATCAGGAGTGAGGGGCACGGCAAGCAAGCTCACATGTTCCAATTTCGTCAAAGCACTCAGTACTTTCAATCCAGTGGTGGTCAGGCGCGGATTACCTGAGAGACTGAGATAATCCAACTCGGTATCTTTTGCCACCAGCGGAAGAATTTCGTCTTTTTGATTAGACTCACTGAGCATGAGCTCCTTCAAGGCCTTCGAGCCGGCCAGGGCACCGAGGGTGGCATTTATTTTTGTAATTTCGCGTGCTTCTAAACTAGTGAGTGCCCGCAAGCGCTTTAAACGAGCAAGGGTGCCGTCTTTAAGACTGCTGGCCGACAATGTCAGTTCTTTTAAATGAGTAAAACGGTTGAGATCCGGCAAACTTTTTTCAGTTAACTCAGAGCCGCTAATATCCAGTGACGTAATTTTGTTCAAGTGAGTGGTGCCGGCAAGTTGTTTATCATTGAGAATAAAACCGCTGCAATCAAGGACGCCGATTTCTTCGACTCTGAACCTGCGCAAATATTCAGGATGATTGGCGCCCGCTTTAGAAAGGCGAAGGCGATAGAGCCACGGCAGTGGCATGGTGACTTTTCCAGTGGCTTCCACCACGCGCGAATAATCTGATGTGGAAATTTTTCCCAGTGATACCCCTGAAGGAAAATTGAACACCACCATACTGCTGTCGCTCTCAAGGTGTGAAAATAGCCCGCTGCCTTGATCTATTTCTTTTGGTGGTGGCGGCACGGCGGCAATTACCGGCTTCGGCGCTTTGATGCCGCCTGTGATGAGCACGATAGAGAAAGTGACAACCAGGCCGCTCAGTAAAACCACCGCCAGGATAATCATGGTGGCATAGTTTGATGGCGAGCTGCTGCTGGAGGTATTTTGGCGAGCGCCAGTATCATTATTGGTGTCGTCTGTATCGTTCGTACTTTCGCGCTGCTTAATGCGTTGCTCCCCGGCGGCATTGTCAATTCTGTCGCCCGTCAGTCGAATGGCATAGCGAGGCGGTCTTCCGCTTTGCAGTGCCAATAGATCTTGGGCCACTTCTTCCATCGTTTGATAGCGATCTTGAGGATCTTTTTGCAGCAAAACTTGCATTATAATTTCAATGCCGTTGCTGAATTTGCCCTCAGGCAATCTTTCATTTAAGGTGGGCGGCTCGTTGAATTGGTGCATCATAATCGCTTCAACATGGCTGTCTGCCTGGAATGGCGGTGAACCTGCCAGTGCCTCAAAAAGCGAACAACCGAATGAATAAATATCAGAGCGGTAATCGATTTTGGTGCCCCGTGATTGTTCAGGGCTCATAAAATTGGGGCTACCAAGCACTTCGCCTGGTTTAGTGAGATCGGCAGCATGACCGGCCTCACTTACCAATTTGGCGATGCCGAAATCTAAAATTTTTACTGTTGATATTTTTTCAGCGTCTTCGCTGAACATGATATTGGCTGGTTTGATGTCGCGATGCACAATGTTTTTGCCGTGCACATAATCGAGGGCAAGGGCAGTAGGAATGAAGACGGAGAGAGCTTGACCGACGGTCAGGGGACCAGACTTTCTAATGCGCTCTGATAAATTTTTACCTTCCACAATTTCCATTACATAATATGGAGTACGTTTCTCCAGCAGACCAAAATCAAAAACTTTGATCAAATTCTTGTGATCGAGTCTTGAAATTGCCCTGGCTTCTTGTTCGAAACGCTGCCAGATTTCATCGCTCATTTTGTCTGTGAAAATAGTTTTGAGAGCGCGGTCAGTGTCTAAATTTAGTTGCCGCACACGGTAAACGATACCCATGCCGCCAATACCGAGAACAGAGAGCACCTGATATTTTTGTTCGACGATTGAGCTGATGGGAAGTTTATCCATTTATAGCTCTTGCTTGATTCTGGCGAACATCAGTTGATCACAATAATTTCCATCTTTAAAAACCGACTTTTTCAATCGGCCTTCGCACTCATATCCGGCTTTCTTAAGCACTCTAGCTGATGCCGGATTCCAATCAAAAACAAAAGCGTAAATGCGCACAATATCGTGCTCTGAGAAAAAATAGTCGGTAGTCGGCCCGAGTAGTCGCGAGACAATGCCCTGGCCCCAGAATTTCTTGCCCAGCCAGTAGCCGATTTCGCCGCTCTTGCGATGCACATCTTGATTGAGGGCCAGACCGATACCGCCGACGCACTGGTCGTCTACTGTAATGGCAAAATTGGTCACCGGGCGAAAGTCGCTTGCCAGCTCTATCCATTCTCGGGCATCTTTTTTTGTATACGGATGGGGAAAGCGGTCGCGAAGATTGCGCCAGACCTCTTTTTCGTCAGCGTTCGCAACCAGCGAGTCTATGTCAGAAGCCTTATAGGCTCTGATTGACAAGTTGTCTATTTGTAGCACCAGGCCGTTTTTCAAGCTTAATATTTCGCCTGTTTGTTCAAATTGGGAACCGAATCCAAGATTTTCATTCTACAAGGGAGCTTTCACCGCAAGGTATTTAAACAGATGATCAAAATAATCGGTCGATATATGGAACAGTTGGCCCACGGCTGCAGTAACTTTGCCGGTACCTCGCTGGCATTTGCCCTCGCTTTGATTCTGGTGATCACCTGGGCCTTGACCGGGCCACTCTTCCATTATTCCGAAGTCTGGCAAATGGTGATTAACACTGCGACTACTATTATTACTTTTCTCATGGTTTTTCTCATCCAGCGGGCGCAAAACAAAGATATTCTTTCAATTCATGCCAAGCTTAACGAATTGATAGCCGCTCAAGAAGGGGCCAGCAACAAGCTCGTCAATATTGAAGACGAAACCGAAGAAGAGTTAATCAAAATCAGGGATAAATATCGAGCTCTCAGCGGTCCTGATGACCAGGGTACTGAACACAAATCGGTGGTTGAACTTAGCGATACTAAGCCGACGCAAAAAGAAAAGGCTGCGCAAAAGTAAGAATCGGTAGGGATTTTTCTATGTATAAGATACTGACACTTTTTGCCTCAACTGTGGCAATAGTATGCGTATGGCATATTTACAGCGAGCGCCAGGCCAGCGGCTATGACTCGCCCGCCTGGCAGCGCTTGAGCAGCCGCGGAGCTTATGTAAACACAGAATTGAGTGGAATGACCCTGCTTGGTGATCAAGTGGTTTTCAAAGCCGCTCCGCTCATGACAATGGATAAGAAGAGCGGTAAAAAAGTACCGCTCAAGCTCGGTCAGTCATCGTATGTTTTCTCTGCGTGTACAGACAAAGATGGTCATATTTACGCACTTAGCGACATCCACGGCAAAATTGCAGTGCAGAAACAAACCGGTGATCGCTGGCAGCAAATGGCGGTACCAGATATGGTGGCGGGTCAACCGCAAGATTTTCAAATTGTGGCCGATCAGGAGAAGTTGGCTTTAGTGTCGTCAGCTGCAATTTTTACTGGCAAAAGTGGGCGCTGGTCTCAAGTATTCAGTGGACCTAAAAGTAAAGAAATTGTCTCAGCCATGCCTAGTTCGCAAGTAATTATGAGGGCAGGCAAAGTTTATGTAAGCCAGGCCGACGGTGACAAAGGCGATGTTTTATCAATCGATTTGCAAAACGGCAAGGCCACCAAGATATATAACGGCGCCGCTGTGCCCTTTATGGCTCTGTCTAAAGACGACCAGCTCTGGTTCGTCACTGGCGAAAAAGGCAAAAGCTCGCTTTATTCGCTAGACGTCAAGCAAGCAGCCAAGCCGCATTTAGAAGCCTCGACCAGCGGATTTCGCTACAATGTTTTAGACCGCATAGGCAGTGTTGTCGGCGGCGACCCACTGAAAGCATCGCAGGCCGTCAACTGGCCTTATGAACCTACATGGTTCAGCGGGCTCAGCGTCCTAGACGATAACTCGGTACTTGTGGCCACTCGAGATTACGGCCTTTTAAAATACAGAGATGGTAAGTGGGAAAAACTGACCGCTTACTGGCCGGATAGCAACGCTCTTAATCCGGTGGTTACAGACATTGTCGGATTGGCATCGCCGCGGGGCGAAAATGCCGTGATTGCCGTCAAGCGAGGCGGTCTGGTCTATTACGATCTGGCTAAAAAACGCTACAGCTTCTGGCTTGATCCGGCTTTGCCTCAATAAAGATCGCTCTTATTCCACCTTAGCGCCAGGCACCGTCATTGGTGGCGCATATCGAGTGCTCGATTTTGTCGGGCAGGGAGCGATGGGCTTTGTTTGCGAGCAGACTTGATAAGTGGAATTAGCCGTCGCTATTGATGACGGCAGTCAACTCGTTGAGCACTTGGTTGGCTTTATCGTTGTCTATCTGGCAGGTGCCAGCCGCTTCGTGACCGCCGCCTCCGTATTTAAGGCAAAGCTCACCCACATTGGTTTTCGAACCGCGGTCAATAATTGATTTGCCAATCGCAAAGACTGTGTTTTGTTGCTTCAGACCCCACAATCTGTGAATAGAAATATTGGTTTCCGGATGCATGGCATAAATCATAAAACGGTTGCCGGCAAAGATTGTCTCTTCTTTTTGCAAATCGAGCACAATCAAATTTTTATGCACGGTGGAGCATTTATTTACCTGCGCTTTAAAGAGCTCAGCTTGCTCGTTATAGAGTTTGACCCGCTCCTGTACATCAGGCATCTGCATGATTTCGTCGATATCGTGATCTTTACAATAGTCGATTAAATCCATCATCAAATTGTAATTGGAAATGCGAAATTCGCGAAAGCGACCAAGACCAGTGCGAGGATCCATCAGATAATTGAGCAGAACCCAACCCTCCGGCTGCAAAATTTCTTCTTTGCTGAATTGGGCCGCGTCGGCTTTGTCCACTTCCATCATCATGGTGTTCCAGCGGGCGGGAAAAGTTTTGGCGCCGCCGAAATGGTCATAAACAACTCTTGCGGCCGACATAGCATGGGGATCAATAATGTGATTAGCACGCTCGCCCTGATTGCGCGTCATTTCGCTGGAGTGGTGATCGAAAGCCAGGTGCACGCCGTCTACATAGGGCAGGTTAGTGGTGATGTCGCGATTGGTAACCGCCACTTTGCCGTCTTGCATGTCTTTGGGGTGCACAAATAAAATATCATCGAGCATGTTGATGTGCTTGAGCAGAACTGCGCATACCAGGCCATCGAAGTCGCTGCGAGTCACCAGTCTGTATTTGGTCTCAACGGCTGTATCTGTCATAGTCTTCAATTGCCTCTTGTGCTGCGCAAATTATCAGTTACATAATCAGACTTACCACCGCTGCACTGAGAGTAAAACCGCTTTTGATTAACTTCAAAAAATTGCTTTCACCTATAATGAATTTGGACGGTTATGCCTGAGGTTGCCACAAATGCAAGTAGCTGACTTAGAAACCCGCCTGCAAGACAACCGTTCACGGTTGATTCGTGCTGCCCAGGTGATTGCCGATGCCGACGCGCTGCTTATCGGTGCCGGAGCCGGTATGAGCGTCGATTCTGGCCTGCTTCCCTTTCGCGGCAAGACTTACGCCGAAATTGCCAGCCCCCAGCTAATGCAAGATGACCCCCGCCAGGCCTGGGGATTTTATGGTCACTGCCTGCACTCTATCGAGATACTGAGCCGCACAGGGGCTTCCGGATCGTCAAATCGTGGGCAGAGTCGAAGCATGGCAATTATTTCGTCTTTACCAGCAATGTCGATGGACATTTCGCTCGCACTGGTTTTGCTGACGAAAAGATTTTAGAAATTCTGGTCGGCCGACGGAATCAGTGTAGCAGTGGACGAAGTAACGATCAGAGCCATTGGCGATTTACCTCTGTGTTCTGATTGCGGAGCCATTGCTCGGCCTAATTTGCTTATGTTCGGCGATCGATCCTGGGTGCCCTTGCGTACCGTCAACAAGAAAATCTGTATGAGGCCTGGTTGGCAAAGAACAAAGGCAAAAATATCGTCGCTATTGAATTTGGTGCAGGTACGACTGTGCCCACCGTGCGCTATGAATGTCAGAAGCGGGGCGACACTTTGATTCGCGTCAACCCGCGTGATTATCTGGCTACGATTGAATCTATTTCCATTCCGCTCAATGCTCTGGAAGCAATTTTGGAAATCGATAAATTTATGGTTTAGCCGGCAACTGAAACGTATACGTTTCAGTTTTGAAATGAATGGTCTGGTTCTTTTTCAAAATGAAACGTTATCGTTTCATTTTGAAGAGTTAAGTGTCCTCCATTCACCGCTAACGAACCGTCTATCAACTATACTTTATAATAACAAAGGCCAAAAAATTTAAAAAGTGCGAGAAAGAAAAAGCTAGAAGAACGGGAAGGAAATGCAAAAAATATTTGCTTTTCCTCCCCGTCTCCAGCTGCTGAATTGATGCGTCTTTTAGTTCGCGTCCAGCAAATACATGTGCACAGATTCCGGAGCATGCTTGATGCCCTGAGCACTGGCGGCGGCGAGCTCGATGAGCTTCTTCTCGATGGCGTCCACGCGCAGAACACCGACGTGAACAATCTGAGTACGCGTCTTCGGGTCGATGAAGAACGTGGTCGGAATGGAGTCGACATTGAGCTGAACGAGCAGAGAGTTGAAGACGTCGTGGTCGACCTTGAAGAAGCGAGCTTTACCGACCAACTTGGCGGCAGCCTGCTCCATCAATGGCATTTGCGTGCGGCATCCGGCACACCAATCGGCGAAGAATTCGACGACGATGGGAAGGTCGCTTTGGGCCATTTCGGCTTCGAAGTTTTCGTCAGTGAGTTCGATAAGCGAGGCGCGGGGCTCGGTGCGGGTAGGAAATTCCTCGCCGACGGTGCCGTCGAATTCGTCGCTGTCGACATCGCTGTCGATAACGGGTTTGTTGGCAGACTTACTGCGGAAGTAGGCAATCGTCGCGATGACGATACCGACAAGCACAAGGCCGCCCATTACGTAGTGGAACATAATATGTTCTCCTTGGTTTGAGTGATACACAGGTTGTAGAAAAACCGGCAAGCGTCAGAGTGATGAATTTGGTCTCGTCCGGTCAGCGCTCGAATGGCGTGTTTGGAGAGCGAAATTAATCAGAGTGAGTGATTGGCTGGTTTGATTAAGTTGCTTGAGAAAGAAAATGGGAGTGTAAACGTTAAGACACTAGTTCTAAAGAGAAGGTCAGTTCAACAGGTCATGATTGATATATAGGCTCTATTAACTAGAATTCGATCTCTTGGAGACGTTAGCGCACCTGTTCCTTCTTGACATTTGCGGGCGCCTCAGGCCTGTGTAACGGCTTTTTGCTAGTTTTCGTCGAGGCCTTAGCGCTTCATTTAACAGCTGTGGTATGTTATTGCTCTTGATTGGTTTGCTCCTGACTGATGGACAAGCCGAATCTTGGGATCGTAGCTCAGTTGGTTAGAGCGCCTGCCTGTCACGTAGGAGGTCGCGGGTTCGAGTCCCGTCGGTCCCGAATTTTCGAAGACGACTTAAAAGCAAGCTATTTTGATCCACAATAGCTATGGATAGTGGCGGGCCTTTATGTCGTCTTTTGCTGAATTACTCAATCCGGTTCATTCTCCAGAAAAAACCAAGATTCTGGAGGCCATAGCTGTTCGTGGGCCGCGCATTGTTCCAGTAGACATTGCCGCTGACACAGGCATGGCCTTGCCGGCTGTAATGAGCGAACTCAATAACATTGCTTCTGAAACCAATGCTCACCTGGAAGTAACCGAATCAGGCAACATTGCCTATAAATTCAGTAATAACCTGCAACAGCAATATGTAGCCAATGCTTCCAGGCAAATGTTTCGTTCGGCTTTTCGCGTGGTTTCTAATATCGCCTTGATTGTTATGCGGGCTTTTGTTGCTGCCATGTTTTTCCTGGTGCGCATTTCTTTTGGCCTGGCCCTTGTGCTCGGCGCCATACTGGTAGTGGTGCTGATTGTGGTGGTCATTATTGCCGGCCTTAAGGCCTTGACCGGCGGAGATGGTGATTCCGGCGGCGGCGACGGTTTTAATTTTGACTTCGGCAATCTATTTGACTTCAGCTTTGCCGGAGACCGGCCCTTTTATATGTACTGGGCCTTCGATTGGCTCTGGGACTGGTTCTTCTTCTGGCGCTATATTTTCCCACCCTATGGCGGTTTTGGTTATAACGCCCCTTATGATGCGCAAAACGATTATTTAAACCGCAGCGAAGAGAAAAAACCGAATTTTCTCTTCAATGTGTTCTCATATTTATTTGGCGACGGCGACCCGAATCCTAATCTGGAAGAGCGCAAGTGGCAGACCATTGCGCAGGTATTGGAAGCAAATCAGGGGGTCGTGACGGCTGAACAGTTGGCACCATATACCGGGCAAGATCCAACCAATGAAGATTGGATGATTGGCATCATGCAGCGCTTCACCGGTTCGCCGGAAGTGACTGAAGCCGGCCATATCGTCTATATCTTTCCTGCTTTTCAAAGTAGCGGCACTGCATCTACGCCAAATACATCGTTGCGATCAGGGAAGACTGAAAGCGTCGAACCAGATAATTTGAGCAAACTATTTAATCAACATATCGGCCGTCAGAAAGCCATTCAAACGAGCCAGAGGCGAAGCCGTGCAGTGGAAGGTTATCTGGCCGAAATGGAATGGCCTTTCATGTCTGTAAATGGCGGCAGCCTCGCTTCAATTATCGCTTTTGGACTGGTTGTTTTACTGGGCAGCATTTTCCTGATTTTCAATGTCTCCTGGATTCCGCTTTTGGCCGCTGTTAAACCATTGCTCTATCTTTTATTCGGCTACGGTCTTTTGTTCTTTCTTATTCCCGCCTTGCGCTTCCCCATTTTCCGCATGATCAATGACGGCATCATCGAACGCAATGACGCCAAAATGTTGTATGCCAGTCAACTGAAAAATCCTACACCGGCTCTCAGCGATAAACTGCATGAGGCGCGCAAAGTGCGAATGAGTGGTTTGTCTATTGGCCCCGACAAAACTGTTTATACAACTGAGAAAGATGCCCTCGATCAACCTGATGATTTAGATAAGCAGTTCGAGCAGTTTGAACCTTAATTCTGCCGGTCCGCCGCGCGGCCTGTGAGCAGGTAGCTAATTGCTCGCCTATGAAATTTTACAACCTGAGAGTTGTATTTTTCCACAACCTGTAAGTTGTAAAATTCTTTAGGGTTTCGCAAGAGACACCCCGAACCAAACAACCAAACAACCAAACTCCGCTATACTATATAAATTAATAAATCAGCCAAAAAATTGCCTCTCCATATGAAGCAGTCTGGGCTCGCCTTTTAGAGGCACTAAAATGGTTTCGGCGTCAATTTTTGAACCGCAGATGGTGCCATGGGTCAAAGAGAATCGTGAAATATATCGACGAGGGGCTCGAGTTCTAGGTTTTGGCACAACAAGGCCCGCACTCCCATCATTGGAATGTTTGCTCGTCCCTTAGATTGAACGGCTCAGGCTGCCAGCGAAACCGGTGACGATATTTTCGACGCCCGCGCTGGTGTTACCGGGTGCAACAACACACAAACAAGAGTATTAGCAGTGATCGATGTTTGCCGACGACAAGATGCACACTGAATTGAACGCCTCTTACTGAGCCGATATCCATCATTGTGATTGCAATACGGGCAGATAAAACACCTGGGCCACTTCGTCTGAGACACAGTCTGCAACCAGGCTTCCTCAGAACTATACGCCGCTACAAAAGCTGGAAGACTAGAATTTAGAAGTATCATAAAACCTCCATTTTTGGGGTAGGACACTGTATAAGATAGTATATTCAGCAAAAAACCCAAGTAACGGTGGAGCCAAGCTTTTAAGCTTTGGCTGCGTTAAATGGGCAGGTAAGGCCATCAAAATATTCCCGTGTTTAAAAGTTTTGGTTATGAACGCTCTGCGTCCTGCCAGCTGCCACGGCTAACTGCCGTTTCCAACCAGTCTTGAGGGAATGGCCGACCCGGATTAATCAGCTCATAAAGAAGGGCACGATCATCGTCGGAGAGCCACGTCAAAAGGCTAAGCAGAATATGTGCTCGGTCTTTTGTGGCAATCCAACCATGGGTGAGAAAATCATTCTTCAGCGAAGCTTTTTCGCTGTCTTGCGGAAAAGCGACACGGTCGATGTGACCGATTTTGGCCCCGCTAAAGTTGTATTCACTGATGTAAACTCGACCGGCAGTGCCCGTGACGATGCCGTCTTCAGACGATTCCTCCACTGTCGGCCAGACCAGATCGCAAGCTGCCACAAAAGCTTTTACTTGTTTGTTTTTGCCTTTGAAAATCACCAGCATTGGTTCGCCGATGCTTAGAGTGGTGTCGTGCAGCGAGTCCTGGTGAGCCTTTGACAGCATCACGGCTTCGGCGTGTGACAGTGGCGCAGCGGCGGCCATGTTGGTTTCGAGAATGAGAGCCGGTTGATCCATCGAGCCGCGGGGGCAGTTGGAAGGAGCATACGGAGTGTGGAGCCGCAGCTTTTCCAGCTTCGCAAAAGTTTCGAAGCGTTGCAGCTCAGGACGCTCTGCGAAAATTCCCTCCAGCCGTTGTTTGATGCGATCACCGGTTGTAATGCGCGCCAGTGTAAAAATAGCCACCACCCCGAAAATTGCCAACCGCACAGTGAAGGAAGCTTCCAGCACAATTAGCAGGCAAAAAATGGTGGCGACGATGCAACACGAAGCTAAAAATCCGCAGCCGGCAATGGCCTTCTTGTAGTTGTTGATTTGATTTTGGAAGGCCGTCAGCGCATTGCTTTGCTGCAACGTAGGCACCGGGCTTGAACAGTGGCTCTCCAGCAAACGAAGATTTTTTCTCGCCGCCAGAAGACAGAGCAAACAACAGACCAGAGGCGCGCAGGTGATGAGAAAATAGATTGTTTTTAGGGTCATATAATATTCCCTCATTAGGGACCTGAGCTGGGGCTGCCAGCCAATCTCGCTTTGAGATTGCACTGACAGCCCCATCAGGTTTGGTTAGAACCATTGGTGACTAGTGAGCGTTGCCGATCTTGATCAACTTCGGACCGAAGCGATCAATGTTATTGGCGTCGTCAGCCGGGATTGCTCCCAGCTTCGGGCTGCGCTTGCCGTTTGAGCCGTCCGGATAGGGATGAAGCTTGTCCATCCGCTCTTCCACCATAGGCGACGTTACAACCGACAAATGAGCGCGGGTGAGCTCCCAGGGGGTGCGCACGCCGGCCGACTTGAGGAACATGAGCAACTCTCGCTGCAGCACCATGTTGTAATTGGCCACCTTGACGTACTTGTCTTGCGGATCAAAACCACGACGCAAGCGCGGGTCTTGAGTGGTAATGCCGGCTGGGCAGTGGTTGGTATGGCAACGCAGCGCCATGATGCAACCTTCGGCAATCAAGTTGCCGCGACCGATGTTGACCATATCTGCGCCCATGGCAATGGCGATGGCGACGTCGTCACCTTTGGCTATTTGGCCAGAGGCGATCAAGATCGTTTCATCGCGCACACCGAACTCGCGCAAGATAGTGTCGACGATAGGAATGGCGTGCAGAATGGGCATGCCCATGCGATCCGCCAGAGCTACCGGAGCTGCACCAGTTCCACCCTCGCCACCATCGATGGTGATGAAGTCGGGTGCTTCGCCGGTCTCTTTCATGTGCTGCGCAATCTCGCGAAGCGGGTCTTCGTTGCCGACTACAATCTTGATACCAACCGGTTTTCCGGTCAGCTCTTGCATCATGGTGACGAAGCGGAAGAGCGAAGGCACATCGTGGAACTCATCCCACGAATTAGGCGAATAGCAGTCTTCGCCCATGGGGATGCCGCGCCACTCAGCCAGTTGGGGCGTGATCTTTTCTTTGGGCAACTTACCACCCTGACCAGGCTTGGCACCTTGAGCCAGTTTAAGTTCGAAGCCCACGATCTGAGGACTATCCGCCGTCTTTCTCACCTTGTCGAGGTCGAGCATGGTGAACGGTTCGTCCGGAGGGTTGCCGCCGACACTATATACGGTGCGCAGCAATTTCTCAGCCATGGCCCGAGTGGTCGACTTGCGAAAGCCGAACTTGGCCGGGCCAATCTGCATGATAATGCGACCACCACCGACCATGCGACCTTGCGGGGCGACGCCGGCTTTGTAGAGGCCGAAGCTGCAAAACTGACCGATGCGCTTGAGCTGGTGGCTGATGCGTTCGTAGCTGTCCGGCCTGGTGTCCACGCCGTTCAAGTGAAAGGGTGTCAGGCCGCCTTCACCGGTAAGCATGTGAATGTTGGCCACCTTGGCGCCGCTGGCCAGTGCGCGCACCGCTTCTTCCGAAAGCGCTCCCCAGCTCATGCCAGAGATATTGATCGGCCACGGACACTCATAGGGCGTGCGCCTCTTCGGTCCGATTATTAGCCCAGGCAGCCGGTTGCCCACACGTTCCGAATCGGAGATGGGAAACATGGAAGGCAACATGTGAATTTCGCCCACGTCGCGATAACCGCGCTGCGAACCGAAACCCAGGTTGTTGTTGATGCCTTTGGCCGAGCGGTAGATATACCGGCGAGTAACCCGGTTGTAGGGCCGCTCTTCGGTGTCGCTCATGAACCAGTACTGACGAAGTTCATCGCCAATTAGTTCGAAGCCGTAACGAAACCACCCGAGCAGAGGGAAGTTGCGCCTGATTGTATGACTGCGCTGGATGATGAAATCATGCGCGGCCACGATGGTGAGAAAACCCAGCAGAGCGAAAATCAAGCCGGCCATGGGGCTGACAAAATGCCAACCCGTCCACCAGGCAAGAAATGTCGTTGCCAGTGAAAGAGGCAGAAAGGGGCTCTGCCTCTGAGTGAATTCCGCTGCGGCAATCTGCAAAGGGAATGCCAGCAAAGCGGATACGAGACCAAATTCGAGGCCGCCGAAATAGCAGCCTAGAGTACATGCGAGCACAGTCACAGCCATGATGGCGTGCTTGTGGTTTGTCAGATCGCGAATGCCGACAGCAACGAAGGCACCAACGATGGTGAAGGCGAGAGCCGACGGTTGTCCACCCAGGGACCAGCCGGCAAGCCCACCTAAGAGCGCTGAGAGCGCGGTGAAAATTATCCAGAACATGATCATATATCCTTTTTTTGTGACCGGGCCAAGCTCGCTTTTTCAAGTGTTGCCCGGTTGCACTTAATGGTTTTGAGACTTGTGAAAGACAAGGGCTGCCCGGCTTTTCTCTTGCGAGAATCACCGGACAGCCCTGAGACTTATGTTGTTGTTGTGTTGACCTAACGTGACTACACGTGACTTAGCCTGCCACCATCCCCAATACCATAGACTTTCTTCCGTACTTTACTCGCCGCTGTGACCGGTAGCATCCGGAACAGAAGCGATCTGTACTGGCGCCGCAACCTCACCGGTTTCCACCGGGTTTGGAGCGACGCAGGTCTCGGTTGCGGTGGGCAGCAAATGCTGCATCACTTTGTGGTCGACAGTCTGGCGCAGCAGCACATTAATGCGCAGCTTTTCCAGACCCTGGGTCAACTTCATCTGACCGCCTTCCACCGGGTGAGCGGCGAAGAAAGCCTTGACGTCGACTTCCTGCTCAACGCTGTCGAGCGAAGAGAGGTAACCGAAGATGGCAGACACAGAGTGCGCCGGCCACATGGTGTTGATCTTCTCCCAGTTCGCCTTGATGGCATCCCAGGCAGCCTGAGCACCATCTTCGTTGCCAAGCAAGCTGGCCAGGAAGTAGGCGCCGTCCTGCACGCGCAGTTCACCACTGAGAGCCAGAGCGATGTTGGCGGCCACCAACTCCTTCGGAGTGAAGCTGGTCAACGCGTACATGAACCTTTCGGTATCCTGCGGCGTCGGAGCCTTGAGGCGCAGCGCGTTGAACTCCTTGTAGAGCTCTTCATCGCCGCTTTCGGCCAGAACATAGACCATCGCTGAGAAGACATTGCTGTCCACCGAGGTCGGATCCACCTTCCAGGCCGCGTACATTTCCTTCGCCTTAGCGATCACCGACTTGTGCTTGGCTGTGGTACCGAGGGCCGAAATCACGCTGATTCGCAAATCGGTCACCTTGACCGACTCACCAGGCTGGGTGACGAAGCCAAGCCGCTTCAGGAGCGGCTTGAGCAGATGGCGCAGCTTGTTTTCCACAGCCGCACGTGCCGGTCCTTCCACCACGCTGTGAACGTAGTTGAGCGAACCGATGATCTTGCTCCAGATCTGCGGATCCGTCTCGTCAGTGAAATGCTCCACCAACTTCAGGTAATCCACCAGAGAAACCAGCCGTGCGCGTACCAGCGACCAGCTGTCGTTGAGCAGGTTGTAGCGATCGACCTCGGTCATCACCGTCTGCTTGTTGGCCAGGATACCCTTCACCAGAGCTTCCGAGTAGTTGACGCGGTAGAAGCCATTGCCACCGGCATTGACCACCACCCACTCTACGCCTTCGCCCACATAAACGGTCTGCTGACGCTCGCCGAAAATGAACTTCTGCTCCACCACTCCCTTACGGGTCTTGGCGCGGAGCACAACGGGGATGGGCCAGAGCGAAGCAGATACATTGTCCGATTCGCGCAGCACTTTGAACTCGCTCTGCGCCAGGTCGATGAAACCAGGCATGGAGCTTTCCGAAACGGACACCACCGGGTGACCGCTGGTGAACACCCACTTGTCCATGAGCGTACGCACAGGCACGTTGACCTTGAGTTCGTGGCAGCCGGCTTCCAGGGCGTCCCAGAGGTCGTAGGTCTCGGTGTTCGAGAGACCGTGCTTGCTCAAGTAAATTTGCACACCGCGCTGGAAGGCGTCGGCGCCGATGTACTGCTCGAGCATGCGCAGAACAGAGCATCCCTTCTCGTAAGAGATCAGGTCGAAGATTTCATCGATCTGGAAGGGGTTTTCCACCGGCACTTCGATGGCGTGGGTGGAATTGAGCTGGTCCAGACCGAAGGCACTGGCCCGCGACCCGGCAAAGCTGTCCCACGTGTGCCATTCCGGCTTCCACATGTCGACGACCTTGTTCTCCATGTAGGTGGCGAAACTCTCGTTCAACCACAGACCGTTCCACCACTTCATGGTGGTGTAGTCACCGAACCACATGTGCGCCAGCTCGTGTGCCACCACGTGGGCAACACGCTCGAGCTCGCCCTGGGTGGCGGTCTTCTCGTCGGCCAGCAGGTCGGTCTCACGGTAGATGATGCAACCGAGGTTCTCCATGGCGCCGGCCGCGAAGTCGGGCACGGCGATGAAGTCGATCTTGTCGCCGCCGTAATACGGGATGCCGAAATACGACTCGTAGGTGCTCAGCGAGAACGCTGCGATCTGCTTGGCGAAAGCCAGCTGATGGCTCTTACCCGGGGTCGAGTAGAAACCGAGCTTCTTGCCGTTCACTTCCACGGTGCCGCCGCTTTCCAGCTCACCGGCCATGAAAGCCAGGTAGTAGGTGGACATCAGCGGAGTGGTGGCGAACTGCACGCGCTTGAGCAGCTGGCCATGGTCACCATCGCTGGTACCAGTACCATCCGAGTGCGTGCCATGCAAGCCCTGTAGGCCGGCCGGGGCACTGACGCTCATGGTGGCGATGCTTTCCACCGACATGGCCGACAGAGCGGTGTAGTCGTGCGGAATGTTCATGGCCACGGCGAACGTTGCCTTCATCTCCGGCTCGTCAAAGCAGGGGAAGGCGCGACGGGCGTCGGTGGCTTCGAACTGAGTGGTGGCAATGACGTGGTCTTTGCCTGCGTCGTCGGTCCAGACGGAGCGATAGAAACCCTTGAGTTCGTCATTGAGCTCGCCGGCGAAGCCCATCTTGAGCTTCCATTTGCCTGCACCGAGCACACCAGCGAAGCTGATGGTGGCACGCTGCAGTTTGCTGTCGAGGGTGACCGTGCCGTTGAGCACAGTGCCGCTCGGGTCAACCGCCGTAGCCTCACCTATGGTCAGATGATTGGCGTTGAGAGTGATTGACGACACGCCTCCTTCTCCTTGATTGGACGGGCGCACATCGATGTCGATGGCGACGCTGCCGAAGAAGGTGAGCTTCTCGAAATCGGGAGTGAGTTCGAGGTCGTAGTGAAGCGGCCAGACATTGCGGGGCAAGCGATACATGCTGCCCGTCGGAACCGTCGGCGAGGTGGTCGCCATGGCTTCGCTCAGGCCCTTAAGGCCGAGACCCTTGAAACCGCCCAGATGCGAGCAATTGCGTAATTTACACATAGTTTTCTCCAGTTGATCTTTTGCTTGAAGCGCAGTCCAACGCAAGAGGATTCTCACGTTATTATGCGCGGATGAAAGAAAGAACAAAGAAAAGAGGGATGAACTTTCGTCCACCCCTCGTTCTTGTTGATTTGACTTGACTCGAAACTGAAACGTTATCGTTTCAGTTTTTAACAGCGCTGCTTACTTGGCGGCGATGGCCACTTCGTCTTTAGCCGCCAGATGCTTTTGCAAATGGCCGGTCTCGCGCTCACGCATGAGCACGTTGATGCGCAGCTGCTCGAGCGCCTGAGCGATAGCCATGTCACCGCTCTTCACCTGATTGGCGGCGAAGAAAGCTTTCACTTCCGCCTCCAGCTCAGGTGTGTCGAGACCGGC
>Ga0105048_10002031_pt1 | contig 32742 bp, 26 predicted proteins | sample MAT05_FD_78382 | JGI IMG/M metagenome (GOLD analysis project Ga0105048, IMG submission 78382) | Freshwater microbial communities from Lake Fryxell liftoff mats and glacier meltwater in Antarctica - MAT-05 | ecosystem: Environmental > Aquatic > Freshwater > Ice > Liftoff microbial mat | place... | reverse complement strand
ATGCGGCCCACGAGCTCGCGGCTGCCGAAGTGATTCGATCCGTGACGGGCAAGCCGGTGACGCTCAGCCACCACCTGTCCGCACGACTCAACGGTCCCAAGCGGGCGGTGACAGCCGTACTCAATGCGCGGCTGATCTCGATCATCGACGGGCTGGTGCGCACGACCGAGAGCGCGCTGCTGCAGCGCGGCGTTCATGCGCCGCTGATGGTCGTCCGCGGCGACGGCTCGTTGGTGTCGGCCGCGTTCGTGCGAGACCGGCCGATCGAGACCATCCTCTCGGGTCCTGCCGCCAGCCTTGTCGGGGCGGCTCACCTGACAGGTGCAGCCAACGCGGTCATCGCCGATATCGGCGGTACCACCACCGACATTGCGGTGCTACGTGACGGAGTACCCATCATCAGCGACGACGGAGCGACTGTCGGTGGGCACCAGACGATGGTGGCTGCGGTCGCGATGCACACCCATGGCTTGGGCGGTGACAGCCAGGTACGGCACGACGAGCGCGCCATTGGTGCTGTGCTGCGGTTGGGCCCGCGCAGGGTGGTCCCGATCTGCCAACTCGCGCTGCAAGAGCCCGAGCTGGTGCACTCGATGCTCGACGTGCACCTCACGTACTTCAATCCGGGTGAGCTGGATGGAACGCTGCTGATCGCAGAGCACTACCAACAGCGGCTGGCGTCGCTGGAAGGTGTCGAGCGAGAGGTGCTGGTCGCCATGGGTGGCCGCGTCGCGTCCGCCGCCAAGGTGCTGTCCACGATGCAGTTGCGCCGCGTCATGGAACGGCTCGTACAGCGTGGTGTTCTGCAGCTCGCCGCCTTCACACCGACGGATGCGGCCCACGTTCTCGGGTTGCAGGGCACGTACGACCACTCGGCGGCGGTCAAAGCTGCCGAGGTGTTTGCCCGCAATCGTGACCGTATGGGCAAAGCGTTGGCCGCCGATGCGCACGAGGTGGCGCAGCTGACCATCGACACCCTGGTGCGGCGCAGCGCGGAGGCTGTGCTCTCGGCGGCGTTCATGCACGACGGCCTGCCGCCCGACACCGTTCGTCAACCCATCGTGCAGGCGGTGCTCGATCGCCGCCTGTCTGTCGCCACCCTGGCCCTCGGGCTGGAAGCGCCCCTGGTCGGCCTCGGCGCCTCGGCGGCCACCTACTACCCGCTGGTCGCACAGCTGCTGGGAGCCGAGTGTCGGGTGCCGGCCGATGCCGACGTGGCCAACGCGGTCGGTGCCGTGGTCGGGCGAGTCCGACTCTCGGTCGAGTGTGTCATCAGCGCGCCGCAACAGGGACAGTTCCTGGTGCACGTCGCCGGTCGACCGCCGAAGCTGTTCACCGACCTGACGTTGGCGCGCACGTTCGCAGCCGGTCAGCTGTCCGCGCAGCTGGCAACGGACATGGCGGCCGCCGGTGCGCCCGTCTTCCAGATCAAGGAGGTCTGGGACGAGCACACCGTCGATCTCGGCGGCCTTGAAATGTTTGTCGACGGTTCGCTGATGATGACGGCCAGCGGCCGTCCGCAAGTGGCGAATCAGTCGGTGTAGCGGCGGACGGTGGGCTTCTTGCCCTTGATCGTCGTCTGCTTCAGGGCGGCGATGACCTTGTCGACGCTGCGATCCGGAACACCGACAATGGCGAACTTCTCGGTGATCTTGATCGGCCCGATCTCGCGACCGACGAGGTCGGTCTCGTTGGCGATCGCGCCCACCAGATCGCCGGGGCGGATGCCGGCGTTGCGGCCCAGCGAGATGTGGACGAAGCCGGTGGCGCCGCCCTTCTCGCTTGCATTCCCGCGGTCGTTGCCCCGCACCGGCTTGCCGCCGGGGCGGGAGGCGCCGCCGCCGTCGGGGCGGCGCTCCATCCGATGGGTCATGTCGGGGATGTCTTGCTCGTCGACGATGTTGCCGGCCATCTCATGGAACAAGCGGATGGCTGCGAGCGCAATCTGCTGCGGATTGGCCTCGCCGGACAGGGCGTTGAGTACCGGCCAGAACGCGTCGAGATCCTCGGCAGCCATCGATTCGCGGATGGCCGAGACCGTCTGTTCCAATTGGGCTGCGCGCAGGTCGGCTACTGACGGCACCTTCACGATGGTGATGGCTTGCTTCGTCAAACGCTCGATGTTCTGCAGCAGGCGCTGCTCGCGCGGCTCGGCGAGGGTGATGGCGACGCCTTCACGGCCGGCGCGGCCCACGCGGCCGATGCGGTGGACGTAGCTCTCCGGGGCGGACGGTACGTCGTAGTTGACGACGTGCGTCAGCGTGTCGACGTCGAGGCCGCGGGCGGCAACGTCGGTGGCGACCAACAGTTCGGCGGTGCCATCGCGCAGGCGGCTCATCACGCGGTCCCGCTGCGCCTGGTCCATGCCGCCGTGTAGTGCCTCGGCTCGGTAGCCGCGGGCGTTCATCGTCTCGGTGAGCGAGTCCACCTCGTGGCGGGTGCGACAGAACACCAGGGCGCCACCGGGTGACTCGATGTCGAGAATGCGACCGAGCGCGGCGGGCTTGTGGTTGCGCTGCACGATGTATGCGCTCTGGCGCACCTTGCCGGCGCTGGCCTTGGTGTCACCGCGAACGACATTGATGCGTACAGGATCGGTTTGGTAGCGCTTGGCGATGGAGTTGATCCGCGGCGGCATGGTGGCCGAGAACAGCACCGTCTGGTGTGCGTGCGGGATGCCTTCGAGAATGCTCTCGATGTCGTCGGCGAACCCCATGTCGAGCATCTCGTCGGCCTCGTCGAGCACGACCATCTTGATGCCGTCGAGGTTCAGCGAACCGCGACCGATGTGGTCGATGATGCGGCCGGGGGTGCCGACCACGATGTGCACGCCACGGTCGAGCGCCTGCAGTTGACGGAAGATCGGCTGGCCGCCGTAGACCGGAACGCACTTGGCGCCCAGATCCTTGCCGTAGCGGAAGAAGGCTTCGCTGACCTGCATGGCCAGCTCGCGGGTGGGCACCAGCACCAACGCAACGGCCTTGTTGGCGGCGCGCCCGTCGATGAGCTGCAACGCCGGCAGTGCGAAGGCTGCGGTCTTGCCGGTGCCAGTGGCGGCCTGGCCGAGAAGGTCCTTGCCCTGCATCAGGAACGGGATGGTTTCACGCTGAATGGGGGTGGGCTCTTCGTAGCCCAATTCGTCAAGTGCCTTCAGCAGTTCGGGCCGAAGGCCAAGTGCTGCGAAGCCGCTTTCTGTAACTGTTTCGGCCGCTGTGGCGGCGTCTGTGGCGATGTCGCCGGAATCGGTGACGTCGCTCTGGACGTCCTCACTGTGTGCTTCCACGGTGTCTCTCATTTCATGAATCACTCAACGATAGAGGCAGTGGAGCTCGTTCGCCTGTGACACCGGGCAGGTCGACTACCGAGTTGCGGCCGGCGACAGGTCGGCGAGCGCATCATCGAGCTCGCGACACAGGATGTCTGCGTCGGAGCGGGTGAACACGATCGGTGGTTTGATCTTGATCACGTTGTCGTGCGGGCCGTCGGTGGAGATCAGCACGCCACGCTCACGCAGTCGGTTGGCGACGTCGGCGGCAAGCTGAGTTGCGGGCTGCTTGGTGCTGCGATCGATGACGAGATCCAGCCCGAGATACAACCCTCGACCGCGTACATCGCCGATGGCGGTGTGTCGCGTTGCCAGCTGCTGGAAGCGTGCGACGAGGTGGTCGCCGCTGTCCAGCGCCCGCGCCAACAGACCTTCCTGTTCGATGACGTCGAGGACGGCCATGCCTGCAGCGCACGACACGGGGTTGCCGCCGAAGGTGTTGAACCACTCCATGCCGTTCGCGAACCTGGCCGCCAGTGAAGGAGTGGTGACAACGGCCCCGAGCGGGTGGCCGTTGCCGATGGGCTTGCCGAGGGTGACGATGTCGGGGACGACCCCGTGTTCCTCGAACCCCCACATCGTGGTACCGACACGACCGAAGCCGACCTGCACCTCGTCGGCAATGCAGACCGCGCCCGCGGACCGGGCGTGTTGGTACGCGGTAGCAAGGTAATTCGTGGGGAACACGACTTGGCCACCGCACCCGCTGATGCTCTCCGCGATGAAGGCGGCCGGCCCTGCTCCGTTGTGGTCGAGCGCCGCAGCCGCAGCGGTGGCGACCGATCGTGCGTATGCGGGCCCGTCGTCACCGTGCGCGCCGCGATACGGGTCTGGTAACTCGGCGAGGTGTGTGTGCGGCGGCTTGCCGGCGCCGCCGGCGCGGTTGAACTTGTAGGCACTGATCTCGACGAGGTCGTTGGTGTTGCCGTGGTACCCCCAGTCGAGAGCGACGATGTCGTGACGACCGGTGACGGTGCGCGCAATGCGTAGTGCGAGCTCGTTGGCCTCGCTGCCCGAGTTGGTGAAATAGACGACGCGCAGCGGCGAAGGAAAGGTGGCAGCCAATCGCTCGGCATAGTCGAGGATGGTGCGGTGCAGGTAGCGGGTGTTGGTGTTGAGTACCGCCGCCTGCCGGGCGATGGCCGACGCGACGTGCGGGTGCGCGTGGCCGACGTGAGCGACGTTGTTGACGCAGTCGAGGTAGCCGCGGCCCTCGTGGTCGAACAGCCACGTTCCCTCGCCGCGAACGATCGACAGGTGGTCGCGGTAGCTGGTGCTGAGCGACGGCCCGAGGTCGGCCGTCCGACGTGGCTGCAGAACTGACGGCTGATCGGCCGAGCGATCCTCGAATGTCTCTGGCGTCAGGCGAATCAGCAGGTTTGCGTCGGGCACCAGGCTGCGCCAGATGTTCATTCGGCTGGGCTCACCGGCACCTTCGAAGTTGCCGTCGAAACCGGTCTCGGGGTCCGCCATCAAGTCGGTCATGATCTGCACGTGGACGTGCGGGGCCCAGCCGCCGTTGACCGTGTGGTCGCCGATGAAGCCGATGACGTCGCCGGCGGCCACCGTGTCGCCGACGTGGATGTGCGCAAGCGTGGCGCGCGAGAGGTGGCCGTAGAGAACCCAGAACGGAGTGTCGTCAGCCTGGTGGCGTAGGACGACGGTGGGGCCGTAGTCGTAGGCCAGATCGTTGTCGACGACCGATTCGACAACACCGGGCAGCATTGCGTGCACGGTCGTGTTCTCAACGATGAACAGGTCGATGCCGGTGTGCACGGATCGTGGCTCGGGTGCGTCGGTACGAAACTGCTCGCCCCGATAGCACGAGCGGTCCTCGTCGTAACGGCCGACCACGACCTGGGCGCCCGCCGCGTCCATCTGTCCCTGCATCCATTCCCACGACTCGACCGGGCCGGGGAAGTTCGTCGCCGGCGCCCCGTCGGCAAGGCTGATCACAACTCGGCCGGCACGGCGCAGATCGAAGGGCAACACGCTGGCCGGCCGACACCCCGGTGAGGCCAGCCATTCGACGATGCGATCGTGTTGCGGCACTGGTTCGAGGCCAGCAGCGTCTCGGGCGGCGAAATGCAGGAACTCTGGCCGCATTCCGATGATGCGACGTAACAACCTGAGCGCTGGCGCCTGCGAGATGGTGAGGTAGCCGTTGTCGGGAAACTCGCGCTGGCGATGTGACGAGATGGCCACGCTCATCGCGAGTCGCGTCGCGACGAGGTCGTACACGACGCGCAGTTCATTGTCAGTGAGCGGGAACTCGGCGACGTACCCGCTGATGACGTCGCGGCCAGCTGCGACAGCGTCCGCGACATCGAGGAGTGCGTAGGCGAGCGTCACGGCCAATTCGTTGACCTGACGGGCGAACACCATGTCGCCGAAGTCGATCAGCCCACTGATGTGCGGACCCTCGGGCGAGTCGTGGACGAGCACGTTGTAGTCGTTGGCATCGTGATGAACGACCGCCCCGCGTAGGTGAGGCAACAACGGCTGAACTCGCTGGTTGTGTCGCTGAAATGCGCGCTCGACCACTGCTCGATCGTCGTCGTTGGCGATATCCGCAACCCACGGCACGGTGGCGGCCGCATTGTCGAGGTTCCACAGGAAGCCGGGCCTGTGTGCGGCTGTGTGGCCGAAGCCCTGCAGACCGCGCGACATCCGCCCCATGAACCGGCCGAGTTCGTGCCGCAGCGCCGGCGACTGCTCGACGGTTGCGTACGGGGCGCCAGGAAGAAACGTCAGCGCACGGACAAGGTGTCCTTCGTGTTCGACGATGCCCGGGCGGGCGACGTGGGGGATGGACAGCATCGGGTCCGCAACGACGAGGTGCGTGAGCGCGGCGTGCTGCAGGTCTAACGCGGACCAGCTCTCCGCAGAGTTGGAAATCTTCACCACATAGTCCCCGACCTGCACATTTTGATCGCGTTCCGACGCCAGGGACCGCGTAGGGCCGGAGATCCCGAAGTGGTGGTCGACGAGATTCGCCACCGCCTGGAGGTCGTACGCGGGTGGCGGAGATTCGAACACGGTGGTGGTCATGCGAGGCGAAGTATAGACGGGCGACCTGAATCTTCTAGAAAATGGCTATGGTTCTAGAATGGCATTCAGCATCAAGAACGACGAAGCAGACGGCCTTTTGCGAGAGCTCTGCGAGCGCACGGGCGAAAGCCTCACCACTGCTGTCACCGTCAGCCTGCGCGAGCGGCTGGAGCGTGAGCGGTTACGCACTACCTCCAAGCGCGAGCGCATCGAAGCAGCGATCGCGGCAATGAGATCCCTGCCAGTGATCAACGACATCAGCGTCGACGAGGTGCTGCAGTGGGACGAGATCGGGTTGCCGATATGAGGTTGCCGACGCGTCCGCTTCCCATCGATCTCGCGATTGACACGTCGGCACTGATCAGCATTCTGAATGAGGAGCCGACATCGGCAGCGATGGGGGCGGCTCTTGCGTCGAGCACGGGCGCAGTCATCAGTACTGCGTCGTTGCTGGAGGCCGCAATGGTGGCGTCCGGTCGGCTCGGTCCTGATGGGCCCGACGCGCTCGACAGAGTCTGCGCGAGCGCAGGCATCATCGCCATGCCGGTCGACAACCTCCAGTTGGCTCTGGCCCGCGACGCGTTCACCATGTTCGGAAAGGGTCGACACCCGGCCGCGCTCAACTTCGGGGATTGCTTCAGCTATGCGTTGGCGACCCACTTCGACGTGCCGCTGTTGTGTGCCGGCAACGACTTTGTGCGCACTGGCATCAGGGTGTTGCCCGTTGCGAAGTAGGGTCAGCAGCCGTGCCTGAGCGTGTTGTCATCACCGGAACCGGGTTGTTCACCCCGCCCTTCTCCATTTCCAATGAAGAGCTGGTGGCCTCGCTGACCATCGCGATCCAGTCGTGGAACGACGAGCATGCGGCTGGGATCGCAGCAGGTGAACTGGCCGAGCGGGCAGTGCCGAACGCGGAGTTCATCGAGCGGGCGTCGGGTATCAAGAGCCGTTTCGTGATGGACAAGGTGGGCGTGCTCGACCCGGCCCGGCTGCGGCCGCACCTGCCGCTGCGTGGCGAGGACGAGTTGTGCCTGCAGGCGGAGATGGCCCTACCGGCAATTCACGAGGCGCTCGAGCAGGCGGGCAGGCGCCCTGACGAAGTGGATTGCGTCATCGTTGGCTGCTCCAACCTGCAGCGGGCGTACCCGGCGGTGGCCATCGAGATTCAGCATGCAATGGGTGCCGGCGGCTGGGCGTACGACATGAACGTGGCGTGCTCCTCTGCGACGTTCAGCATGCAGGCCGGCGTCGACGCACTGCTCAACGGCTCTGCGAACTGTGTCGTGGTGGTCCATCCGGAGATCACTTCCGGACACAACAACTTTGCGGCGCGCGACCACCACTTCATATTCGGTGATGCCTGCACCGCTGTCGTCCTGGAACGCGCTGACGATGCGGTTGCCGATGAGCGGTGGGAAGTCCTGCGCTGTCGACTGGTCACGAAGTTCTCGAACAGCATTCGCAACGACTTCGGGTATCTCAACCCGTCGGAGGATGGCGAGCGCGACCCCAGCGAATTGGTCTTCCGTCAGCGTGGCCAACAGGTGTTCAAGGAGGTGTGTCCAATGGTGGTCGGTCACATCAACGAGCAGCTGGACGCACTCTCGCTGCAGGCCGCCGACGTCCGCCGGTTCTGGCTGCACCAGGCCAACTTGAAGATGAACCAGCTCATCGCCAAGGGCGTGCTCGGCCGGCTGCCCGAGGGAGACGAAGCGCCGGTCATCCTCGACCAGTACGCCAACACGTCGTCTGCCGGTTCCGTCATTGCGTTCCACCTGTGCCGTGCCGACATGGTCGCGGGCGACGTCGGTGTGCTGTGCAGCTTCGGCGCCGGCTACAGCATCGGCAGCCTCGTCATTCGCAAGCTGTGAAGACGGACCCAATCAACTCTTGATGCGGGCATTGGTGGGGTCGTACAGGGGGCGTAGCGAGACGGCGGCCGCGTGTTCTGCACCGTTGATCTCCACGGTCCAGGAGCCTTCATCCAGCCAGGCCGGCGTGATGGTTGCCCCGTGGCCTTCGACCATCGCCAGCCCGACAGCAGCTCCCACACTGTGGCCGTACGACCCGGCGCGCAGGTAGCCGACCGCCACCCCACCGCGGCGTAGCACCTCGGCGTGGTACAGCAGTGGCTCGGGATCGGTGAGCTGCACGGACACCAGTCGGCGCGCGAGCGGCCCGGCGGCCTTGCGGGTCGCGACTGCGTCGCGGCCGATGAACCCGCCTGGCTTGTCCATCGCCAACGCGAAACCGAAGCCGGCTTCCAGCGGCCCATCGGTGTTGTCGATGTCGTGGCCGTAATCGCGGTAACCCTTTTCCAACCGCAGGCTGGCGAGCGCCTTCAGGCCGGCGTGGCGCAGGCCGAACTCGGGGCCGCCGGCGACGATCCGGTCGTAGACGTGGACGGCCTGTTCGGTGGGCACGTACAGCTCGTAGCCGAGCTCGCCCAAGTACGTGATGCGCACGCACAGCACACGCGCGAAGCCAAGGTCGATCTTGCGGGCGGTGCGAAATGGGAATGCCTCGTTGGCGAGGTCGACGGTGGTCAGTGTCTGGAGCAACGCACGCGAGTTCGGACCTTGCACGTTGATCTGCGCATACGCGCCGGTGACATCGGTGACGAATGCGTGATGCCCGGCAGCGGCTCGTACAAGTTGTGACTCGACGTGGCGGTGAGCCGTGTCGGTGGCCACCACCAAGAACTCGTCGTCCCCGAGTTTCGTCACGGTCAGGTCGGCCTCCAACGTGCCGCGCTCGTTGAGCCATTGTGTGTAGGTGATCTCGCCCGCTGCGCCGTTCACCGCGTTGCCCGACAGCGTGTCCAGCATTGCGCCGGCATCACGGCCCTGTACTCGGAACTTCGACATGAAGCTCATGTCCATCAGCACGACGGCCTCGCGGCAGGCGCGGTGCTCGGCTTCCCACCGGGCCCACCACGAGGGACGGCCCCACGTCAGCGGTCCGGGTTCGGCAACGTCTCCTGGTCCCGCATACCAGTCGGCGCTCTCCCAGCCGCTGACGTCGCGCAGGTACGCACCTTGCTCCACCAGGCGAGCGTGCAACGGGGAGAGCTTGGCGCCGCGGGCCGTCTGCAACGACTTGTTGGGGTAGTGGCACTGATACACCATGCCCAGCGACTCGACGGTGCGCGTGCGGCGGTACTCAGGATTCGATTGGTACGGCTGGAGGCGGGCAGGGTGCATCCCCGTGACATCTGCGCCGGGGTCGCCGTCGACGATCCAGTGCGCGACCAGCCGACCCAGGCCGCCACCGGTGAGGATGCCGATGGAGTTGAGCCCGGCGGCGACGAAGTAGTTGCGAACTTCCGGTGCCGGGCCGATGATCGGGCGCAGGTCGGGTGTGAAGCTCTCGGGACCACAGAAGAACGTGCGGATGCCGGTGTCCAGCGAGCGCGGCACACGCGACATTGCGGCCTCCACGTATGGCCCCATCCTGTCCCAGTCGGGCTGGATGGACGTGAACGACGAGTCGGCCGGAATGGCACCCACGTTCCACGGAGCACACTTCGTTTCGAAGAAACCGACCATCAGGCCGCCGACTTCCTCGCGGTAGTAGCCGAAGTTGGCTGGATCTTCGATGACCGGCCACGACGGGTCCAGGCCCTCCATCTGTTCGGTGATGAGGTAGTAGTGCTCGGCGGCCTGCAGCGGAATCGACACACCCGATCTGGCACCGAGCTGGCGTGCCCACATGCCCGCCGCGTTGACCACGTACTCGCACTCGATGGTGCCCTGATTCGTGACCACGCCACAGACCGCGCCGTCGCGGGTGAGCACATCGATGACCGACACACCCTGCGCAATACGCACACCGGTCTGGCGGGCGCCCTTCGCCATCGACATGGTTGCATCAACCGGGTTCACCCGACCATCGCCGGCCACGTAGAAGCCCGCGAGTACGTCGTCCGTGCGGGCGAGCGGGAACATCTCGCCCACCTCGCGCGGCGACAGCTCCTGGACGTCGACGCCGCAGTAGCGGTTGAACGTGGAGACACGGCGGTACTCCTCCAACCGGCCCTCGTCGGCGGCAAGTTCGATGAACCCCACCGGCTTGAAGCCAGTTGCAAGACCGGTCTCTGCTTCCAGGTTCGTGTACAGGTCTCGGGTGTATCTACGCAGCTCGGTGGAGGTCTCGCTGGTCGAGCCGAAGGTGACCATCAAGCCGGCGGCGTGCCAGGTGGTGCCGCTGGTGAGCTGGTCGCGCTCGAGCAGCACGGTGTCGGTCCAGCCCAGGTGGCCCAGGTGATAGGCGATCGAGGTGCCGATGATGCCGCCACCGATCACCACGACGCGGGCACGGGACGGAAGCGATGGCTGCGACGGGCTCACAGCACGTCATTGAACCATGAGCCCGCGGGGATGAGGCCCTCGACATGCGCGTAACATGCCCGTCCATGAAGGAACTCATCTATCACCGCATGTTGCTACCAGCTGTGGAGCGCAACAGTGATCGTCCCTGCGCCACCAACACTGCGACCGGCTTCACCACCACATTCGGCCAGCACCTCGATCGGGTGAGCCACCTCATTGGTGGCCTCGGCTCGTTGGGGGTTGGTCGTGGCGACCGCTTCGCGGTGATGACCTTGAACTCGCCGGAGTATCTCGAGCTGTACCACGCCTCGTTCCTCGGTGGCGGTGTGATCAACCCGCTCAACTTGCGCTTTGCACCCAAGGAACTGGCGTATGTGCTGCGCGACTCGGGCACCAAGACCATCTTCGTCGACGGCTTCTTCGCGGGTCTGATCGACAAGGTGAAGGAGGAGGCGGGTATCGAGCACGTCGTACTCGTTGGACAGGGCGATGTCCCTCACACCGTCGGGTACGACGATCTGTTGGCTTCCTCCGACGCCGTGATTCCCGATGAGGGTGAGGAGACCGACCCGGTGGTGCTCATGTACACCGGCGGCACCACCGGCCAGCCAAAGGGTGTGCTGCTCGATCAGCGCGCCGAGCTCCTCAACGCCTACCACGTGATGATGACGCTGCGGATGCATCGCGGCACCGTCAACCTGATGCAGACACCGATGTTCCATGCCGCCTCGATGTTCAGCATTCTCGGTGGGCCGGCGCTGGGCGCCCGCTCGGTCATCGTTCCGATGTTCGATCCGAAGGCGGTGATGGCCGCGGTGGAGGAGTACCAGCCGACGGTCACGGTGATGGTGCCGACGATGATCGGTCTGACGATGGCCAACCCCGAGTTTCGACCGTCGGGGCTCGCCAGCTTCGACGACCTGGTCTACGGCGCCTCGCCGATGCCGCAGGCGCTGCTGGAGAAGGTGCTCGGGCTGTACCCGGAGATGAACATCTGGCAGGGGTACGGCATGACCGAGAGCAGCAGTGTGCTGACACTGCTCGGTCCCGAAGAACATCGTGCGGGTGGTCAGTACCTTCGCTCCGCCGGCATGCCGCTGCCGGGTGTGGTGCTCAGTGTTCAAGACGAGCACGGCACGACGCTGCCTGTCGGCGAGACCGGCGAGGTGTGTGCTCGCAGCGGCAACTTCATGGTCGAGTACTGGAACAAGCCCGAAGCCACCGAGGAAGTGTTCCGCGACGGCTGGTACCACAGCGGCGACGCCGGCTACCTCGACGCCGATGGTTACCTCTACCTCGTCGACCGGGTGAAGGACATGATCGTCACCGGCGGCGAGAACGTGTACTCGATAGAGGTCGAGAACGCCCTTGCATCTCATCCAACGGTGTTGCAGGTCGCAGTGATCGGAATCCCCAGCCCACAGTGGGGTGAGGCCGTGCATGCGGTGGTCGTCCTGCGTGAGGGTGCCGAAGTCACGGTCGACGAGCTGATCATTCATGCTCGCGAGTGGATCGCCGGCTACAAAGTGCCCAAGAGCATCGAGTTCCGGACCGAGCCACTGCCGCTGTCAGGTGCGATGAAGGTGCTCAAGAAAGATCTTCGGGCCCCGTACTGGGAAGGCCACGACCGCAAGGTCAACTAGTGCACGTCGCTCGGTAACGCGTCGACTGGCTCCTCGCTCACCACCACCACCACCAGCCCGTCACCACCACCACCACCACCACCAGCCGCTCGCCCGTCACCTTCCACCGCCCAAGGGCGGGTAGTCATGTCGTTCTCGGCACGATCGCTCGCCCATGGGCGCAGAAGGGTGCCGAAGCATGGCGGGGCAGGCCGTTCGACGCTGCTCGGGTACAGTCCGGGCGGTGAGGGACTGGCTGGTGGCTGCCGATGATCGCACGGGCGCGTTCGAGGTGGCCGGGCTGATGGCGGTCGTCGTCGGACCGGTGACGGTCACGGTCGGGACGGCGCCGGTGGGCAACGGGGTGGTGGATCTCGGTTCGCGTGCGATGTCCGCAGCGGAGGCGAGCAGGTGGTCGACGGTGGTCGACGAACACCCGTCCGCCTGGACGGCACACAAGATCGACTCGACGCTGCGCGGCAACTGGGTTGGAGAGTTGCTGGCGCGACAGGCCATGACGGGTCGGCGCGTCGTGGTGCTGCCCGGCTGGCCTGAGCTCGGGCGGACCTGTGTGGACGGTTTGGTGTGCGCCCATGGATCTCCGGTTGGACGACCGGCCGACGGGCTGCCCGGCGCCGATTCCCTGACCGGTGCGGATGCGCTGCGGGTCTGGCTTGCCGGCGAGGGTCGCATTGCGGTGTGTGACGTCCCGGACAGCGAGACCATGCACGCGCTGGCTCTGGGGTTGACGGGCACCGACGTCTTGATCGCCGGTCCGGCTGGCCCCCTCGGCGCAGCGTTCGCGGCGCACATCGGTGCCCCGTCAGTTCCTGTGTCCACACCACCGGTGGGGGATGCAATCGTAGTGGTGTGCGGCAGCGCGAACGTGGTCTCTCACGAGCAGCTTCGGCGCCTCTCGATGGCCCGGCCCGACATCGCCGTGATGTCCGTGCCGATGACGGACGGTGAGCTGGAACCGGAGGTCGCAACGGCTCTTGCCGAGCGCGCGGCTCGTTGGATTGCCGGCGCCCGGCCCGACACGGTCATCGTCATCGGTGGCGACACCGCCGCCGCGCTGCTGCGTGCCACCCCCCGATCGGTCGGCGGGTTCGTCGCGCCGGGCATGCCTTGGAGCCGTGACGAAGGTGGGCGCGGACCGATGGTGGTCACCAAAGCCGGTGGTTTCGGAGGACCGGATGTACTCGTCGAACTCTTGCGCGGCGAGACTGTCTGAGATGAGCACACCGCTGGCGATCACGATGGGCGACCCGTCCGGGATCGGACCGGAAATTCTGTTGCGTCGCCTCGTCGACGTCGGGCTCGGCGACGATGTGGTGGTCTACGGCGATGAGTCGATCCTGCGCCGTGGTGCGGAGATCCTGGGCCTCGACGTGGACTGGGCTGCTCTGCGCATCGTCGATCTCGCGTTGCTGACAGCGGCCGATCATCGCCCGGGCCAGCTCGACGCAGCTGCGGGTGCCGCTGCCCGTGCTTACGTCGAGCGAGCCACGAAGGACGCTCTTGCGGGCAACGTCGCGGGCATCGTGACGATGCCGATGAACAAGGAGGCAACGCAGCTCACCGACCATGCGTTCGTCGGTCACACCGAGTTCATCGCCGGCCTGTGCGGTGTGGAAAGGGTGACGATGATGTTGACGGCGGTGACAGCCGGTGGCTCGCTCGCCGTCACCCACGTCAGCACGCACGTCGCGTTGGCGACGGCGATCGAGCGGGTCCGCCAGCAACGCGTGCTCGACGTGATTCACCTCACCAACGACGTGCTCTCGCGGTTCATCGACCGTCCACGAATAGCAGTGTGCGGCCTCAATCCGCACGCCGGCGAGCACGGGCTGTTCGGGATGGAGGACATCGAGCACATCGCACCAGCGATCGCGGCTGCGGTCGCGGAGGGTATCGAGGCGACCGGCCCACATCCTGCCGACACTGTCTTCTTTCAGGCCGTGCACCGCAATCGGTACGACGCGATCGTGTGCATGTATCACGACCAGGGCCACGGGCCGATGAAGTTGTTGGCGTTCGACACCGGTGTCAACGTCACACTCGGCCTGCCGATCGTGCGTACCTCTGTCGACCACGGCACCGCCTTCGACATCGCGTGGAAGGGTGAAGCGTTCACCGACTCGGTGGGTCACGCCCTGGACTACGCCCGCAAGTTGGTCGGTGGTGACGGCTAGGTTCCCAGCAGTTCGTCCAGTCGGCTGGTGAGGGGCCACGCCCCGTCGGTGGTGTTGGACAGCACGGTGTGCGTGACCTGCCGCGACGGCACGTGAACCGTGCAGGCCGACACGCCGGGGTCGGAACCCTGCAGCATCAACGCACCCGTGTGGCGCACCAACCAGAAGCCCAGTCCGTAGTCGCTCGTCGAGGTGCAATTGGTTGAGCGGGCGGTGGTGAGATTGGCGACCATCTCGGGCGAGACGATGCGGCCGTCGGACAGCGCAGTCCACAGCGCGTGGAGGTCGGCGAGCGTCGAGTAGATACCGCCGTCACCGGTGCCACGCACGGGAAGGTGCAACACGTTGGTGCGAAGGCCATCCTCGCCGAGGTAGCCGACAGCCACGTTGCCGCCCAGCTCGTCGTTGCGGAGGAAAGCGGTGTGTGAAAGACCGGCCGGCTCGCAGACGCGCTGACGAACGAGGTCATAGAACGATGTTCCGCTCGCCCGTTCGGCCAGCAGCGCGAGCACGACGAAGCCGCCGTTGCAGTATGCGAAGTCGGTGTCAGGTGTGAACTTCTGGGGGAGCCCGGCGAGCATGGGAACATACCTCTCGGCGTTGTCGAGTTGGTGCACCGGCAGGGTCATCGCATAGTCGAGGATGTCGCCGCCGGCGTCCTCGTCGAGGTAATCGCCGATGCCGCTGCGGTTGGCGAGCATGTCCGCGATGGAGACTCGGTCGTCGATGAGTGGCAGGTCGCTGCCCAGCAAGGATCGAGCGGTGGTGTCGAACGTCAACATGTCGTCTTCGATCAGGCTCGCCACTGCCAGCGCAGTGAAGCCCTTGGCGATGCTGGCAAGGCCGAACTGGGTGGACGTCGTGTTCGCGAAGAGATGCCCGCGATGTGCGAGACCGTACGCGGCCTCCCACGAATGCGGGCCGGGCACGTCGACTCGAACCACGCCGGAGAAACCGGTATCGGCGGCTAGTTGGTTGATGTTGGCCAGTACGTCGTCCACGCTGCGACGTTACAACTGACGTCTCCGGTACTAGCTCGTCATTCCGTTGAGGCCGACCAGGCCGCGTGCGAGCTCGATCTCGCCCATGTGACGCAGGCCGTGCTGATAGATCCAGCACTCGGTGGCATCGAGCAAGGTGATGCCCTCCTCGCCGGCAACGCGGGCGCTGAACGTGGAGGCGATCTGCGACGGAAAGGGCCGCGGGATGACGACGCGGGTCAGTTCGGTGGGGTCGAGCTGCTCGAGCCATTCCTCGGTACGCGTCATGACAGCGCGCATGTAGTCCTGAAACGCGTCGTAGTCGCCGATTCGTTGGTGGATCATCTCGTCGACCGACTTGTGCTTCCCGTGGTCGTTGATGGTCATGCCGACCCGGGCCTGCCACTCGTCGTTCCAGATCGGGGGAGTGCCGGTCATCATCATGAACGAGGCGTCGATCATGTTGGTGATGTGGAACAGACAGAAGGCAATCGGCAGTACGCCCTCACGCTCGAAGTGGTTGACATGATCGATGTCCATCGTGGCCACCGCCTGGTGGTAGAGCGAGTGCATGGCCTTCATTCGACGCTGCAGCGAGTCGAGAATCAGTGTGTCGGACATGTTCGGAACCCTAAGACTTGTCAGCGTGACTGTCAACTGTTACGGTTCGCCCATGCCGACGCCTGACAACGCCCACGACGTCGGCGCCGTCGATTTCCATTTCGACGTGATGTGTCCGTGGGCGTACCAGACCTCGCTGTGGATGCGTTCGGTTCGCGATCAGTTGGGGTTGACGGTCAACTGGCGCTTCTTCAGCCTGGAAGAGGTGAACCGCGTCGAGGGCAAGAAGCACCCGTGGGAGCGAGAGTGGAGCTACGGCTGGAGCATGATGCGCATCGGTGCGCTGCTGCGTCGCACCGACATGACGTTGCTCGACCAGTGGTACGCGGTCGCGGGGAAGGCGTTGCACGTCGACGGCCGCAGGCCGCACGAACCGGACGTTGCTCGGCACCTTCTCGCAACGATGGGTCTTGATCCGACGTTGGTCGACGAGGCCATTGCCGACCCAACGACGCATGACGACGTGCGTACCGAACACCAGCGAGTGGTGGATGCGGGCGGGTACGGCGTGCCGACACTGATCTTCCCCGACGGCCAGACCCTCTTCGGCCCGGTGTTGCTCGACCCGCCCACCGGCGACGCGGCCGTTCGACTGTGGAACGCGGTGACGGCGTGGCGTGAGTTCCCGCAGCTGTTCGAACTACAGCGGCCGAAGACCGCCGACGACCAGCGCGCCATCGTGGCAACATTCAAGCCCTACCTGGAAGCACGCGACTGGGTCAGCATCAACCGGGGCGAGGTCGTTGGATTCGCCCCCACGAAACGCGAGGTATGAGTGGATCTGGAAGTAGATCGTCAGCAATTGAGCACGGTGCGCCTTGTCGAGGCACCACCGGCACAGCTGCGGCCAGGGCAAGCTCGCCTGCGCGTGAGCCAGTTCGCCCTCACCTCGAACAACATCACCTACGCCGTTTTCGGCGACATGATGAACTACTGGGACTTCTTCCCGGCCAACTCCGCCGCTGACGATATTGTCTGGGGCCGTGTGCCCGTCTGGGGTTTCGGTGACATCGTGGAATCCACGGTCAGCGAGCTGGCCGAGGGCACGCGCGTCTACGGCTACCTGCCGATGTCGGACGAGCTGATCATCGAGCCTGGTCGGTTCGACGATCGCGGCTGCAGCGATGTCTCGACGCATCGGGCGCCGATGGCAGCCACCTACAACCGATACGTGTTCTGCGACCGCGACCCGTCGTACGACGCAGACCACGAACCACACCAGATGGTGCTGTGGCCGCTGTTCTTCACGTCGTTCATGATCGACGACGTGCTGGACGACTCGGGGCTGCTCGGTGGCTCGGTGGTGATCTCCAGCGCGTCGTCCAAGACCGCAATCGGTGCGGCCTACCTGCTCGGTCAGCGTGAAGGTGTGCACGTCGTTGGCCTCACTTCGGCGCGCAATGCAGAGTTCGTCCGTGGGCTGGGCTGCTACCAGCAGGTGTTGACGTACGACTCGCTCGGCGAACTGCCGGTAGGTCCTGGGGCCTACGTCGACATCGCCGGGGACAGCGCGGTCACACGCGCGGTACACGAGCACTTGCAGGGCGACCTCACGTACAGCATGATCGTCGGCGGCACCCACTGGGACGCGCCGGCACCCGAGCCTGGCGACCTGCCTGGCCCGACCCCGCAGTTCTTCTTCGCGCCAGCGCAGATCGCCAAGCGCAACAAGGACTGGGGGCGTGACGGCCTGGAGCAGCGCACCATCGGCGCGTGGACGTCGTACCGCGCGTGGGTGAACGGCTGGTTGCGTTTCGAACGAGCCAGCGGCGGTGGTGCTGTGAAGGCCACGTACCTCGAGCTGCTGAGCGGACTCGTCGACCCTCAGGTAGGTCATGTGTGCACCATGGCTGCTGAATGAGCAGGGCGACCGATCGGCTGCCGCCACCAGTGGCTGACGTCGATGGGCGCCACGCTCGACGCGACCGCAATCGTCTGGCCGTGGTCGACGCAATGCTGTCGCTGTACGAGACCGGCAACCTCGACCCATCATCCGACGAGATTGCAGAGCGCGCCGGTCTCTCGCCGCGATCACTGTTCCGCTACTTCGAGGACCTCGACGACCTGGTGCAGGTCGCCATCGCCCGTCAGTACGAGCGAGTGCTACCGCTGGCCGCGTTGGACGTGTCGACGACTGGCCCGTTGGCCGATCGCGTGTCGCGAGTGGTCGCCCAACGGGTGCGCCTTTTCGACCGCATCGGGTCGGTGGGCATCGTTTCGCGTGTGCGAGCACCGTTCCAGCCGCTGATTGCGTCCGAGCTGGCCCTCTCGCGATCGTTCCTGCGCCGTCAGCTCGAGCAGCTGTTTGCCCCTGAGCTTGCGCGGCGAGGCGCGGCCGGCGCTGCGACGGCCATAGCCGCGATCGATGTCCTGACGTCGTTCGAGTCGCTGCACTTGCTGCTCGACGACCAGCAGCTGACGAATGCGCAGATCTCGGCTGCGCTCACCGACGCGATCACCCGCCTGTTGGAGGCCTGACACGATGCGCATCACACTGCTCGGCACCGGTAGCCCGATTCCCGACTCGCGGCGAGCGGGGCCGTCAACCCTCGTCACCGCTGATGGAGTGACTGCGCTGATCGACTGTGGACGTGGCGTCCTGATGCGGCTCGTTGCCGCTGGCACGTTGCCGCCGTTCTTGAATGCACTGCTGATCACGCATCTGCACAGCGACCACATCAGCGACCTCGGCGATGTCATCACCACCCGTTGGGTGATGAGCCCAGGGCCGTCGCCGTTCGTCATCTACGGGCCGGTCGGCACCGCCGAGGTCGTCCGCCTCACGTTGGCCTCGCTGAACGCCGACGTCGGCTACCGCGTCGCGCATCACGCCGACCTGCACCAGGGCCCGGCCGTCGAGGTGCGCGAGGTCGCCGCCGGCGACACGTTCACGGTCGGCTCCGCCCAGGTGACTGTCGGCTGGACGGATCACCGCCCCGTCGAGCCGACCATCGCCTTCCGGTTCGAGGTGGGCGGGAAGTCGGCGGTTCTGGGGGGTGACGGCGTGCCCTGCGCCGGTCTCGACGAGTTGTGCCGTGGCGCGGATGCGTACGTGCAGACCGTCATTCGTGAAGACCTCGTGCGGCTGGTGCCCAGCGCACGGCTGCAGGACATTCTCGATTACCACAGCACCGTGCAGCAGGCAGCGCAGACCGCCACGACGGCCAGGGTGGGAACGCTCGTGCTGACCCACTACGTGCCCGCGATACAGCCGGGCCAGGAGGACGAGTGGCGTGCGCTCGCCGCCGCTCACTTCGCCGGGCCGATCGTGTTGGGCGACGACCTCACGTTCGTCGATCTCTGAACCTTCATTGCCGTGTCTACCCAGGAGCCCTGATGCAGTTGTTGCGCACACCCGATGATCGCTTTCTCGATCTGCCCGACTATCCGTTCGCTCCGCACTATGCGGAGATACCGGCCGTTGCCGGCGACCCGAGCGCCGGCACGCTGCGGGTGCACTACGTGGACGAAGGCCCACGCGACGCGGCGCCCGTGCTGTTGATGCACGGCGAGCCGTCGTGGAGTTTCCTGTACCGCCACATGATCCCGGTGTTGGTCGCCGCTGGGCATCGGGTGGTCGCGCCCGATCTGGTGGGCTTCGGCAAGAGCGACAAGCCGACCGAGAAGTCGGACTACACCTATGCGCGGCACGTCGGCTGGATGCAGGCGTTGCTGTTCGACCATCTGGAACTGCGCGGTATCACGTACTTCGGCCAGGACTGGGGCGGGCTGGTCGGTCTGCGCGTGTTGGCTTCGGCGCCGGACAGGTACTCGCGTGGCGTGGTCGGCAACACCGGACTTCCCGAGGGCGACGGCAAACTCAGCGATGCGTTTCTGTCGTGGCAGAAGTTCTCGCGAGAGTCAGAGGTGTTTCCGATCGGCGGCATCGTCGACGGCGGATCGGCGACGGACCTCACGCCGGAAGTGATTGCCGGCTACGACGCGCCGTTCCCCGACGACAGTTACAAGGCCGGCGCGCGCATCTTCCCGTCGCTGGTGCCCAGCCTGGCCGACGACCCGGGCGCCACCGAGAACCGCGAAGCGTGGAAGATGCTCGAAACATGGGAGAAGCCGTGGCTGTGCACCTTCAGCGACAAGGACGCGGTGACGCGCGGTGGCGAAGGACCCTTCCTGCGCCGTATTCCCGGTACCAAGGGCCAGCCGCACACCACCATCGTCGGTGGCGGCCACTTCCTGCAGGAGGACAAGGGCGCCGAGTTGGCGCAGGTGATCGTCGACTTCATCGCTTCCACGCCGGTTGTCGAGTCGTGATCGGCGGGGGATGACGCATGTACGGCACCATTCGACACGAGATCTGCATCTCCCGCTCAGCGGCGGACGTATGGGCGCTGGCGGGCGATGCCGGCAAACTGCATCATTGGTTTCCCGGCGTCGTGGACTGCAGCGTAGATGGCATGTCACGGGTGATCGTCACTGGCTCCGGCGTGTCGATGCCGGAGGAGATCTTGGTGTGCGACAACACCCAGCGCCGCTTCCAGTACCGGCTGACGCTGCCGATCTTCAAGCATCACCGCGGCACGATCGACGTGATCGCGCTCACTGACGAATCGTGCATCGTCGTCTATTCCACCGAGTCCGACCCGCGAGCGATGGCGCTGGTCATCGGTGGTGGCACGGCTGGGGCACTTCGTGAACTCAAACAGCAGATGGAAGGCCTCTGATGGGCCGCAAAATTCTCTTCATCACCACCGATCAGCAGCGCTACGACACGCTTGGCTGCAACGGCGGAACAATTGCCCGCACCCCGGTCATCGACGCGGTGGCTGCGCAGGGTGTGCGCTACGAACGGGCCCATCCGCAGAGTGTTGTGTGCATGCCGGCGCGCAGCACGATCATCACCGGCCAGCACCCCAGCACCCACGGCGTGTGGATGAATGGCGTGCCGCTGCCCGAGGATGCGCCGTCCGTCGCGCAGGTGTTGCAAGACGCTGGGTACCGCACTGCCATCATCGGCAAACCACACTTCGAGCCGTTCCTCGACCCGTTCGCGCGTTTCCCCGAGAACGGCTTCGCACGCCAGGGCACGTGCGGGCCGCACCGCGGGTTCGAGCACTTCGAGTCCGCCACACACGGGGCTGCCGGCCCGCTGCACTACGCGCGCTGGCTCCTTTCGAACCACCCGGAGACCGTTGGCATGTTCTATCCCGTGCTGGACAGCTCGCTGGAAGTCAACGCCATGGGGGGTGGCGACACCGGAGCACCGCAGGCGTGGGTGAACGACATCCCCAAGGAGTGGTATCACACCGACTGGGTTGCTGACCGCACGATCAGCTGGCTCGATTCGTTGGGCGCCGATGACGACTGGTTCTGCTGGATGAGCTTCCCTGACCCACACCACCCGTGGGACCCGCCGTCCAGCGAGGTCGGTCGCATCGACTGGCGCGATGTGCCGCTGCCCGCCGGGTATCCGCAGGGCGCCGCCGAGCGGGAAGCGATCCTCGACGCCAAGCCACGGCACTTCCGTGCCTGGTACGACGGCCGGCTGGTGACGAACTACGAGGCGCCCGCGGCCTGGGTGCCGGCCACGCTGACACCGGATCAGATTCGCGAGACGACCGCCCTGAATGCGGTGGAGTGCGAGCTGATCGACGAGGCCATCGGCCGCGTGCTGGCGGCCATCGGCACTCGCGGGTGGGACGACGACCTCGACATCGTGTTCACCACCGACCACGGCGAGCTGGGGGGCGACTTCGGCCTGCTGTTCAAGGGCCCATATCACGTCGAGGGGCTCATGCGCCTGCCGCTCGTCTGGCGCCCTGCGCCGTCGTCGGGCACCACGCCCGCCGTCGTCAGCAAGCCCGTCGGCCACGTCGACCTGGCCCCCACCTTCTGCGCCATCGCCGGCCTGGCCGCAGCGCCGTGGATGGAGGGCAAGGCCCTGCCCGTCGACGACGCCGACGCTGATGGCCGCGGTTTCGAACGCGTGCTCACCGAGTGGGACAGTGAGCTGTTCGGCGTGGGCGTGCACCTGCGCACCATCACCCGTGACGGCTGGGTGTGCAGCACCTATCTGCCGGGCACCGTGCACGACGGGAGCGAGGGCGAGCTCTACTCGTTGGCCGACGACCCGCTGCAGCGAGTCAACCGCTGGAACGACCCCTCGCTGACTGCGCTGCAAAGCGACCTGCTCGCCGATCTGTGGGACCACCAACCCGCAATGAAGTCCCCCCTCCCCGGAGTAGAAGCCCCCGTCTGACGATCTGCAAGGCAGCGCCGGGGGTCCAGGCCGCCCGGAGCAGCGGCCCGGCCATCAGGCCGCAAGGGTCGCACCAGTGCACGCCCGCACCGATGCGACCGCTCGTACCCGTTGACTCACCGCCTCGACGTCCATACGAACAACAGTACTCAATGGGTGTTACCGGGTGCTTTGTGTGTCAACCCGGCCTCTCCGGTACGAGTCGGAAAGCTCCCGCAATACGCGTAGGTCCTCGCAACCGAAGCTGAGGCCGCCACCCGAGCCGGCAACGTTCGAGCTCGTCACGCTCTGCGCATGGACGCGGTGCCGACTGCATGGTGCCGGCCATGTGCGCGAGACTTCCGCAATGCTCTTACTGACACGAAGAGCGGGCGCAGCACTCATCATTTCGTTCTGTCTCTTGGCGGTCACGGTCGTCACCGCCCAGCCGCATTCGGCGCGTGCTGCCGAGTGCGTGGCGCCGCCGATCGGCAACGTCAATGCGTCACCAGCAGACTCAGCGGGGTTCGTGGCCGTTGCCCCGGTTCGGCTCGTCGACACGAGGAATGGCATCGGTGCACCGCAGGCCCCTGTCGGCGCCCACTGTGTGTTGCGCGTCGATCTCGGTGACGCATCGACCCCCTTCGGGGCGACCGCCGCCGTACTGACCGTGACGGCGGCCGGCGCCCTACGGCCGACGTTCCTCACGGTCTACGGGTGCGACAGCGCCCGGCCGTACGTGTCGCACCTCAACCCGAGACCGAACGACGCGGTACCAGGCGTGGCGATCGTCCCCTTCGATTCCAGCCGTGCGGCATGCATCTACGTCGACGACGCGACCGAAGTCATCGTCGATCTCACCGGATGGTACGCACCGGGCGGTGCCCCGCTGCACGAACTCACGCCATTGCGAGTGCTGGACACACGCAGCGCGCCGCGAACCCCGGGCCTTGCGCCCGGCCGCCCACTGGACGGCACCACCATTCGAATTCCCCTTGCCGGCCGCTCGCTTCCGGAAGAGGCACGGGCAGTCGCCGCAGTGGTCACCCTCTCCAATGCGACGCAGTCGACATTCGCCACGGCCACGCCGTGTGGCTCCCTGCCCGGCACATCCACCGTCAACACGTTGCCTGGGCTCGATCGGGGCGCACCCGCGATGGTCGGCTTGGACGCCGCCGGTGACCTTTGCGTGTTCGTCGAACGCAGCGCCGACGTGATCGTCGACATCACTGGCTGGTACGGCGACGACGCACCGGGCGCCGGCGTGCCCCTCGTCGTGCCGGGTAGCCCGCTGCGCGAATTGCAGGCACGGCGACTTGCCGATAGCCGAAACGGCACCGGTGGCTGGTCGACGCGCTTCGCCTCGGGCGAGGTCCGCTCGCTACGCCTGCTCGACACGGTGGCAGTGGGCGCCACTGCGGTGCAGCTGGAGGTCATCGCCGTCGACGCGACGAGCGGCGGCTACCTCACCGCCTATCCGTGCGGAACGGATCCGCCCACCACCTCGGTCGTCAACTTTCGCGCCGACGAAGCCTCGGCAGAGTCATCGATGGTGACAGTGGGCTTGGGCGCCGGCGGCGCGGTCTGTCTGTCGTCGTTCGGCAGCACGCACGTCGTCGTCGATCTGATCGCGGTGCACGGCACTTCGTCTGCGTTGCGCACGCTCGGCACCACGCCGGGTCTCGACCGTTCGCCGTTGCCCGGGCAGCCCGACCACACCGTGCATTGCCCGGCGGGGGGTGGCCCGATTCGGATCGCGGCACTCGCAGCACCAGGCGCAACGGTCTCGATCGGCGGCGGCCCGGCGGCGGCGTCGGTCGACGTCACACGGACAATGGCTGTCGACAGCCTGGTCACGGTCGACACGACTGGCCCGGCCGGCACAGAACGAGCCTTCCTTCGCTGCCTGCCGCCCGACTTTCCCAGGCTGGCCGCCGCGGGGGCCTCGCCAACGCCAGGGTGGTACCGGGCGACAAGTTTGACGCCGTCGGCGTTCGCGTTCATTCTCGACGAATACGGCGTGCCCGTCTGGTACAAGCGAATGTCCTATCCGGGAGTTGGTCTGTTCGCCGACGGCGCCGGGCTGGTATGGCGGGCGTGGACCGGTGGCGGCTTCCCGACGGAAGCAGCGCAACTTGGTATGGAGCGGCGTGCGCTGGACGGCAGCCTGGTTGGCACCATCACCCTGCCAGGCGAGGCCGTCGATTGGCACGAGTTCGTCCGGCTGCCGAACGGCAATGCGGTGGTCGTCGTGTACTCGCGCGAGCCGTTGCCACCCGGCACGTACAGGGACTGCAGGGACTCCGGCGGTGCCCCCCGGGAGGCTGAAGTCATCGTCAACGGCGACATCGTCGAGGTAGATCCAGCAGGTGTCGAGGTCTGGCGTTGGCGCAGCGACGAGCACGTCAACGACAGCGAGAACACGTACCCGCTGTGCTTCGATCTCGACCCGGGCCCCCCTGAAGTGTGGGGCCTCGACCTGCTGCACATCAACGCAGTCGACGTCTTCCCAGACGGCGACCTACTGGTCACGGCCCGACACTTCGATGCGCTGATGCGCGTGGACAGGACCACCGGGAACGTGGAGTGGAAGCTCGGCGGCACGCCCCCGATGGAGGGCATCGATCTGGCCATCGTCGACGACCCTCTCCTCGGGCCGATGGCCCCACACGACGGGCGAGTGCTCCCCAACGGCAATGTCACGATTCATGACAACCGGCTTCGTTCGCCTCAGCCGGTTTCGAGGGCGGTCGAGTACTCGATTCAGCCCACCACCGCCACGATGGTGTGGACCTACCCGGCGACGTTCCTGTCGGGAACGCTGGGCAGTGTTCGACGGCTCGGTGACGGCTCGACCGTGATCGGGTGGGGAACGGGGACGTCGCCCTGGTTCGAACAGGTCCTCGCCGACGGCACGAAGGCGCTGACCATCTCCGTACCGGGGGGGCTCAACATCTATCGCGCCGAACCCTCACCAGCCGCGGACTTCAGCCGGGCCGCGCTGCGCGCCAACGCCGGCGGAGCAGCGCCGGCAGCGCCCGAGGTGCCCCCGGCGCCCTGATCACTGTCGAGGGCGGTCGTAGGTGGTCTCCTCGGGCAGCAGCGCTTCGTAACGGCGTCCGGTGTGATGCAGCCACCAGCGTTGTGACTTCTTCAGCTTCAGGACCATCGGCATGAACTTGCGATCCTCGTCCAGCATGCGCTGGGCTGTCTCACGGTGGACAGCGACGCCGAGGCGTTGGTTGATGGTGGCGATGGCCGGGTCGACCCAGGCGTCGAGGCCCTCCTTCAGCATGTTCGACACCATGTCTGCCAGAGCACCCTCTGCGGTGGTGTAGCGCTGGATGATGGTGGTCAGCTCGCGCCGGAGGTACGGCCGCAACACGAGTGGATACTCCTGCAGAAACGCGTGGGCGTCGTAGGTGATGTCCTTGCGGCTGGCCGTCAACGTGAACGGTGAGGTGAAGTCGAGCTGTGTTGCCGTGGTGCCATCCCACAGCCAGTTCGCCACCTGAACGTCGAAGCCCACCGTCGGGCTGCAGACCTGGGCCGCAGCGTCCACGATCGCGTCCAACATCGCGTGCGAATCAGCCGGTGGAGCGTTGCGGAGCACGTTGCTACCGAGCTGGGTCGCGTCCGCTATCGGCTGTCGGTGGTACACCACGGCCCTGCCATCGGGGCGAATCAGTGTCAACAGCTCCGTGGGCCAGATGGCGACATCGGCTGCACGCAGCGTGTCGAAGAAGCGGTGACAGACATCCACGTAGCGCCGCGCCTCGGCGGCATTACGAAACGGTGGAACACGCTTGAGTGCGACCGTCGGCTCGGCCTGCGGCCAGGCCAACACGATGCTGATCTCGCCATGCCCGAGCAGGCGCAGGCTGTGGATGCCACCGCCACGGATCGCGGCAGTGACTACTGCTTCTACCTCGTGGAGGTCGATGGTGGGCTCGGGGAGTTCTCGCACGGGCCGAGAGTAACCGTGCGTCGATCAGTAGTGGCGAAGCTCGACGGTCATGCCGTCCGGATCGCGCACGTACAACGAGGTTCCGTTGCCGCGAGCGCCGTAGCGGGTGGCGGGGGTCTCGACCACGTCGAAGACACCTGAGGTGGCCAGCGCATCGAGGTCGACGTCGTCGACGACGAGGCAGAAGTGGTCGACGGAGCCGCTACCAGAGGAATTGTCACGGCGCGAGATGAGGTCGATGATCGTTCCTGCGTCGACTCTCACCGAGGGAAACGGAATTTCGCCGGCGCGCCACTCCTTCACGCGCATTGGCTGCAGACCCAGGACGTCGACGTACCACGCCAGCGTTACGTCGACGTCGGCGCACCTCAACACGAGGTGGTCGAATGCGGTCACGGTGACGGGTGCATCCATGGGATCAGCGTAGGACCTCAGCCTTCGCACATGTCGAGTGCTAGTAGCGCCAATGCGCGAGCTGTGGTCAGCACCTGGTCGAGCGGCACGTGTTCGTCTGGGCCGTGTGCTCGCGCCGCCTCGCCGGGGCCGTACTGCAGTGTCGGCACGCCACCGATGCCCGTCATCAGGCGTAGGTCGCTGCCATAGGGAGCTGTCCACGACTCCTGTGGGGCACCACCGACCGCGGTGTGAGCGGCACGAACGCGGTCGAGCAGGTCGCTGCCTTCGGGCATGCGACCACTGGCGAACTGGCCGCCCCACCACTCGATCGTGGCGGGGTGTTCGCGCAGCCACGGGTCCTTGCTGCAGGCTTCAGCGATTGCGAACTCGAGCTCCGCCCGTGCCACTTCCGTCGGCTCGTCGAGCGCGACACCGAGGCGGCCCTCCGCCACCAACAGGTCGGGCACCGAGGACGCCCAGTCGCCTGCGTGAATGGTGCCGATGGAGAGCGGGTAGGCGATCTGCCAGCGGCTGGCGGATTGCACCGGGTTCTCGTTGCGACGCGTTTCCAACTGCTGCAACGCGTGCAGCAGTGGCACGAACTTCTCGATCGAGCTGACGCCTTCTGTGCGCCGGGATGCGTGTGTGGCCAGCCCGGGTACCGAGAGCCGAAACGTCAGCGCACCGGCGTTGGCGGGCACGAGGTCGAGACCGGTGGGCTCGGGGATGACGCAAGCGTCAGCTCGCCACCCCCGGGCAAGCGTGCTGTACGTGCCGAGGCCGCCATCCTCCTCGCCCAGCACGGCGGTGATCAGTAAGTCGCCGGTGAGCTGCACGCCGGCGTGGCGAATGGCCTCGATGGCCCACAATGCAGCAACGAAGCCGGCCTTCATATCGCAACTGCCGCGGCCGTACAGCCGCCCGTCGACGACACGTCCGTCGAATGGATCGCCCGACCACTGCTGTGGGTCGCCGACCGGCACGACGTCGAGGTGACCGTTGAACAGCAGGCTGCGGGCGTTTCCAGGTGTGGTACCTGGGAGGCGACCCACGACGCCCCATGCCTCGGAACGCTCGACCTCCATGCCGGGGAAATCGGGCCTGCCGGTGATCTCGTCCAGCGGAATCTGCCAGTGGTCGACGTCGAGTCCGCGGTCGGCGAAAAGCCGTGCCGCATGAGCTATCGCCTCGTTCTCGTCAGCGGTGCCACTGATGCTGGGAATGCGCACGAGGTCGGTGAGGAGGCCGGTCATCTCGTGCTGGCGCTCGTCGACCGCATTGAGGACCCGCGCCGCAACATGTTCCTTGGTCATGGCACTCTTCCTAGCAGCTCCAGCCGTCACACCAGTGGGGTGCGCGGCGAAGAGGGCGGTCGGGCCGATAGCTTTGCAGCACCCAACCTGAAGGAATAGTTACATGGCAACCGGCCCCAAGCTCACCCCGCTCCAGGAAGTTGAAGCCCGCCGCGCCGCCGCTGCGGCCGACAAGCCCAAGCGAGTGATCTCCGAAGAGGAGAAGGCGACGCGCAAGGACCGAGTGACCAAGGCCAAGGATGCGCTCGCCCGCTCCGTCGGCGCCAAGGGCGATTGGGTCATCACCGGCCGTGCCGCGCTGAAGACCTACCTGCAACGCCTCAACGAGCCCAAGCAGCCTGACGATGCTCAGTTCGAGGCCCTCTTGGCCGCGCCGTTCACCCCGCCGCCGAAGAAGAAGACCAACGACCGCCGGTTCTGACCGTCAATTGGTCGAAATCTCGACCAACCCCGGCACCTCGATTCGCGTTGCCGCCAGCCGCACCGGCACGTCGGCAAAGAAGCGGCGCAGCTCCACCTCGACCGTGGTTCCATCGCTCGCGCGCACCGACGCGAAAACGTGGTCGCTTGTCGCAGGAACCCAGACGAAGACGTAGGTGGCGTCGCCGACGACGATGGTCTCGTTGCCAGGCCCGGCGGCGAGATCGGTGCGAGTAGGGGTCGATGCCGACGTCCGTGTGCCCGGCAGGGTCCACCACCACAGGTATTCGGTGCGACCCCCGCTGGCCGCCAGCTGGAAGCCGCTGCTCCACGATGGCGCGACAGTCGCCTCGCTCGACGCGACTTCGGCGAAGTCGCCGAGGCGTTAGTCCGGATGCAACCCGTGGACCAGCTGCCGCCACTCGGTCGCGTCGGCCATGCGCACCGTGCGGCTGATGGTGAGCAGCTCGGTCGTTGCTACCGGGCCTGTCAGGCTGAGCAGGCGACCGGCGGCGGCCCACGTGACAATTGCGTCCCCATTGGCGATCAGCGTTTCTGCGGTGTAGCCGTCGGCGCCCTCCACCCTGCCGGTCGTGAAGTAGGCCAGCGTGGCCGGCCGCGTATCGACGTCCCCCATCGATTCGCGCAGCGTGACCTTCGCGCCCTCGGGTGTCACTGCACGCATCTCCGTCACCACGGTGCCGTAGAGCAATTCGTCGGCCCAGTCGGCGGATCGGGTGGCCATCAGACTGTTGGCTGCGAGTATGTCCTCGTCGAACTGCACTGTTCCTTTCGCAAGATCGACGACCTTCAGCGCATCGGCGAACCTGACCAACTCGCGATCCTCGATGCTGAAGGCGCGCACTTGGGCCTGCCAGCTGTTGCCGAGATCGACGTCGATGGTGGTCATCGAGCGCTGGCTGCGCGGCGTGACCAGGTTGCGACCGTCGACCTTGCGCACAGATGAGTCGAGGGCGGCGACGGGCTCTCCGCTGGACCGATGGATCTGCAGTGAGATCCATGGATTCGTCGGGTTTCCGTTCGCGAACAGGGTGTAGCTGGCGTCGGTGGGACGTGGCGTGACGATGTCGGCGGAGTATGACCGCAGCTCTGGGCCGTCGATGATGAAGTGACCGGTGGCTGTTGGTACGGACGTGGCCGTGTGGTCGTCGCTGGATACGACGACAATGGTGACGACAGCGACCAGCGCCAGTGCGACCGCGGCCGCCACGAGTCGGCGTCGTCGGGACCGTCCGTCGAGCGACGGTGGATCGGCGAACGACTCGTCGGGGGGCGAATCGTCCCACCAGCTCGGATCATCGAGGTTGATCACCTCGATGTGCTGCGCAGCCAGCCCACGATCACGCATCGTTCTGTCCTGCTCAGGTCAGTCGTAACAGGTCAGTCGTTGTCGAGTTTGTCGAGGACGTGATGAGCGGCGCCGGCGAGCTTGCCCTTCACGCCGCCGTCCTTGGCGATCTCCTCGAGCCGAGCATCGACGAGACCGAGTTCCTGGCGGGCGGCCTCGAGTGGCGAGATCTTGCCGTCGTCGTTGAGGTCGAAGCTGACGAGGTCGAGTTCTTCCTCCGTCTCAGGTGTTTCGGCTGCAACAGGAGTTTCGTCGTTGGACATGCCGCCAGTATGCCGCCTCGTGGCGCGGCGGTGATGGCGCGGTAGCCGACCGACGCTAGAACTGCTGCGCGTCTCGGCCGTGAGCCAGGGCCGGTGGCCGGCAGCGCGTCACTTCCGGGGCCAGGATCAGCCGGCGACCTACACCTTGAGCGACTCGGCGGGCAGGTCGAACCAGCGGAGTTGTTCGAACTCCGCCGACAATCTGCCCTCGTGGTCGTCGCACTGTTGCCACTCGGGTGCCGCGGCCAGCAGTTCGCGCGCCGCCGTGAGGTAGCCGGCCAACGCTTGCTCGGACGCCCGAACGCGGTCGATCGGCGGGCGATGCAACTTGCCGGTGGCTGTGTCGTACGACAACTGTGACAGTCGCAGTGGCGGCTCCACCGGGCCATTGTGGTGACGCCACAGGCCATTGGCCGGCTCGAAGCGGTACGAGGGCAGCAGCTTCCAACCGTGGGTCGCGACGAGATCGACTGCGTCGACGAGGTACTGGAAGACCGTCTCGGAGATGAAGTAGTTGAAGCTGACCCGCGTCCACCCGGGCTTGATGCCTTCGCAGCCGTGGGTGATCTCGTGCTCGAACTCGTGCGAACGGGCAAGGTCGATGCCCAACAGGCGATGGCCGTAAGGGCCGGCGCACGAGCAGCCGCCACGCGACTGGATGCCGAACAGATCGCTGAGCAGTGCGACCACGAAATTGTGGTGCAGGTAACGGTCGCTCGGACGCTTGACGACGAACGAGAGAATCGACAGACGCTCCGAGTTGGTGTTGCCCAACACCTGTAGCGCAGGGTTGGAGGACCAGGCCTCGACCGCGCGCCGCCAGTACGACTCTTCGTGCTGCTTGATGGTGGCAACGCCAACGGCCCCTTTCAGCTGAAAGACCAGGCCGGCGCGGATCGACTCGATGATCGCCGGCGTGCCGCCCTCCTCACGATGCACCGGGTCGTCGAGGAAGCGGTGCTCGGTCGGGTTGACGTAGGCGACGGTGCCACCGCCAACAACATCTGGCACACGATTGGTGAGCAGCGCACGACGAATCACCAGCACACCAGGGGTGCCAGGGCCGCCGACGAACTTGTGCGGGCTGAGCACGACGGCGTCCTTGTACGCGAGTGGGTGCTCGGCGCACTGCGGATACATCTCGATGTCGACGTACGGAGCCGCCGCGGCGAAGTCCCACATCGACAGGGCGTTGTGACGATGCAGCAGGTCCGCAATGGCACACGAGTTGGACAGGATCCCGGTGACGTTGGACGCTGCCGAGAACGATCCGATCTTCACCGGACGGTCAGCGTGAGCAACGAGTTGCCGCTCCAGTTCGCCAAGGTCGATGTGGCCATCGGCGTCCTCAGGAATGGTGACCACGTCGGCAATGGACTCGCGCCACGGCAACTCGTTCGAGTGATGCTCGAAGGGACCCACGAACACCACTGGCCGATCAACAACGGGGATGTGCTGGAGGAGGTGATAACGGTCGTCGAGGTTTGCCGGCAGCCGAATGTTGAGCACGCCGATGAGCTTGTCGAGAGCACCCGTCGCGCCCGAGCCGCAGAAGATGACGCACGTCTCGTCATCGCCGCCAACCGCCGTGTGGATGATCTTGCGCGCGTCTTCACGAAGGCGCGTGGTCTGCAGCCCAGTACCCGACGACTCGGTGTGAGTGTTCGCGTAGCGAGGCAGCACCTCCTCGCGGATGAAGTCCTCGATGAAGGTGAGGGCCCGCCCGGACGCGGTGTAGTCCGCGTAGGTGATGCGGTGCGGGCCGTAGGGGCCGTCCATGACCTGATCGTCGCCGATGACCGACTCGCGGATCTTGCGCAGCAGCGGGCTGTCGTTGATGTGGTCGTCGGGAGGGATCACGACGATCAACCTATCCCGCTCCCAACCTCCCAGGGATGAGGGTGCCTGGTGACCACACTAAGGTATTGCCAGTGTGAGTGACAGATGATTGTCGCTGCGTAGTGTCTGGAAGAGCTGCAGCTCGTCAGGCCGTGGATGAAGGGGTACGTCGTGGGGATCAATCCGCAGTTTCAGGGTCGCATCGGGCGCACGGTCGCCGAGTCCGAGCCGTCGTTCGAGCACGTTGCACACCCAGGTGAGAAGGCGCCCAACGTGATTGTCGTCCTGCTCGACGACACCGGGTTCGCTCAGCTCGGTTGCTTCGGCTCCGACATCGAGACACCCAACATCGACGCGCTCGCGGCCGGCGGCCTGCAGTTCACCAACTTTCACGTCACCCCCCTGTGCTCGCCCACGCGAGCTGCACTGCTGACCGGCCGTTCGAACCACGCCGTGGGGATGCGCTCGATCTCGAACTTCGTCACCGGGTTCCCCAACCAGTTGGGCCACATCTCCAACCACGCGGCGACCGTGGCCGAGGTGCTGGGCGACGCCGGCTACGCCACCTTCGCGCTCGGCAAGTGGCACCTCGCCCCGATGGAACAGTGCTCGGCGGCCGGCCCGTTCGACCAATGGCCGCTGGGTCGCGGCTTCAATCGGTTCTACGGCTTCCTCGACGGTGAGACCGACCAGTTCTACCCCGAACTGGTGGCCGACAATCACCCCATTCACACACCCGGCACTCCCGACGACGGCTATCACGTTTCGCAGGATCTGATAGATCAGGCGTTGAAGATGATCGCCGACTCGAAGGGGGTGCGTCCAGATCGTCCGTTCCTCACGTACCTTGCGTT
>Ga0105048_10002029_pt1 | contig 32762 bp, 28 predicted proteins | sample MAT05_FD_78382 | JGI IMG/M metagenome (GOLD analysis project Ga0105048, IMG submission 78382) | Freshwater microbial communities from Lake Fryxell liftoff mats and glacier meltwater in Antarctica - MAT-05 | ecosystem: Environmental > Aquatic > Freshwater > Ice > Liftoff microbial mat | place... | reverse complement strand
TAGAGGATTTGTTCGATCTTGGGCGGAAGCTCGGGGGCGACGATGGTTTTGGTGCGGCGTAGGATGTAGGTGGCGGTTTTGACGCGGAGGCGTTCGTCGTACCAGGCGCGTTCGTCGCCGCGCAGGCCGGAGGGGACTTTTTCGATGTAGCCGGGCATGAGGACTTCGAAGAGCGAGCGCAGGTCTTCGAGGCTGTTTTCGAGCGGGGTGCCGGTGAGCAGGAAACGGCCGCGGGCGCGCAGGGAGCGCAGGGTCTGGGCGTTTTGCGTGCGGCGGTTTTTGAGGTGCTGGGCCTCGTCGGCGATGAGGCAGGCGAACTCGATATCGCCAAAGAGGTCGCGGTCGCGGGCGAGTGTGCCGTAGGAGGTGACGACCAAGTCGTAGGAGGCAAAATCCACGGCGTGCATGAGGCGGTTGTCGGCGTGGTGGGTGAACACGCGCAGCTGCGGCGTGAAGCGCGCGGCCTCGCGACGCCAGTTTTCCACGAGGGTGGCGGGGCAGACGACGAGGGAGGGCGCGGTTCCCGTTCCGGCGTTTGGCGTTTGCGGTTTGCCGTTTGGGTTTTCGGCGCGCAGCGCCGCCATGAGTGCGAGGGCTTGCAGGGTTTTGCCGAGGCCCATCTCGTCGGCGAGGATGCCGCCGAGGTTGTGACGATACAGGTGCCAGAGCCAAGCGGTGCCGAGACGTTGGTAGACGCGGAGGCGGGCATCGAAGTCGGCCGGGATGGGCGCGGGCGTGAGTTTCGAGAGGTTGCGGAGGGCTGCGCTGCGTTCGCGCCAGGCGGCAGGCGGCTGGAAATGCGGAGCGATGTCCTCAATGATGGCCTCGGCCTCGGCGAGACGCGCGGAGCTGACGCGGTGGGTGCGGCGGGTGATCAGGCCGGTGCCGGCGTCGCCGGCGAGGGCGCGTTGAGCGATGGCGAGTTGTTCGAGTTTAGCGGTGGGGACGAGGTAGACGCGTCCCTCGGCCTCGACGTAGCCGCGGTTGGAGGCGGCGGCGGAGAGGAGTTGTTCCTCGGGCACGCGTCCGGCGCGGAGGGCGAGGGTGACGTTGAAGCCGTCGCCGTTGCTGATGGCGTCGCAGGCGATCTCGGCGTGGGCGAGGTGGGCGGTGTTTTTCTCGAAGTTGGCGGTGAACTCGGCGTGGAAATCGTTGCGTAAGCGGTCGCCGTGGGCGGCGAGAAAGTTGAGCGTTTTGTGGCGGTCGCGGAGCCACCATTTGCGGTTGGCGGGTTCGAGTGTGAAGCCGGCCGATTTGATGAGTTCGCTCAGCGCGCCGTAGGCGATATGTTCGCGTGCGGGCAGGGTGACGGCGAGGTAGTGCTCGGAGCCGTCGACCGTGAGTGGCGTTGACGAGGATGTTTTGGCGGTGGCTGATGGGCTCGGTTTGGCGACGCGGGCGGTGCCAGAGGCCTGGGTGATGGGTGGCAGGTAGGCGGCGTGAGCGGTTTGGGCTTTGGGTTCTGGCGTTTGGAGTTTTTCTGCGATGTGTTCGCTCACGCCGCGCAGAAGCGGGCCGACCCAGAGGATGGGGGACTTGGGTTGGTTGACCCAGAAAAAGACGGATTGACCGGAAAGTGCGGTGGCGAGTTGGCTCAGCTGGGCGCGCGTGAGCTGAATGAAGACGGGTGGCTGCGGCGTGCCGCACCAGCGTTGTAGGAGGGCGAGCGCGGGGAAGAGGTCGGCGGCGGGCGCGGCGTCCAGGCGCAGTTCCACTTTGATCGCGATGGCATCGCGTTGGGCGGCGTCAGGAAGATTAGGAGGAAGCATCAGACGGAGCATCAGGGGTTGAAGGAGTTTGTCCCGAAGCGACTTGGCGAGGCGAAAAGTGCGCGCTGGAAGTCGTCGGGAATAAATGGCGCGCGGCGGACTCTGATTAAGGTTGGCGCTTGATTGCATCCCCGGCGGGTGCGGCGTCCGACGCAACTCCGACTCGTAAGTGTTATGACAAAATCGACCAAAACCCTCCTCGCCTGCGCCGCCATTGCCGGGCTTTACTCTGGTTCCCTCGCCGTCAAATCCTACGGCGCACCTCATGTCGGGGCCGGCACGAAACTCCAGCAACTCGCGGACAAGGACAAATCCTCCTGTTCCGGCAAGGACGGCTGCAACGCCAAGGAAGGCGACAAGTCCAGCTGCAAGGGCGTGCATGACTGCAAAGGCAAAAACGACTGCAAAGCCCAGGGCGGCTGCAAATCGAGCGACAACGGCTGCAAGGGACAAAACTCCTGCAAGGGCAAGGGCGGCTGCTCGACGGCCAAGAAGCACGGCGAGTCCGCCCCGAAAGCCTGAACCTCTTAGGCGACTCCTCACGGACGCCGCCGCTCACACCGGCGGCGTCAACCACTCTTCTTTCGTTTTCCTATGCCTGCCAATCGTCACAACGGTCACACCGAGTACGGCGTCGGGCTTGGCCTGCGCGTGCCGCACTATCGGCACATCCTCGCCAATAAGCCGACCTGCGCGTGGTTTGAGATCATCTCGGAAAACTTCATGGTTGATGGCGGACGTCCGCTCGAAGTGCTCGACGCGATTCTGGAGCAGTACCAGGTGGTGCAGCACGGCGTGTCCCTTTACTTTGGTTCGGCCGATAAGCCGGACCGCGCTCACCTGCGCCGGTTGAAAAACCTCGTTAAGCGCACCAAGACGCCCTGGCTCTCCGACCACCTTTGCTGGGGCAGCGTCGACGGCACCTACACGCACGACCTCCTGCCGATGCCGTACACGATGGAGGCCGCCAAGCGCACTGCGGCGAAAATCCGCCAAGTCCGCGATTTTCTGGAGGTGCCGATCTGCGTGGAAAACGTGAGCTCCTACATGGAGTTCCACGCTTCGGAGATGACTGAGTGGGAGTTTCTCAACGAGGTCGTAGAACGCGCCGACTGCGGAATCCTCCTCGACGTAAACAACATCTATGTCTCTTCGCGCAACCACGGCTTTGATCCCATGGACTACGTCAACGCCATCCCGCACCATCGCGTTGGCCAGATGCACATCGCGGGGCACACGAAGTTCGATAAGTATATTTTGGATACGCACGACCATCCGGTGCTCGATCCGGTGTGGAAACTTTACGCCCACGCGACGCGGCTCTGCGGCGTGACGGCCACGCTGCTCGAATGGGATGACAAAATCCCCTCCTTCGACGAAGTGCATAACGAAGCGTTGAAAGCCAACGCCTACATCGCCGACGCGCGTGCCGCTCACAATGCCCAGAACTAAAAAATCTTCGGCCTCGCCCGATCTCGCGCCGAAAAACTTGCTCGCGTGGCAGCGCACGATGCACGCGGCGATCACGCGTCCGCTCGCGCCCGGCGACCGCGCCCAACGGCAGTGGTTCGATGGCACCTCCTCGGCGCGCGCGGTGGCGAAGCTGGTGAAGCCGAGCCGCACGTTGCAGCCGCTCGACCGCGTCGAAATCTACAACCGCATGTACTGGTTTCGCCTGCTCGACAGTTTGGCGCAGGATTTTCCCGGGCTGCGCGCGCTCCTTGGCGAGGAGAAATTCTGGCCGCTCTGTGAAAGCTACCTCGCGGCCTGTCCTTCGCGGTCATTCACGCTACGCGATCTCGGTTCGCGACTGGAGCGTTTCATCGCGCGCGAACCCGGTCGCATCGCTCCGCACGCTGCGGCGGCGCGCGATCTGGTGCGTTTCGAATGGGCGCAAATCGTCGCCTTCGACGGGCCCTCGCTGCCGCGTCTGACCAAGCGCCAGCTCGCGGGCACCGATCCGGCGACGCTGCGGCTTGCGGTGCAACCGTACCTCACGCTGCTGACCTGCCGGCATCCAGTTGATGAATACGTGCTCGCGTTGAAAAACGACGGCGCGCTCCGCACTGGGGCGAGCAATGCCGTGACGGAGCGAGACGAGGCGGTGGGCACCGGGGGGGCGTTGCAGCGCGGCCCCGCGCTGCACCTCGTCGTGCATCGGCTGGATAATCAACTTTACTACAAGCGCCTCGAACCTGAGGCGGCGAGGTTGTTGCGCGCGCTCAGAGACGGACACCCGCTGGCCGAAGCGTGCGCGGCAGCATTTGCACGGTCGAAGCTGGCAGCGGAGCAGCAGGCCGAACTGATCCGCAGCTGGTTCACGCTCTGGATGCGCCTCGGCTGGCTCTGCCGGACGAAGCCAACACTAGAGGTAAAGTAACCTATTAGGTTACTTTGCTGGGGCGGCAACCTCGCCTCCCTGCGTCGCTGGCCCTCGCCCCAAGCCCTGCTCAAAACGAAACTGCCCCAGCTCAAAACCTTCTTCCACGAACACGGTAGCCGCAGCGAAGCGCGCAGGGAAAAACGTCAGGCCGTGATCAAAAACCTCGTCCTGCTCACGCCTACCGAACCCGTTTCCGACCTCTTGGAAGTCTCCGTCATGGTCGACCAACTCGAAGCCCTCAACGCCGGGCTCTTGCGCTACGACCAAGCCATTGCCGAACTGTTTTCCACCCAGAAAGAAACTTCGACGATCCAAGCCCTGCCCGGCGCCGGACCCGCTTTCGCGCCCCGATTCTACGTCGCCTGTGTCCGCTTCGGCGAGCGTTGCCAAGACGCCGAAGCTTTTGCCTCCGCCGTGGGCGTCGCGCCCATCACCGACCAAAGCGGCAAGATGCGCAAAGTTCACCGACGCCTCCGCTGCGACAAACACACCCGGCAAACCTTCGTCGAATGGACCAAGGAAACGATCAAGCATTCCATCTGGGCCCGTGCCTACTTCGAGCAGCGCAAAGCCGCCGGCCACGGCTTCCAGGTCACCCTGCGGGCACTCGCCTACAAATGGTGCCGCATCCTCTGATGCTGCAGGAATGATCATGTCGCGTATGACAAAGCCAAATACCTCGAAAACCTCCGGGCCAAAGGCAGCACCCTGCTCAAATACTTCCCCTCAACTCAGACGTCCCAAGCCGCTTGAAAATACCTTCATTTTTTATCGACGGCTGTCCTCAGAGCTAAGATGAGGTGCGGGCCTTGGCTCACGGCGCGGACTTCACGTCGATGATGACGGCGGTGGTGTTGTCGCGGCCGGATTCGGCGACGGATTCCTCGACAAGCAGGCGGGCGAGTTCGTGGGTGGACGGCGTGGTGCTGAGGATTTCGCCGAGGCGGCGGTCCCAGAGGCCGTCGGTCAGGCCGTCGCTGCAAATGAGGAAGCGGTCGCCGGGCGCGCAGCCGACAGCGCCGATGTGCGGGTCGATGATCTGGTTGCCGGCACCAAGGGCTTGGTTAAGGGAGTTGCGTTGTGGATGGTTGCGGGCTTCGCGTTCGTTGATGCGTTGGTTGCGGCGCAGCCAGCCGACGTGGGTGTGGTCGTGGGTGATTTGGGTGAGCGGGCCGCCGTTGGCCGGTAGATAGTAGATGCGGCTGTCGCCGATGTGGCCGAAGTACATCCAGCCGGGAGTGAACCAGCAGAGGCTGAGCGTGGCGCCCATGCCGGCGCATTCCTCGTAGGATTGGCCGAGCTTGATCATCTCGTGATGGATGGCGGAGAAAACCTCGGGCAGGACGTCGTTGAAATCGGCGCTGAGGCCGCGCGCGCTCATGCGGAAGCTGCGCGGGAGGAGCTTGGTGATTTTCTCAATGGCGATGCGGCTGGCGAATTCGCCGGAGTTGGCACCGCCCATGCCGTCGCTGACGGCGAAGACGAAATCCATGTCGGTCAGCGGGGCTTCGCCGATTTTACCGAGGTAGTTGACTTGGTGGCCGTCGAAGGTGAGCGCGAGAAAAATGTCTTCGTTGTTCTCGCGGACGCGGCCGAGGTGGGTCATGCCGGACCAGGTGAGCTGGGTTGGCGCGGGTGTTTCTTTGGTGATGGAGGCAGGATCTTGCATGCGGAGCTATTGGGCGGCAGAGGGTTTCAGTGAACCGCCGGGGGTGTCGAGCAGAGTGGAGAACTCAAAGTCGATGAGGCAGAAGCGGCCGTCGGAGATGCGGTAGGTGACGTTGCGCATGAACGGATCCTCGTGGCGCACGCCGTAGGTTTCCAGTTCGGCGAAGAGGGCTTTCATCTTTTCCTCGCCGAGCTGTTCGACGTGGCTGCCGCAGTTGGTGGTGACGATTTTAAGGATTTCCGGATCGACACTGAGCAGGTGCGGGACGAAGGCGCAGCCACGGCTTTCGAGGTAGCGCAGGACGCGGACTTCGTGTTCGAAACGCTCCTTGGCCAGATGACCGCGAAAGGTTTTATGAACCAATCCATCGAACCCAATTCGGACCAAGGCCCGGGCGGTGTCTTTGACTTGGTTCATGAGGTAAAAGTGGTCGATTTTGTACGCATTGCCGAGCGGCAATCCTGTTGGGATGGGCAATTTTTAGCAGAGTGATGTCGATTCGTGCCAAAATTGGTATGAAAAATATTTCTAGCAAGCGCTGGCATATGACGTGCTAATCGCTTGCACGCTTTTCATTTTGGGCTGTGACCAAAAACTTCTCGCACTCAACTCGGCAAGCTCTCTATTAACCAACTCCCTCTATGGCCAAATACAAACTGGAATACATCTGGCTCGACGGTTACCAGCCCATGGCGAACCTTCGCAGCAAAACGCAGATCAAGGAATTCAGCAGCTTCCCGAAGCTCGAAGACCTTCCGAATTGGGGCTTCGATGGCAGCTCGACGCGTCAGGCCGAGGGTAAGAGCTCGGATATCGTGCTTAAGCCGGTCGCCGTGTTTCCCGACAGCACCCGTAAGGACGGCGTGTTGGTGATGTGCGAAACCTTCCTCCACACAGGCCAAGCTCACCCGAGCAACTCCCGTGCGACGATCCCGGATGATGCTGACACTTGGTTCGGCTTCGAGCAGGAATATTTCCTCTATCAAGATGGTCGTCCGCTCGGCTTCCCCGAGGGTGGTTATCCCGCCCCGCAGGGCCCGTACTACACAGGCGTCGGCTATCAGAATGTCGGCAGCGTTGCCCGCGATATCGTTGAAGAGCATATCGACATCTGTTTGGATGCCGGCATCAACCTCGAAGGCATCAACGCCGAAGTCGCCAAGGGCCAGTGGGAATTTCAAATTTTTGGCAAGGGCTCCAAAAGCGCTGCCGATCAGATGTGGGTTGCTCGTTACATCCTGAGCCGCCTATGCGAAGGTTATGGCATCGACATCGAATGGCGCTGCAAGCCCATCCTTGCTCCGTTCAACCAGGCCCTCGATTGGAATGGCTCTGGTATGCATGCGAATTTCTCGACCCAGCACATGCGCGAAGTCGGTGGCAAAGACTACTTCGAGAAGCTCATGGCGGCCTTCGCCAAGCACGTCGACGAGCATATCGCCGTTTACGGCCCGGAGAATCACCTCCGCCTCACCGGACTCCACGAGACTCAGGCGATCGACAAGTTCTCCTATGGTATCGCTGATCGTGGTGCCTCCGTTCGCATGCCGCACAGCTTTGTCAACAACGGCTACAAGGGCTACCTCGAAGACCGTCGTCCGAACTCCGCCGCCGATCCTTACTTGGTCGCCGGTCGTATTCTCAAGACGATCCTCACGGTCCCAACCAAGTAAGACCATTTAGATTCCGGTTTGTTTCTAAGGCGTCACCTTCGCGGGTGGCGCCTTTTTTGGTGCGCTGTCTTCGCAATGAGGCCTGCTTTCATCTCGGCGTGCGCCTGTACGCCACTGTCATCCCATGCTTTCATGAGTCGTTGGTCCTGCTGATCGGTTATGAGCAGGGCGATACACGTGTTCTCGGTGTTTTTGTCCGAATTGACCGGACTTCGCGACGAGACGGTGCGCTCAGTTGGCAGACGTTGTTTTCAGCAACTCCTCGATCCGGCGAGCCAGCGCCGCTGATTGTTCCGCGAGCCAGCGCTGACCTTTTTCTTTCGTCGCGATCGTGGCGTCGCCCATCACACCGCTGCGCGAAATATCCTCGGTGGCCCAGGAAAAAATCGCCGCTGCACCTTCGGGACGAAGTTCGCCGGGGTCGGTCAGCTGCGCGGGGAATTCGCAAACGGCTTTGTCCATGTCGACCCGTTCGTCAGCGAGAGCCAGCATGAGCGAGGTCTCGTATTCACCCGCGTGAAAACCGAAGGCCGCCTCCTGCGGTGTCTGCACGGGTTTGACCGGCCAGCCGAGCACGCCGGCGCGCATGCCGAGCGTGGTTTGGATTTCGCGCAGGGTGTAGATGAGCACGGCGCTGTTGCCTCCGTGGGTGTTGAGTACCGCTAGCTGGCTGAACCCGAGCGCCTTGAGTTGTGCGGCGGTCGCGAGCAGCAGACGGCGCAATGTGCTAGCCGAAATCGAAACGGTGCCGGGGAAGGCGAGGTGCTCGTTGCTCTTGCCGTAGGTGAGTGGTGGCGCGATGTATACGGGCGCATTGGGCGCGAGGTGCGGGAGAATGTTTTCCAGCCAGGCTTGGCCCAGCAGCGCATCGACGCCGACCGGCAAGTGATGTCCGTGCTGTTCGATCGCGCTGGTCGCGATGACGACGAGTGCATTTTTTTTGTGTGGGAGTTGTTCCAGTTCTTCGCGGGTCAGCGCGGGCAGATAGCGGGCGCGGTAGCGGGCGGGGAAAATGAGATCGTTGCCCGGTGCGGATAGGTTCGGTGACGCGGGAGGAGTGAGATGCTCGGTGCGGCCGAGGGGGGCGTGGGCGTGGATTTCGGCGAGGAGCCGAGCGAGGTGTTCGCTGGCGATGCGCAGCACGGTGGCACCGTCGGTTAGCGGGTGCGGAGGGAGCGGCGCAGGTTGACGAAAACAACCGGGGCGGAAATCCGCGTCGCTGATTTCGGCCGGGCGGGTCGGCGTGCGTGCAGTGGTGCCGAGCAGGTGCGCAACGGCGGCTTGGGCCTGGGCGCGGTGCGGCGAGGCGGGGTGAAAATTGAAGCCGAGCGCCCCGGTGGCGATGAGGAAGGTCTGCAGCCCGAGCGAAACGCGGGCATCGCGCGAGGCGGCATCGACCAGTTCCTTGGACCAAGGACTGGTCGTGAAAAAAACGAGTTTGTGAAACCCTGCGGCCTTCACGCTGGCGGCGATTTCCTGCAGCAGGGCGTGGGCGGTGTCGGCGTCGATGCCGAAAAACGTGCTCGGGTAGGGCGCGAGTCCGAAGCGCACTGGCGGCAGTACACGGCAGGGAATGGCGGTTTTGACTTGTTCGACTGCGTGCCGAAGCACGGCGCTGCCGACGGTTTCCTCGGCGTCGAGCGGCAGTCCCAAGCCGTGATCGGCAAAACCGAAGACCGGCAGAATCACCACGTGGCGTTCCTTGTCGGTGAGCGACGCGAAATCACTCCAGGCGCGGTGCGCCCAGGCGGTGTCGCGGTCGACGTTGGCCAGCCAGGTCATGCTCATAGTCACACCCTACGGCGCGACGGCTTCCGGGCGAGCGGGTTTTTCATCAGCAGCGGTGGCGGGGGCTGGCGTGGGCGCGGGCTTTTTGCCGACGTACTCGTGGTCTGAGAAGGCCACGACCATGTCCTGGTCGAGTGATTTCACCCACATGGCGCGGCCGCGGATGTGGACGGTGATTTGTTGTAACAGGCTCGGGCGCCCGCCCACGGGCAGACTGTAATTCAGCGTGGTTTTTGCCTCGGCGATCTTGATCGCGAAGACAGGCGAAAACGGCTCGAACGACGCCAACTCCACCCGCTCGATGGTGTTTGTCGGTTTGTGCAAGGTGAACACTGCTGCCATGTGCGCGGCGCTGTGGTCGTCATTGCCGCCTGGTTTCAGGGGGAAATGATATATCGCGCGGTCGTCGGTGTCACTCACCACGGCACAGCTGGCGAGATCGAGTTGGTCTTTGACGTTGGGTGCGGTGCCGCCGGAAGTGCGGCGGGAGAGGCGGTCTTTGTAATCGCGCGTTTCGCTCTCGGAGGGAGGCGAGCCGTCTTTTTTGAGCAACGTCCAGCGCGAAAATTCCGGTTTAGCGGGGTTGTAGTGTTCGACCAAATTTTTACCGGCCGACTCGGTGGTCTGCACGAACGCCCAGCCCGGCGCGCCTTCGGCCTGAAAACGCTTGAGCGCCAGCTCCAAGTCGGGTGGCACGGGACTGGCGCGCATGATAGCCAGCGGCAGCACGGCGAAGAAGAAAACAAGAAGCAGGCGTTGAAGCATCCGCACAGGAAGGCGCGAGTGCCGGATAATTTCAACCCCGAGGCTTGAGCGTTTTAACCGCGCACTGCCGCCGATGATTCTATCTGTGGCAGTGAGTGATGTAGCAGGGCTCACACCGGTCGAAAGTTAACCGCACGCACCGCATTAATTTTCCCTTCGTGGTGATCGACCGCGAGTCAAACGAAGTCGCGCTGATCGACCGTTTGAGCGGCTGGGCGTTGGTCGAAAGTATTACGCTCAGTGTTGTGCCTTGAGGCGCATTTGTACTGATTATTTCTGAACTAACCAGCCCGTTTAACCGGGCTGTAGGATCCGAAGGATAGCCAAGTCTTAGACATGGCTATTGTTTCTGTTACGATTTTTTACCAACATGCTTCAGCATAGGCATACCCATCACCAGAGCAGGTTGCATAAATTATAACGGAGTTACACCACTCTACAACGCCGGACTTATATTCGTTGTCTGTGGCATCGAAACATTCGCCGCCATCTTTGAAGAATGCGGCATATGCAGAGCTGTTTGGGCTAGAAATTGCGTAGACGCTATAATATACAATAAGGTCTGAATCGCACTGAGCCGTTTGGTAATGATTTTGTTCATACGCAGTGACAGAAACCCATCGTTGAGCTGAAGCGACTGAAGCAGTCAGCATTGCGACTGCGAAGAGCGATATGATTGATTTTACGATTTTCATCTAATGTATTTTAGGGTTGTTTTTTGATGTCGGCGGAAGTGCCGACGCCAAGGGGGTGGGGGCTGGAATCCGAAAGGGTGGCGAGCACTTGTTCGAGCACGGGGCGCAGCGGGCCGATGGGGTCCACTATCAGCGTGTCGTCGGCTCGCAGTGGGAATCGGGGGCGCAAGCTTTGAACGTGTTTGGCCAGCGCGGCTGGGCGCGATTCTTTGATCATTCCACGCCGGACATGGTCTTCCACTTTTTCGTAGGGTTCGACTAGGGAGCCGCCTTGTTCGTGTTTTATCAGGACAGCTGGTTCGCCTTCAAAATGGGCGGAAGGAAGCGGGCGGCCTGGTGGTAACATCCGCAGCATCTTGGCTGTATTTTGATCCAAGCGTGGATCGCTCGACGTGAGACGAAGGTCTTTGAGTTCTTTTTTAGCACCTTGCACTGTAGGCCGTCCAGACGCACCGCCCTCTCCTGCGGGTGTACCAAGGCGTAGGTTGTGGAGGGCCTCGCTCACTTCTTTTTCGGAGGAGAAAACGTAGGCATCGACGCGGTACCAGGCCGGGCTGCTAAAGCGACTGGCGTGCTGTTCGTACCAGGTTTTTAGGCGTGGCAGTGACAGATCCAGGGTAGGTTCGATTTCGCGGCGTTGATAATCTTCGAGTGCCAAGGCGTGCAGGTAGCCGCGCTTGTCAGCTTGAAATTTTTCGGTTCGATGAAGGCCTAGGCTTAGGCTGGTGCAATAAGTGATCTCTTCCAGCATCAGGTTTTTGGTCAGCGCTTGCAGATCATCCAGCGAGCGCTGGGGTGATTTTGAAAATTGCCGTTGTTGATAATCGATGAGCTGGCCGGCGGCGATTGTCGTTTGGCGGTCACCCTGGCGATATGAGCCAACCGCCTGGTTGAACCAAGAGGGCTTCGTGGCGGGAGGTTGATTTATGGCCGCAAGTAACTCGGCCTGAATGGCGCCTAGCGCCTTTTCGTCTACCTTTGTTTGTGCGACTTCTTTTTCGATGAAGTCGGTCCAATGTTTTTGAAACAACCGCCGTTCCAGTTTATCTTTATTGGCAAAGGCCGCGGCCACGACACTGCCCGCGGGGGCTTGAAATAGGGCGTCTTTGCGCCAGCACACGAGGTCTCCGTTGGGCTGAGATTCGGTGATGAGCGCGCCGAGATCGGCTTCGCTTAGCTTGTGGCGTAGTTCGGGGGAGCAGGCGAAATCCTGTAACAGTAGGCCGCGTTCGTAGTTGGAAACTATTCCGCTAAGTGCGGCATTAAAACTAGTGGGTGGTTCGGCTTTGGCCTTTGATGCAGGGATAAGCAGGCGGGAGAGCACGATGATTTCGTGTGATTCTTTTTCTTCATGCCAAGCACCTTGGGCATTGGCTAGGTAGTCGCTCAACAACAGCCCGGGATTGGCGAGCATGTTGCGCTCCATGCGGTAGACGCCGTCCACCGTCGCGGGGGCGTTGAGGTAGCCTTTTTCCTTAGCATCGGCCAGCGCGATCACTTCGTTCATGTAGCCGGGCAACCACGCGGCTAAGCTCGCTTCATGGCGCGGCTTCTTCTCCACCTCCAAATAGCGCGAGAAAGTTTTGTTCACTTCATACGCAGAAAGGGACAAGCCGCCTACGTGGAGTTGAGGCTCAGCAGCGGTGATGGGTGCACCCAAGGTCGCCGCAAAACCACTGATTGCGATGATAATGCTTAGCACTTGTTGGGGCGAGGAAATGAGTCTTCGTGCCATAGTTTTTCTCTAGGATGATGCGCGCTGAGGGTTTCCTTCTGCCAATCAGTCTTCAGCTTCTCTAACGCCCTCCGCGAATTGCCAAAATGTTGAAGGACAAAGCAAAAGCGTTCGTATCTACTGTTGTCGAGGGGGAAAGCCCACCGCGAGGGTTTCTTTATTTATCGCGGTGGAAATACTATCGGCTGACCGTAATAGGCGTACTTTCCGCTTGCGCAGAGCGGGGGATTGCACGGCGATGTTCCGCTACAAACATGATCGCTCCTGAGACCTTTTCCCACATCGAGAACATTAAGAAACGTGCCGGGTACCTATGGAGGTTTCTTTGACGTCGACCAAAAACAACGCGAGATAGAGTCGCTCGAGGCGCAGATGGGTGCGCCCATGTTTTGGGATAACCAAAGCGCCGCACAAAAGCATATCTCCAAAGTCAACGGCCTGAAGCGCGCGATCGGTGGCTTGGTGGATTTTCATAAAAAACTCGCCGACGTCGACGTCATGCGCGAGCTCGTCGAATCCGTCACGGGCGCAGAGCAGGAGTTGTACGCGAGCGAACTCGATACGACCGTTGCCACCATGGTGGGCGAACTCGACAAGCTAGAAATCGCCTCGTTCCTCAACGACAAGTTCGACAAGAACAACGCCATCTTCTCCATCCAAGCGGGCGCGGGCGGCACCGAGTCAAATGACTGGGCCGACATCCTTTTCCGCATGTACAACCGCTGGGCCGAGCGCAAGGGCTTCGAGGTCGAGGTGCAGGATGTGCAAGTGGGGGATCAAGCCGGTATCAGCAAAGCCACGATGGTCATCAAGGGCGAAAACGCCTACGGCTACGTGAAGGCCGAGCGCGGCGTGCACCGTTTAGTGCGCATCAGTCCGTTCGACTCGAACAAGCGGCGACACACGTCGTTTTGCGCGGTCGACGTGGTGGCGGAAATCACCGAGGATATTGAAATCGAGATTCCCGAAAGTGAGATTCGCACCGATGTTTACCGGTCCTCCGGCAAGGGCGGCCAAGGCGTCAATACGACTGACTCGGCCGTGCGTCTCACGCACATTCCCTCTGGCATTGTGGTGGTCTGCCAAAACGAACGTTCGCAGATTAAAAATCGCGCCAGCGCGCTGAACGTGCTCAAGGCGCGTCTCTATGAAAAGAAGCAGGACGAGCAGCGCAGCGAAATGGAGAAATTCTACGGTGAAAAAGGTGAAATCGGCTGGGGTAGCCAGATCCGCAGCTATGTGTTGCAACCGTATCAAATGGTGAAGGACCTGCGCACGGGCGCGGATACGAGCGACACGCAGGGCGTGCTCGATGGTGATCTCGACCGATTCATCTACGCTTGGTTGCGCGCGGGTTGTCCGCGTCATCGCAACAAGGATATCAAGATGGAGGATTGAGGCGGAGGCCAGAGGCCGGAAGCCTGCGGTCGGAAGGCTGCAGGCGCGATGGCATCGGAGCGGGCGGGCTCGGGGGGCCGCCCTCGTGTGCCCGACATGGGCATGCGCTAAACCACCGGATGCGGAAAAACGTACGTCCGGTGGTGTGGTCAGGGCTCGGGGGGGGCGTAATCCCTATTACCTCATCGGATCTTCGGAGGCGGCAGGCACGGCGGCCTGCCCTCCAGCGAACGAGCCCGGCCTTAGATTAGCAGGAGCGCGGGGCTTTCTAGGAGCTGGCGGAGGGCGGCGAGGAATTGCGCGCCGACGGCGCCATCGACCACGCGGTGATCGACGGAGAGCGTCAGGCTCATGCGTTGGCCGATGACGATTTGATCGTTTTTCACAACGGGCTTTTTAACCGTGGTGCCGACCGCGAGGATGGCGGCGTTGGGAGGGTTGATGATGGCGGAGAAATGGTCGATGCCCATCATGCCGAGATTGGAGACGCAGAAGGTGCCGCCGGTAAAATCGTTCGGCGCGAGTTTTTTGTCCTTGGCGCGCTTGGCTAGGCTCTTGGCTTCGTCGCTGATGGCGAAGACGGTCTTCAGGTGCGCGTCGCGCACGACGGGTGTGATGAGGCCGTCCTCGATCGCCACGGCAAAGGAGACGTGGGCGGCGGGGTGTTGATGGATCGAGGCCTGACCGGCGGCGGAAACTTCCCAGGAGGAATTGACGGTGGGTACGCGACGAAGTGCTTCGGCGCTGGCCTTGAGAATGAAGTCGTTGACGGAGAGTTTGACGCCGGATTTTTCCAGCGCGGCGTTGAGTTGCTGGCGCAGTTCGAGGAGCGGGCCGGCGTCGATTTCGACGTCGAGGTAGAAGTGCGGTATCTGGGTTTTGGATTCAACGAGGCGCTTGGCAATGATGCCGCGGATGTTGGATACCGGCACGAGTTTTTCCTCCTGCACGGGGCCTTTGGCGAGCAGGCTGGCCGAGACAAAAGCCGGGGCCGCTCCTTTGGTTGTAGCGGCGGCGGGCGCTTGGCTCTTGGGGGCGGTTTCGGCGGCGATGACGTCGTCGCGTACGATGCGGCCGCCGGGGCCGGTGCCGGTCACGCGGGTGGGGTCGATGCCTTTTTCGGCGGCGAGTTTTTTAGCGAGCGGGGAGATTTTGATGCGCTGGCCGGGACTTGACGGGATTTCGGGATGGACGACGGGCTGGGCGGTGGCGGCCAGCGGAGGCGTGAGCGCGGGGATGCGTTCGGTGGCGGGTTTGTGGGGGGCAGGGGCGTCGTCTTTTAGGATGGGCGTGGGGGCGACGGGCGCGGGGACGTCGGGCACGATTTCACCGGGTTTGCCGATGGCGCAAAGCGGGGCTCCGATGGCGATTTGCGAACCGGCGGGCGCGTAGATTTTTAGGAGGGTGCCGTCGAAAAAGCTTTCGAGCTCCATGGTCGCTTTGTCGGTCTCGATCTCGCCGAGAATCGCGCCGCTTTTGACGGCATCGCCTTCTTTTTTAAGCCATTTGACCAGCGTGCCCACCGTCATGGTGTCGCTGAGTTTGGGCATGTCGATGATTTGAGCCATGGAGTTGTTCTATTGAAAAAGTGAAAGAGTGGAAGGGCGGAAGTCGACGATCAGGCGAGCGCTTCGAGCGCGGCCTTGAGCACGCGGTTGGGGTTGGGAAGTTGTTCGGTTTCGACGGGCGGGCTGTAGATGGCGGGCGAATCGACCGTGGTGAGGCGGTGGATCGGGCCGTCGAGTTCGTCGAAGGCTTCGCGCTGAATCATGTAAGCGAGTTGGGAGCCGACGCTGGCGAAAGGTTTTTGTTCCTCGACGATGAGCACGCGGTGGGTCTTGGCGACGGAGGCGAGCACGGTGTCGATGTCGAGCGGGCGGATGGTGCGTAGATCGACGATTTCGACGGAGCGGTTGTGTTCTTTTTGGAGGATTTCGGCGGCTTGCAGCGAGTGGATGACGCTGCGGCCGTAGGTGACGATGGTGAGGTCGGTGCCGGCGCGCTTGATGTCGGCCTTGCCGAGCGGGATGAGGTATTCCTCGGCGGGGACTTCGCCCTTGTCGCCGTAGAGGATGGTGTTCTCGAGGAACATCACAGGGTCGTTGTCGCGGATGGCGGTTTTGAGCAGGCCCTTCGCGTCGTAGGGCGTGGCGGGCACGACGACTTTTACGCCGGGGTGGTTGGCGAGGACGTTTTCCGGCGTGTGTGAGTGGGTGGCGCCGACGTTGGTGCCGCCGTTGGCGGGGCCGCGGATGACGATGGGGACGTTGATCTGGCCACCGGACATGTAGCGGAGGTTGGCGGCGTTGTTGAGGATCTGGTCAAAGGCAACCGAGTAAAAGGACCAAAACATGAGCTCCATCACGGGGCGCACGCCGAGCATGGAAGCGCCGACGCCCATGCCGATGAAGCCGGCTTCGCTGATCGGCGTGTCGACGATGCGCTTTGGGCCAAACTTGGCGAGGAGGCCTTCGGTGACTTTGTAGGCGCCGTTGAATTGGGCGACTTCCTCGCCCATGACGACGACGTTGGGGTCGCGCTCAAGTTCTTCGGCGAGGGCGTGACGGATGGCTTCGCGGTAAGTAATGACGGGCACGGTGGAAAAAATTGAGATTTAAAATGAGAGATTTGAGAATGACCGCAGCGATCAACCGAGGGCGTTCTTCAGCTGAAGAAGATGCGGCCTTGCGAGGTTTTCTGAGCGGGATTGTCGACTTCCCAGTACACATCTTTTTGCAGGTCTTCGACGGTCGGGTAGGGGCTCGCCTCCGCGAAGTCGGCGGAGCGGTCGGCTTCGGCGCGGGCTTCGGTGTCGATCTGTTCGATAAGCGCATCCGTGAGGACGCCTTCATCGAGAAGAGTTTTTTGGAAAAGACTGATCGGGTCTTTTGTATTCTGGTAATCCTCGATCTCGCCCCGGGTGCGGTAGGTTTTGTCGGGATCGGCGACGGAGTGGCCGCGGTAACGGTAGGTATCAACTTCTACGATACTGGGCTTCGATTCGTCGCGGGCGAGCTTGAGGAATTTATCCATCGTGGCTCGCACGTCGTAGACATTGTGCCCGTCGCAGGTGCCCCAGGCCATGCCGTAGGCGCGGCCGCGTTCGGCGAGGCCGAAGCCCGCGGAGGAACGTTCCTGGCTGGTGCCCATCGAATAGCGGTTGTTCTCGATCACGAATACCACGGGCAAATTCCAGAGAGCGGCGAGATTGTAGGATTCGTGTACGGCACCTTGGTTAACCGCGCCGTCGCCCATGAAGGCCATCGAGGCGCCTTTGAGTCCTTTGTATTTTACGCCGTAGGCGAGGCCGACACCGAGCGGGATTTGACCGCCGACGATGCCGTGACCGCCCCAGAAATTTCGGCTCGGGTCGAAGTAGTGCATCGAGCCGCCCTTGCCCTTTGAGCAACCGGTGGCCTTGCCGTAGACCTCGGCCATGAGGGCGTTGAGGTCCATGCCGACGGCGATGGCGTGTCCATGATCTCGATACGCGGTGATGACGTGGTCGTTGGCGCCCATCAGCGAGCAGCAACCGACAGCAACCGCTTCTTGGCCGATGTAGAGATGGAGGAAGCCGCCTATTTTCTTGGCTTGGTACGCACGCAGGCTGCGCTCTTCGAAACGCCGAATGCGCACCATAGTGCGGTAGAGGCCGACCTTGGCCTCTTTGCTAAGGTTGGCGTTAATCGGAGCAAGATGACTTTGCGGAGTGCCCACGGCGGGCGCGGCATCTTGCTTGGCAGGGGTGGCGTTTGATTTGTTGCTCACGGGAAAATGTTCGTTTGCGAGAGTTCTGAATTTCCCCCCGGACTGTTTGGAAATCAACCGTATACTCCCAGGTAGTAAATCTGTTTACATCAAAAAGCAGAACGCAATCCGCGCGCTACTAACAACCCGTCCGGGGCGACGGGGTGATTCCCTCGATCTCCACGCGCAGCGGTTGACCCGGCATGCAATCCGCCCGCAACGCGACAAAACCCTCGCGGTACTGATCGTAGATCGGCCAGAGCGCCGTGCGATCCGTCTCGGGCAGCGAGAGCGTGTCGACGGCGTCGCGGCTGAAAAATCCAAAATGCCCTTCGTCAATCTCGGGCGGCAGTTCGGCGATGGGTTTGCGACAGCGGAAGAGAAACATGAGCCAATGGCTTTGCCCCTCGTAAGCTTTTTCGGCGATCATGCCGAACAGGTGCAGGTCGGAGGTTTTGAGCTGGAGGCCGGTTTCCTCGCTCGTCTCGCGCACGGCGCATTCGAAGGGCGATTCGCCTAGCGTCGTTTCGAGTTTGCCGCCGATGGGACTCCAGTTGCCGATGTTCGGTGTTTTGGCCCGGCGGATCAGCAGATGCTCGCCCGCGGCGTTTTCGATGAAGACGAGTACGGCGAGTTTATGGGAGAGGACGGAACTCATCAGGCAGGGCGCAGCAGAGAGCGTTGGCGCAACCGGGTCAACTGCGTGGAGTGATTTGCCGTTGAGTTTTCCATTTGGAGTTTGCACCTGAAACGCGCGACGGTTCGCTGAGTTCGCATGGCAAAATGGCTTTTGATCGACGGCTTCAACCTCGCGTACCGCTGCTTCTACGCGATTCCTGAGCTGACGCGCGCGGACGGTTTTCCGACCAACGCTTTGCACGGCTGGATGAAATCGCTCTGGCGCCTCGAAGACCAGGAGGAGCCTGACGCGACACTCGTGTTCTTCGATCTCGGTGGCGCGCAGGACCGGCTGGCGTTGCATCCTGAATACAAGGCCCAGCGCGCCGAGATGCCTGAGCCGCTCCGCCAGCAGCTGCCCTACGTGAAACATCTCACGCGTGCGATGGGGTTTGTCGGTGTCGAGTTGGACGGCGTGGAGTCCGACGACTTGCTGGCCTCGCAGGCGGTCGTGCTCGCGGCGGCGGGACACGAGGTACTGATCGTGAGCGCCGACAAGGATTTTGCCCAGATCGTGAGCGACCGCGTGAAGATTCTGCTGCCGCCGCCCACGGCCAATCCCAAGCTCGGCTGGCGCGTGCTCGACGCTGCCGGAGTGGCGGAGAAATTCGGCGTGCCGCCCGCGCAGATCGCCGACTACCTCGCGCTGGTGGGCGACACTTCGGATAACATTCCCGGGCTCAAAGGTGTCGGTCCGAAAACCGCGGTAAAATGGTTGCAGGCGTTTGGTTCGCTCGAAGGCGTGATCGCGCACAACGCCGAGTTACAGCCGGAGCGGTTTCAATCGGCGGTGCGCGAACAGGTCGAGACACTGCGCCTCAACCTCAAGCTCACGACGCTCAATCTCTCGCTCGCCACGGTGACCGCCGAAAAAGTCGCTCCGCAGGCGGGCGAACTCTTTCGCTTGTTGGAAGAGCTAGAGATGAAAGGTTGCCTCACCGAAGCCCTACGCCGCTACGGCCATGGGCAAGGGGAACTGTTTTAGTTTTTGACGATTTCGCTGGTTTCGTTAAAGGTAATAGACTCCTGTTGCCGGGGATGGAGGGCGCCGCTTTGGCTTTCTGGCCGGGTGCGCAGGGAGTTGGTTTTTAATCGGCGTTATTACGCGTGCTTAAAGAATACACTTCAAGGGCGTGGGCTTGACTTCGCCTGGGTGCGGTCTGAGTAATGCATCTTTCGCTGGAGAAAGCTATTGTGCGGGCGGAAATCGTTCTTTCATCAACACTTGGCAGCAACAGGGAAGGCCGTTAAATCCGGCCACAGTTGCGCTGCGGTAACGCATCAGTCCAATTCTCAGCCCATCGTGTAAACGATCGGTAACGCCAGTCGGAGTCTCGCTCCGATGAAGGCCGAGAGGAGGCCGTCGCTCATCATTGAGTGACACCAAATGCGGAGTCCGAATACCTGCCTGCCAAGGCTCACCACGGCTGATGCGATTGCGCGCGTCGGCTCGATAAATCTTCAACGCAAAATTGAAGCGTGAGAGTAGCAACTCGGTTTTTGGCCGCGTCCATCCGATCCTTTTCGGCGAACGTAGTCACAGGCTGGTTTCACTCCTCTTACCTGAAACCTCCTGATTCCTTTGACGACCGAGTTATCAACCGGCCTGCATTCTCGCGGGCCGACTCAGTATGCCACCGCCGCTCCTTTGCGGAGCCGGTCGGCCGTGCTTCTTTGCGGACATGGCACGCGTGACGCAGATGGCGTTGCTGCGTTTGAAACGTTTATCACGGCTCTGCGCGAATGCTTGCCGGGCCGTCGTATTGCGCATGGTTTTTTGGAGCTCTCTCGGCCGTCTTTTGCCGAGGCTGTTGCGGCACTGTATCTCGACGGTGTGCGTGAGATCGTAGCCTTGCCGGTGCTGCTCTTTAACGCAGGCCATGCGAAACGCGATCTGCCCACAGTACTCAACCGTCTTCAGGGGCGTCACGAAGGTCTTCGCATTCGCATGGGGCGGCCGTTGGGCCTTTCAGCTGGTGTGGTTGAGACCGCTGGCAGGCTTGTCACGGCGGCGTTGCCGAATTCCCAGTCTTTGCAAGACACGGCGTTACTCGTCGTCGGACGAGGCACGTCTGATCCCGATGCCAATGGTGACGTGGCCAAGCTGGCCCGTCTTGTGGCCGAACAACTCGCCATGCCATTCGTCCACACGGCCTTTATTGCGGTTACTTCACCCTCGCTCGCCGAGGGGATGGCGCTCTTTAAGTATTTGCCGTTTGGGCGAGTCGTCGTTCTTCCAACTGTACTCTTCGATGGCGTGCTGCACAAACGGCTTGTCCGGCTTATCGAGAACTACCGGCCCGTCTCCTTGCAGAAATGGCATCTGGCCGATCCATTTGCTGCCGACACGTCTTGGTTGTGTACATTTGCTGAGCGACTGGCCGAGGTCGAAAATGGTTCGGCCGCGATGAACTGCCAGCTCTGCAATCTTCGTTATACTGCGCTGGCTTCTGCTCGCACCGGGGGCTGCTGCTCGGGGCATCATCACGCTCATTCGTCTGGTCCTTTGCCTGCGCTGGCTTCCCTCTCATGAAAACGGGCACGTTGTATGGAGTTTCACTTGGGCCGGGTGATCCGGGGCTCATCACCGTCAAAGGTCTCGATCTGCTGCGACAGGCTGATCGCGTGTATTACGCTGGGTCGCTTTCGGCCCAGGGAAATGAAACGAGCTACGCCCGTCGCATGCTCGATGCGCACGGACTCGCCGCGGGAAAACTGTGTGGCGTATTCGTGCCGATGTCCGAGGACCGTGCCGTCGCGGAAGCGGCCTACCGTGAGGCTTTCTCGGCCTTGCAGGCGGATTGCCGGGCGGGGCTGCGAGTGGCGTTTGCCTGTGAGGGGGATATTTCTTTTTACAGCACCTTTTCGCGGCTGCTTATCCAGGCGCAGGCCGTCGGGTTGCCGGTGGAAATCGTCGCTGGCGTCCCGGCGTTTTTGCTGGGAGCCGCGGTTCAACAACAACCACTCGCCACCGGCACTGAACGCATTGCGGTGCTGCCTCGGTTGCGCGACGCGGCCGAGTTGGCGCAGTGCCTCGAAACCTTCGACGTCGTGGTGCTCATTAAAATTCGCGGCGTTGCCACGCAGGTGGCGGACCTAGCTGAGCACCACGGCTGGGCGCTACTGCTCTGCGAGCATTTGGGCGCGCCCGAGCAATTCGTTTCCACCCGCCCCGCCGACCTGCGGACGCGGAATCTGCCCTATCTTTCCCTTTTGATCGTCAGGAAAACAAAACCATGAAACTCAGCGTTGTTGGAATAGGCCCCGGTGGAGCCGACTATATTTTGCCACTGGCAGCACGCGTGTTGGCGGAAGCCGATACCGTGATTGGATACAAATACTACCTGCAATTTGTGCAGCATCTGCTGCGTCCGGGCTGCACGGTCGTGGGGAACGCGATGATGGAGGAAGAGGAGCGCGCCCGGCTCGCCGTCGAGGCGTGTGCGGTCGGACGGCATGTTGTGGTGGTCAGCTCCGGCGACGCGGGCATCTACGCGATGGCGGCGCTGGTTTACGAGCACGTCAGTCAGTTCGGCGAACGCGGCTTGGAAATCGAGTTGCAGACGATTCCGGGCATAAGTGCATTTATTGCCGCCGGGGCGAAACTAGGTGCGGTGCTCGGTCATGATTTTTGCTGTGTTTCGCTTTCTGATTTGATGACGCCGTGGCGTTCCATCGAGCGTCGTCTCGAAGCCGCGGCCGAAGGCGATTTCGTCACCTCGCTCTACAATCCGCGCAGTCAGAAACGCACGTGGCAGATTGAGCGCGCCCGTGAGCTCTTTCTCCGTCATCGTCGTTCGGATACGCCCGTCGCGCTGGTCCGGCAGATCACCCGCCCGGAGGAACGCATCATTCTCACGACGCTGGCGACGATGAATCCGGCCGACATCGACATGTTCACCGTTGTCGTGATCGGCAATGCCGAAACCTTCCGCTACCGGGATTTTCTTGTGACGCCGCGTGGCTTCAGTTCGCGCAAGCCCGTCACCGGTCCCGGCATTCAGCAGGAAAGTTTCCGGCTCATCACGGAAAAGCTCACGCGCGTCGATCTCTCTTTTGCGGATCGTTCCGTCGTCGTGCGCTGCATTCACACCACAGCTGATTTTGAATATGAAAACCTCTATCAAGCCTTGGGTGATCCGCTTCCGCATTGGCATGATTATCTCGTGGGCGGCGGCACGATTGTCACCGATGTGACGATGGTGCAGTCGGGTGTTTCGAAGGAGTTTATCCGTCGTTTCGGCATTCAGGTTCATTGCTGTCTGAACGAGCCCGATGCCATCGCGCTTGCTGAAGCTGAAGGCATTACCCGGGCGCAAGCCGGGATGCGGCTTGCGATGACTCGTTATCCGGAGGCGATTTTTGCCGTGGGTAACGCCCCGACCGCGCTGAACGAAATTAGCGACGGACTTCAGCGCGGAGATTTTTCCCCGGCGGGTGTCGTCGCCGCGCCGGTGGGCTTCGTTAACGTCGTTGAATCCAAACTTCGACTACAACATCTCTGCGCGTCCGTGCCGTCAGTCATCATTCATGGCAACAAGGGCGGGAGCGGTGTGGCTGCGGCGATTCTTAACGCAGCCTGCGCGTGGGAGCCCGAGGCCGAACTGATCGAAAACGCTTTGCTGGCCCGATGATGAGACAGCCCAATCTTTCCTTCTGTGTGATCGGTTTGCCCAACCGGCCTGACTATATGCCGTCAGACGACGTGAGGCGTGTCTTGACGGACTACACCGTATTCTGCGGGGGCGAGCGGCAGCGTGAGATTATTTCGCCCTGGTTGCCGGCTGGCCATCGTTGGTTGCCGCTGCAGGGTGGGGCGCGTGCGTTGCAGGAGCTGGCGAGGGAGGTCGGGCTGCCGCTCGCGGTTTTTGCTTCGGGTGACCCGTTGTTTTATGGCATCGCCGGTGCGCTGCGTAAGGTCGCTCCAGAGGCCCGGGTGAAAGTGCTGCCTTGGTTCAACTGCCTGCAAATGCTCAGTCATCGTCTCGGCCTTCCTTATGCCGAACTGGTCGCCACGTCAGTTCACGGACGTGACTGGGTTGAGCTCGATGCCGCGTTACTGCGTGGTGAACGTCTCATCGGCGTGCTCACCGATGCCGAGCGGCCACCGCAGGCCATCGCCCGCCGCTTGATTGAGTACGGTTTTCTCGGATACACGCTGCATGTGGGCGAGACATTGGAATCTCCTGAGGAGAAAATCGAATCTCTCACGTTGGAGCAGGCGGCTGGTCGTGGCTTTCATTCGCTCAACTGCGTCGTGTTGGAAGCACCGAAACCCCAGCCACCCGCTCCGGGGCTTGATGAATCTCTGCTCGCTGGTCTGCCGGGGCGTCCCGACATGGTGACGAAAATGCCCGTGCGCATGACCAGTCTCGTGCAACTCGACCTCGCGTCGCGTTGTTGCCTGTGGGATGTGGGTTTTTGCACCGGGTCGGTTTCCATCGAGGCGTGCCGATTGTTTCCACGATTGCAGGTCATCGCCTTTGAAAAAAGACCGGAGTGCGCCGAACTACTCGCCAGAAACTCACGCGCCTGCCGTGCGCCGGGTATCACCGCGGTGATGGGTGATTTTTTTGCGCAGGATCTTGCCGTTATTCCTGTGCCTGATGCCGTTTTTATCGGCGGGCATAGCGGTCGTCTCGGTGGGATGCTGGCGCGGATCGACACGGTGCTCGCTCCGGGTGGTCGCGTCGTGATCAACGCCGTGCGCGAAAGCAGTCGCGCCGATTTTTTCGCTGCCATTGCCGCGCTTGGTTACCTGTCGCTGCCGCCAATTCGGCTGCAAGTCGACGACCATAATCCCATCGCCGTGCTCACCGCTACCAAGCCGGTCCAGCAGTCAACTCACTTACCCAGACGATGAAACTCGCCATCATTGCCAGTACTGATCGCGGCGTGGCGCTTGCTCTTCGCCTGCTCGAAGTCGAACCGTCGGCGACGATCCTTTCAACGCGTGCATCGCTGGATTCGCGTGTGCGGGCCATCGCTTCTATTGGTGATTTTCTTCACAGTAGTTTTGTCGACTATGACGGGTTCGTTTTTGTCGGTGCGCTCGGTATCTGTGTCCGCAGCATTGCTCCCTATCTAGTCGCGAAGCACATCGATCCGGCCGTGGTGAATCTCGATGATGCCGGTTGCCATGTGCAGGCCGTGCTTTCCGGTCATCTCGGCGGGGCTAATGCCCTGACGCTTCGGCTGGCGCACGCGCTCGGAGCCGAACCAGTGATCACCACCTCAAGCGACGTGCAAGCACTCTGGGCGCTTGATCTGCTTGGTGGTACCTATGGCTGGACGCCTTTGCCGGAGCCGGATTTCACCACGGTGATCAGCCGCTTCATCAATCACCGTCCCACGGCCCTGCTGCTTGAGGTGCATGATCGGGGAACACGTTATCTCGAACGCAGTCGGCCGGGGCATGTGGAAGTTTTTTATCGTTACGAGGACATCGATTTTTCCCGTTTTGAACTGCTGCTGGCGGTGACCTATCGCCGGCTTTCTGCGCCGGTGCCCACGCTGCATCTTTGGGCGCGCGTACTCTGCGTGGGCGTGGGCTGCACGCGTGGTGCCGAGCCTGCGCTTTTGGCCGCATCGGCCGAAGAAATCCTGCGGCAAAACGGTTTTGCTTCCGCGGCCGTGCGGGCCGTCGCCTCGGCTTCACTCAAGGAAAACGAGCCGGCGCTCAACCAATGGGCCGCGAAGTTGGGCGCTTCTTTTGTCACCTTCGACGAAACCACGCTGTCCGCCCAACCCATCCCCACGCCATCGGCGATCGTGCAGGAGAAAATTGGCGTGCCAGGTGTAGCTGAGGCCGCCGCCCTCGCAGCTGCGGGGCAAACGGAGTTGCTCCTGCCCAAGCAGAAAGCGGCCCTCGCGTCGGGCCACCATCACACGCTGGCTGTTGCGCTCGATCGCCGTGCGCAGCGGCGCGCCCGTATCGCCATCGTGGGCGCAGGGCCGGGTGATCCGGATCTGATCAGTGTGCGCGGGCGCCAACTGCTGGAGGCGGCTGACTTCATTCTTTACGCTGGAAGCCTTGTGCCGGTCGAACTGACCGCCTGCGCCAAGCCGGGGGCCGAGGTGCGCAGTTCGGCCAGTCTCGATCTCAACCAGCAGGTTGCCCTCATCGGCGAACATTATGCGAGGGGACACGCGATCGTTCGACTCCACACCGGCGATCCTTGTCTCTATGGAGCGATTCAGGAGCAGATGGCGGAGTTCGATGCGCGCGGTTGGGAATATCATCTAGTGCCGGGCATCTCAGCCTTCCAAGCCGCGGCGGCGCGACTTCGCTCGGAGTTCACCGTGCCGGAGGTGGTGCAGACGATTATTCTTACGCGCGGCGAAGGTGCGACACCCATGCCGGAACGTGAAAAACTCGCCGATCTCGCCCGGCACCGTGCGACGCTCTGTGTGTACCTGAGCGCCGCGTTGGTCGACGATGTGCAGCGCCAATTGCTCGAACATTATCCGGCCGACACACCGCTGGCCGTGCTCTATCGGGTGACGTGGCCGGACGAACGCGTTTTCACCGGCACGGTGGCCGAGTTGTCGGCGATCATTCGTTCGCAACAACTCACGCGCACGACCTTGATCGTCGTCAGTCCCGCGCTCGCGGCCCGACGTGGACGCTCGCACCTTTATGATCCCGCGAAAGGTCATGGTTTTCGGGACGCACAACGCACCGGGGCTTGTTAACATGCTACTCGTTTTCGGAGGCACCACCGAGGGAAAACGCTGCGCCACGGCACTGTCTGGCGCTGGTGAGGCTTTTATTTATTCGACGAAGACGCCGGTCGTCATGAATCCGTTGCCGGGCATGTCCCCTCGTACCGGGCCGCTCACCCCGGAAGCGTTGATGGAATTCTGCCGCTCCGAGTCCATCCGCGGAATCGTCCACGCCAGCCACCCCTTTGCCGAACAGCTTCATAGCACTATCAGTTCGACGGCTGAGGTGCTGGACCTGCCGGTCTGGCGCTTCGAACGTTGTTATCCGGCGCGTGAAAATGCCGGTGCGCACATCCGCTATGTCCCCGATTTTGTTGCGGCTATCGAGGCGTTGCAGGCCATGAACCGTGCGCCGCTCCTCGCGCTCACCGGCGTGCAGACCATCGAGAAACTTCGCCCGTGGTGGCAGACGCATCCCACGTTTTTTCAGATTCTTGATCGGCCTGCCTCGTGGGCGTTAGCGGAGTCGCTGGACTTTCCTCGTGAACGGTTGCTGGCGCGTGATCCTTGGTACGAGCCTGATGCACTCGCGGCCGAGATTTTCATATTGGGTATTCGGATGATGGTGACAAAGGAAAGTGGTGCATCCGGTTTTCAGCTGGTAAAAATGGAGGCCGCACGCCGTGCAGACGTCCCCTTACTCGTCATTCAACGTCCGGTCCTGCCTGCCTGCTTTCAGCCAGTTCACGATGAGGCAGAACTGCTCAAACGCATCGCCGCCGCACGGTTGCTATGAACGCACCTGTTTCAACATTGCCGCCCCTGCGCACCGGTTACACCACCGGCCTGTGCGCTACTGCTTGTACGCAGGCTGCGATGTTGGCCTGGCTGCGGCAGAGCCCGCTGACGACTGTTGCGGTTTCGTTTCCCGATGGCGAACGGGTTGAGTTGGCTTTGGCTCAGTGTACGGTTTCGGCCGAGGGTGCGGTTTGCTCGGTGCGTAAAGATGCGGGTGACGACCCGGATGACACGCACGGCGCGGAGGTAGGCTGCCGCGTGACGTGGCGTGCGGAGACTGGCGTCGTGTTTCGCCGGGGTGAAGGGGTGGGGCTGGTGACCCTTCCGGGGCTGCCGGTGCCGGTCGGTGAGCCGGCGATCAATCCTGTGCCGCGTCGCATGATGACCGCGGTGGTGAATAAAACGCTCAGCGAACATGGCCGCACCGGCGGAGCCGAGATCGAGGTGTTTGTGCGGGGTGGGGCGGAGATTGCCACGCGTACGCTGAATCCCCGGCTCGGCGTGGTGGGCGGGATTTCCATTATCGGTACGACCGGGCGTGTGCGCCCGTTTTCCTCCGAGGCGTACATCGCCGCGATTGGCAGTGCTTTGGCTGTGGCGAATGCTTCGGGTTGTCAACATGTGGTGCTCAACTCTGGTGGGCGTTCCGAGTCGATGCTGCGCGCACAATATCCGGAATTGCCCGCTCAGGCGTTTATTCAATACGGCAATTGGATCGGTGATACGTTCATGCATTTGCGCACCACCTCGATTCACTCGACCACGCTTGGCCTCATGCTGGGCAAAGCTGTGAAACTCGCTGCCGGTCAGCTCAACACCCATAGCCGCCGGGGAACGTGGGACCCTGCGTTTGTCGCTGAGCTTGCGCGCGAGTGCGGCTATGAGGAGTCGCTGGTGGCGCGCATCGCAGGGCTGAATTTGGCCCGTCAGCTGGGCGAGTTGATTCCGTTTAATGCCGGCGAGCCTCTCTATCAGGCGATTTGCGCGAGCTGTCTCGCTGTCTGCCGTCCGCTTGCGCCGAAAATCACGTTGGAAATCCGCCTGCACAACGAGGGTGCTGGCTGGCTGGTTCACACGGCCGGACGGACCTTGGCTCTCAATTTCCCACAGGCGACACTCCTCTGCTGAGCCGCCTGTGCGCCCTTCATTTTTATGAGCAAAACTCCTATTCCTGTCACTGTGCTTACGGGCTTTCTCGGCTCCGGGAAAACCACGTTGCTCAATCGCATTCTGACCGCGCAGCACGGTAAAAAGATCGCCGTGATCGAAAACGAATTTGGCGAGGTCGGCATCGATCATCAGCTCGTCATCCAAGCCGACGAGGAGATTTTCAGCATGAACAACGGCTGTATCTGCTGCACGGTTCGGGGTGACTTAATCCGTATCCTCAACCGCCTTTCCAAGCGGGAAGAGCGGCTTGACGCTGTCTTGATTGAGACCACGGGCCTCGCTGATCCCGGTCCGGTCGCGCAGACATTTTTCACCGACGCCGAAGTGCGCGAGGCTTACCGGCTCGACGCCATCGTGACCTTGGTGGATGCGCGGCATATCGACGAGCGTCTCGACGACAGCGATGAAGCCTGTAAGCAGATCGCTTTTGCCGATGTCATCTTGCTCAATAAAACCGATTTGGTTTCGACGGTTGAGCTCGATGTCTTGGAGAAACGTCTCCGCCGTATGAACAGCGCAGCCAAGTATCATCGGGCCCAACACGCCGACGTTTCACTCGAGTGCGTGCTCGGGTTGGGTGGTTTTAATCTGTCGCGGGCGAGTGAGATGGATCCACAGTTTCTCGAGCCGGAATATCCGTTTGAGTGGGGCGGGATGTATCAACTGTCGGCCGGTACTTCTTATCTCACCCTCGCCGCCGGTCCTGATCCTGAAATGGATTTTGTTATCTTGCCAGTGAGGGGTATCGACAAGACCGAACGAGTCGATGTGAGCGAGGCCGCCGCGTTGCAATTCTCCAATGACGCGATCCTCGTTTACCCCGGAGATTCGATTGAAGCCGGTGGCGAGCTGCGTCGGCTGGTGCTCCCTGGTGAAACGAATCTGTTTTCCATTCGTATTAAGGAAGGTGGTTTGTACGCACTCTTTACGCAGCATCACCCCGCTGAGTTTAAGACTCGATTCACGAATGCTTCTGCTATTGCCCATGAGCTGTGCTGGTCGCAGGCATTTAAGCCGGATCACGAACATGATGAAGCGGTGACCTCGGTCGGTATTTCTATGCCGGGTGATTTGGATGGAAGAAAATTCAACGACTGGCTGGCCGAGCTCCTACGCACCAAGGGCAAAGATATCTTTCGCAGCAAGGGCGTGCTCGCGGTGCGTGGTTCGGACAAGCGTCTCGTTTTTCAAGGTGTGCACATGTTGTTCGATGGGCGCTTCGACCGTCCGTGGGGTTCGGCGGAATCACGACAAAACAGTTTTGTATTCATCGGCAGGAATCTCGACCGCGCCGAGTTGCGCGAGGGTTTTGAAAGCTGTCTCGCCAACTAACATTCTTTCTTCGTTCAACTGAATTTTTCTTATGCATATCATGGAAGGTTATCTGCCCATCGGCCACGCGGTCGGGTGGACGCTGGTCTCGGCGCCGTTTTTGGCCTGGGGAATAAAGAGCCTCACCCGGCAAATTCGAGAAAAACCAGAGGCGCGGCTGGTGCTTGGCGCTACCGGTGGGTTCGCCTTTGTGCTCTCCGCACTGAAGCTGCCCTCGGTCACGGGCAGTTGCTCGCATCCGACCGGCGTAGGGCTTGGCGCTGTGCTCTTTGGCCCGGCGACGATGAGCGTGCTCGGTTTCGTGGTGCTGCTGTTTCAGGCGTTACTGCTTGCGCACGGCGGATTGACCACGCTGGGTGCGAATACGTTTTCCATGGCCATCGTCGGCAGCTTTGTGGCATATGGAGTGTTTCGTTGTGGGTCTGCCGTCCGCCTGCCTTTTAATCTCACGGTATTTTTCGCCGCAGCGATCGGCGATCTCGCCACTTACGTGGTCACCGCCCTCCAGCTGGCACTCGCTTTTCCTGATCCGGTGAGTGGGTTGAATGGTTCGGCTATGAAATTTCTAGGGGTTTTTGCGCTCACTCAAATTCCTTTGGCGATGGTCGAAGGGTTGCTCACGGTGTTTGTTATGAATCTGTTGCGCGGCCATGTCGGCGAGCAGATTTCCCGATTCGTTCCGGTTTTGAATGGAACCGTTCGATGAACCTAAAACGACAAAACCTCCTGCTTCTTTTCAGCGGGCTCGTCCTCGTGCTCGTGCCTTTGTTTACGGTCAAGCCGGAGAAAGAAGGCGACGAACTCTTCCTTGGTGCCGACGATAAAGCCGGCGGAGTGATCAAGGAACTTAGTCCTGGTTACAAGCCCTGGTTCGTCCCGCTTTGGGAACCGCCGAGCAGTGAAATCCAAAGTCTGCTCTTCTCGTTGCAGGCCGCTCTCGGCACCGGCGCGGTGGCGTATTGCCTCGGGTACTACCGGGGGAAACGACGTGCTCTTCATGACGATGACCCTGCGCGATATTGAGGCCAGTGCGTACACCAATCGTTGGCGCATGAAGAGCGGCCCGGTCGCGGTCTACTGCGCCGGTTTGATGGCCTGTGCCATGCTGCTGCCCTCGCACGGTGCCTCCCTGGTGACCTGCGGTGTCGCTTGGACAGCGGCGCTGGCGGGCGCACGTGTGCCGCCGCGCACCTACGCTTTGGCGCTGCTCGTGCCGGGCGGTTTCATCGGGCTGAGTGCGATCGTCCTTTGCCTGTCGCTCAACACCACGGCGGATGGGTTGCCTACGTTGATCTGGTCGGCCAACGGTGCGCGGCAAGCCGTGACCACGGCGTTGCGTTCGCTGGCCGCCGTCTCTGTGACGCTCCTCTTCGCCTGCACCGTACCCTGCACCAACTGGCTCGCCTGGCTGCGGCGCGCGCGAACACCAGAAAGCCTACTCGATCTGATTCTGCTCGTTTACCGCATGCTCTTCCTCCTGGACGACCAGCGCGCTTCACTGATCCGTGCTCAACAAAACCGGCTCGGTTACCTCGCCGTTGGTACCACGCTTCGCTCCGCCGCTTTTGCTGCAAGCGCCTTGTTCGTGCGCAGCATGGAGCGCGCCTCCCGCATGGAACGCGGACTGGCCGCGCGAGGCTACACCGATCGATTGCCCACGCTGCCCGGTTCCTCCCTCGCCAAGCGGGCCGACTACGCCCTCGCGATCTCCTTCCCTCTTTGCCTCGGGTTGGTGACGGGATTGTTGAAGCGAAATTTTTTCTCATGAACCGTCCTTGTCTTGAAACAATCGCTGTACATTACGCCTACCCGGGAGCGGAGGCGGCGTCTCGCGCCTGTTTCAGTCTGCGTAGTCAGGCGTTGGCCAATGCTAACCTGAGCATACACACGGGCGAGTGCGTGGCCTTATTGGGAGCCAATGGTTCTGGCAAATCCACTTTGCTGCTCCACCTCAACGGCATCTTGCGTCCGGTGTCGGGTGAGGTGCGTTGCGAGGGACGCGCGCTCGACTATTCACGCAAAGGATTGCTCGCGCTTCGCCAGCAGGTCGCGCTGGTCTTTCAAGATCCCGACGACCAGCTCTTCGCCGGCACGCTCGCGCAAGACGTCTCCTTCGGCCCGCTCAACCTCGGGCTCGACCAGGCGCAAACCCGTCAGCGTGTGGTTGAAGCGCTAGCGGCGGTTGACCTGTCCGACCGCGCCGAACTTCCGCTGCACATGCTCAGCCATGGACAACGAAAACGCGCTGCCATCGCCGGAGCACTTGCGTTGCAACCGCGCGTTCTGCTGCTCGACGAACCCACGGCCGGTCTCGATCCCGAAGGCGTTGAAAACCTGCTGGGCCACCTCGACCGGTTGATCCAGCGCGGCATGTGCGTTTTGTTTTCCACACACGATGTGGATCTGGCGCTGCGTTGGGCGAGCCGTGTGGCGATCATGCGCGAAGGCGCGGTCATCGCCTCCGGAGAACCCGCGTCCGTACTCGCCGACGAGGCGATGCTGCGGATTGCCCGCTTGCGTCTGCCCGTCGCGCTCGCGGTGGTCAGTCAGCTCAGCGCAGGCGTGCGCTTAGAGCAACTGCCTGCGCATTTTTTGCGTCGTCGGCCAAAGCCATTTTCGCAATCGCCAGAAAGCTCGCTCTGCACAAGCTAAAGGCTCCCCATCGCACGCCGCTTTTATTTGTCGTTTCAACGCACGAGGCATCACCCCAAAAATACTCCATTGCTTGAATGCTCTGCACCCCGCCCCCACACCTTCCCTCAACTCACGCCGCCATTTTCTGACTGCTCTCGGAATGGCTGGCGTCGGCTTGGGTCTGGCGTCGTGTCCGCTTCTCGCTCAGACCGCCGAACAATCGGGACTGCCTTTGCCTCCTCCGCCGCCGCGCGGCTAGATGCCCACCGTCTCGACGGTGACCGGGATTGTTTCTCCCGATAGTCTCGGCACGACGCTGATGCACGAGCACGTTTTGGCGCACGACGTCCCGGAGGACAAATACGACATCTCCATTGAATTGGCCACCCAGTGGCTCAACGACGCGGCCCGCGTTGGCATCGACACCGTGGTCGCTCTCACGCCTGTGCGAAATATCAAGCTACTGGCGGAGGTCGCACGCCGCAGCCCCGTTAAGATCATCGTCTCAACCGGTGCTTATATCTATAAAACCATGAAGCCGGCCATTCGCGATTTGAGCGAAGCGGACATGGAAGCGCGCGTGATGCGTGAGGTTACCGAAGGAATTGACGGCACCACGATCCGCGCGGGCATTATCAATGTCGCCACCAACGAAGCCGAACTGACAGCATGGGACCAAATGATTTTCCGGTGCGCCGCCCGGGTCAACCAAGCCACCGGCATCCCGATCAGCCCGCACGCGGTTCGCGCGGCACGCACTCAATTCGATTTCCTGGTCAATCATGGCGCAAATCCGAAACAGACGTTTTTCACTCACGTCGAAGCCGGCTTTGGTTGGCAGGGGAAAGCCCGAGAACAGATGG
>Ga0105048_10002023_pt1 | contig 32820 bp, 18 predicted proteins | sample MAT05_FD_78382 | JGI IMG/M metagenome (GOLD analysis project Ga0105048, IMG submission 78382) | Freshwater microbial communities from Lake Fryxell liftoff mats and glacier meltwater in Antarctica - MAT-05 | ecosystem: Environmental > Aquatic > Freshwater > Ice > Liftoff microbial mat | place... | reverse complement strand
GTCAACCAGTGTTTCAACCAATCATAATTCTGCAAAGATCGAACCAGAATGCCGATATTGGCACCCGTTCCCTTATCGCCGCTTCGACCATAAGCGATATCCGCTAAGCACGTGGCATCCGAAAACGCGATCGGGTTTTTGGAAGGGAATTCTGACGGTGACGCCTGTGGGAATCTACCATAGGAAGGGGGCCAGGCTGCGGGCTGATCGCGATTGGACCGCCTATCAACAGAACTAATAAACTCGACCAATGCTTGAGCACGCTCGGTTTCAATCAAACAAGGCCAATAGCGAATGACCCCGTGAACACGAGGCCGACCTTCGGCGTATCCCGTTGTTCCTTGCGGGCCAGCCGTGACCAGCGGTATCATCTCTCGCGAAAATTGCTCGACTGCAGCCTTGGATTCCGATTCCACCGCAATTCGCAAAACGATTTCATCTAACGCATCGCTTCTTTCAGCCGAATGGATAACAGGAACGCTCTCGGCGTTGCCTAAACATTCAACAATCGTATCACGATAAACGTGCCCTGCTTCCCGCAATCGTTGTAAGACAATTTCGCCACATCGACGCGCTTTCATGACCGCTTGCGGACCGAAAACAGTCAGCATCCCCGCTGCACGAAATCCATCGCGATACGTTGCGCTCACTTTCAGTGTCTCTGGCCGCGCACGCCCTTGGGCTCCTCGCACTTCGACTCGATTCCGCCCAACCGACTTAACTTCAATGCCCAGGAACGATACTGTGCAGTCCGGGCTGAGGTATTGATCTGGATCCCCAATCTCATAAATGAGCTGCTCTTTGACCGTCTCCGTCGTGACACAACCACCCGAAAGTTCGGACTTGGTGATAACGCAACACCCATCGCTTTTGATCTCCGCGATGGGGAATCCCAAATGCGCCGGGTCAGGCACGTCAAGCCAATCGGTTGTGATACCTCCAGTAACGTGTGTCCCGCATTCGAGCAAGTGCCCCGCCACCGTCGCACCCGCCAGTCGGTCCCAGCTCGTTGTCTCCAGGCCCGTTGCATCCAGTTTCGTTGTCTCCCAACCAAATGCATAAACACACGGTGCAACCACCATCGCGGGGTCCGCGACTCGACCTGTGATGACGATGTCGGCTCCCGCCTGAAGTGCTTCTACGATACCTTCGCAACCTAAGTATGCATTGGCGGTCAGCAACCGATCGCGCACGCAATGAAGTGAAAGCCCAGAATCCAAGTTTTGAAATGCGTTGGATGTCAGATCGCTCAACATCAACGCAGCTAACACATCATCGCCACCCACAACGCCAACTTTCATCGATCGACATCCGGCCTTTTCTAACGCCGCAGTGCAAGCCCGCGCGCACGCGATCGGATTCAAGCCACCCGCGTTCGCAATAAGCCGACACTTTCCACCCGCGGCCCAGTATTCGGCTAGGCCTCGAACCACTTCGACAAAGTCTTGCGCGTAACCGAGGTTTGGATCGCGTTCGCGTTGCAATGCCAAAATGGACATCGATACTTCAGCCAGATAGTCCATCGTTAGATAGTCGAGTGCTGGCTCTTGTGCAAGCAATTCCAACGCGGCCGATGGTCGGTCGCCCCAAAACGCTTGCGCATTCCCAACTCGAATCATCTGTGTCACACTTCCACCCCGGCCTGCTTGCCCAAAGTACGCGGAACAACCGACAGAGCCGAAGCCAACCAAAGGCGCGTATCGTGAGGTGCAATGATCGCATCGACCCATCCGCGGGCCGCTCCATAGCGAATGTCGGTTTGCTCTTCGTATAGTTTTCGAATAACGTCTCGCATTTCCTCAATCGCTTGTAGCGTAAGCTTATTCCCAGACTTTTCCGCTTCACGAATGCGCAATGTCAACATCGTATCGGCTGCTTGATTGCCACCCATCACAGCATAGCGTGCATTCGGCCAGGCGAGTATCAGGGCCGGATCATAAGCGCGACCGCACATCGCATAGTTGCCCGCCCCGTAGGAACTTCCCACAATAACTGTAAACTTCGGCACGGTGACAGTACTCATCGCATTTACTAGCTGAGCACCGGAACGGATGATGCCAGACTGTTCTGCCTGTTTGCCAACCATGAAGCCTTGAACGTCTTGAATAAATATCAGCGGAATGCGAGTCTGATTGCAATCCAGCACAAAACGAGCAGCCTTTTCCGCCGAGGGCCCGTATAAGACGCCTCCGATTTGAACTTCACCTTGGGCCGTGGTCGAACGACGTCGTTGGTTGGCAATAATTCCAGCAGGTATCCCGTTGATCCGAACGTAGGCCGTCACGACGGTCCGTCCGAAGTCGGATTTAAACTCCTGCAAACTTCCAGCATCGATAATGCACTGGAGTAAATCTCGGACATCGTACTCGCCACGCCCATCCGCTTGAACGATGTTATAGACTTCCTCTTGGCTGCGTTCAGTTGTTAAGCCTGCTTTCTCAACCGGTTGCTCCGGCAAGAGTGCGATTAAAGAACGAAGTCGGTTCAAACATGCGGTATCGTCTTTTTCATGAAAATCGACGGTACCGCTTATTTCGGAGTGCATACTCGCGCCACCTAACTCTTCCGGGTCGACCGTTTGGCCGATCGCAGCCTTGACGAGTGCAGGGCCAGCTAAACAGAGTTGGCTCCCCTCGGTCATCAGAATCTTGTCGCACAACACCGGCAGATACGCGCCACCGGCGATGCAGTTCCCCATGACAGCCGCGTACTGCGGTATGCCGTCCGCGGAAAGTACCGAGTTGTTGCGAAAGATTCTTCCGAAGTCGTCTTCGTCCGGGAAAATCTCATCCTGCAAGGGCAAGAAAACGCCAGCCGAGTCCACCAAATAGACGATCGGCAAACGCAGTCGATGGGCGATCTTTTGGGACCGAATCATTTTCTTTACCGACTGAGGAAACATGGCTCCGGCTTTGACCGTTGCATCGTTGGCGGCAATCATGCACGCGTGCCCGTGGATCCAACCTATACCGGTGACGACACCTGCTGCTGGTACTTCGCCCCAATCAGGATACATTTTGTTCGCAGCCCAAAGCCCCAGTTCCAAGAACGGACGACCAACGTCCAGCAAAACTGCCAAGCGTTCACGCACAGGCAGGCGCCCCAGTTTGCGTTGTCGATCCGATCCAGACTTGCCTCCACCCTGCAACAGAATTTGCTCTTGCTGTTGAATCGATTCGGCGATTTCACGCAACGTTGCCACTGCGATACCTCATGTTTCGGGTTGAATTACCACGTTATTTTCCTGCCGACAGCCAACGAAAACTGCTAGGGCGAGGGATAGCTTGAAATATACCTGCAAATGGTGTGGCTCGTGTGGCACGCTCTGAGGTACGAAGGGCGTGGTGAATCGCTAGCGACATTTACCACAGTTTCCACGCCCATCGCTAATCACTCTGAGCGTGCCACCCATGCCACGCGTGCCACGCGTGCCACCCGTCCCTCTGGAACATTCCAGTCTGTCGCTCGCCTAACTGAAAACTATTGTCCTACAAATAGATCCATCCATTCGGAAACTCGTGTATTCAGAAGCGTCTCCTTTGCATCGAACAATTTAAAAATTCCATCGACTCGCGTTTTGGCAAGTCTAGTCCCCGCATTGTGTCGGAATTTCGTTTCAAGCGGTCCAAGCGATTCCGTTCGTCGTCGTCGGTGACCCAGTGGAAACTCGACCTCGAATGCTTCCGTTGTCGTCCTATCGGTAAATTGAACTTGTATGCGATTCGAAATCGAACGCAAATCAGCATCCATGTAGTCGTTTGAGTAACGAGCGTCCTCAACGACGACCATCTTTCGCCGAAGCTGATCGATTCGCGGATCGGCAGCCGCGGTATCTTCGTAGTGCTCCGAAGTGAGGTCACCGTGGAGCATGGCTACTGCGACAATATATTGTAAGCAATGATCGCGATCGGCAGGATTTACCAACGGTCCCTTCTTGTCGATGATTCTCACCGCGGATTCCTGTGTATGGATGGTGATTTCCTGGATCTCATCGAGCTTGTCGATCACGTACGGATGCAATTGCATAGCGGCTTCGGCCGCAGTCTGAGCGTGGAATTCGGCAGGGAAGGAGACCTTGAACAAGATGTTTTCCATGACATAACTGCTCAATGAACGACTGATCACGACCGGTTTGTCCTTGAGTACGACCTCGTTAAAGCCCCATCGCGGTGCGGTCAACGCAGACGCGTAGCCCATTTCGCCGGTCATGGTCCAAAGCGCAAGCTGCACGGCACGTTGTGTCGCATCGCCAGCAGCCCAACTCTTGCGCGAACCAGTGTTGGGAGCGTGCCGATAAGTGCGGAGCGCACCTCCATCCAGCCATGCAAGACTTACTGCATCCGCGATTTGGTCCTTCGAGCCGCCCAGCAGAGAACATGCTACGGCCGTAGACGCGACACGTACGAGCAGTACGTGATCCAGGCCAACACGGTTGAATCCATTTTCAAGCGCCAAAACACCCTGGATTTCGTACGCTTGAATGGCTGCATGTAGAACATCTCGAATCGTCCATTGCCGATTGGGTTGCCACGGGTTGCTTGGGTTTCTATCCAGATAATCGGTCAGGGCAAGGATGGCACCAAAGTTGTCGGATGGATGCCCCCACTCAGCGGCGAGCCACGTGTCGTTGTAATCAAGCCAGCGATTCATGCACCCAATATTGAAGGCTGCTTTCACTGGCTCCAGTTGCCATTCGGTCCCAGGTACCCGCGCGCCATTGGCCAAATGCGCGCCAGGAACCACTGGTCCAAGCATTTTCGTACAAGCCGGATACTCTAGCGCCAGTAAGCCACAACCTAAACTATCGAGCAAACACCAGCCAGCCGTGTCCAGTGCTTCTTGACTAAACTCATGCTTCGTCGCAGTGTATTCGGCGATCTCAGTCAAAACAGAATCGTAATGGCGATTCGATGTAGGGGATTGCATTGTCATAGAACCAATGGTGCACAGCGAATGTGGAAATTTCGGAACTAAAAATCGGAGTTGACTCGAGTTTATCCGATTCACACCCATACCGGCAGATCACAACCTACCGTAATTGAATTTGAGACGAATCGTGTTGAATTCGAGTGAATTCAGTCTATTCCTGAATTGTCACGAATTCAACTACGGAAGCTTTAAGACAACCGGTAGCGTCATTTCAATAAGCGGTGTTGGCAATTGCTCACTGGTTAAGAATATCGATTTTGCGTCCCTCGAAAAACAGACGGCTTCCGTTTGCCGCATTCTGGGCAAAGGAAAGGAAAGGGGCTCCCGTTTCAATGCTTCTGACCAATCCTCAACGGTCCCGTCCTCCTTTGTTATTCTTGTAATCCAACAGCCAACATGGTACGTGACGACCACCATAGATCTACCGTCGGCTGAGATGTCACAGGCACTCGCGACGGGAATGCCCGTCTTGGCAATTAGCTTCGCTTGGGTTTCCGTTTTTCTCTTCGACAACTCGGGGAGCGGTAGGGAATAAACTCGCCCACCCAAAAGGGCTTTCTCGAATATTAAGATCGATTTGCCAACATGGTCCACCGCGATGCCTTCGTAATTGGTGACTGCACCTTCAAACGTAACGTCGACACTTGTTTCGACTTTGACTGAGGATTCGATGGGGCGTGCGGGTTTGGATGCGTCGAACAGAAATTTAGGCTCTGATAGAACGTAAAGAGTCACATGATTTCTCTTTTGGGCGTTACCGCCGATATCGCCGATGATTATTTTTGGAGAGCCGTCAATGGTTGCAAAGGCGATATCTTCCCAATCGATGGCATTGGCTCCCACGACCTTGAGCCTTGCAATAGTCCTGCCGTCAGGGTGTACCAAGAACAACCGAGCGGCGTCGCCTGAATCGTTGTGAGTCCAGAAACAATTGGGATTGCGTTCGGAGAGGATTAATCCGCTGCTTTCATTGATTTCACGATCCGCAAGCATCGCGATCTGCTTCCATTCTGTTTTCGGCTCTGCACCTACTTCTTGGGAACCGAGGCCTAGCATGGATTCGAAATGGATTGCCGAAGTTAAGGCCAATGCAATCAAGAGCCAGGCGAAGATTCGAAGGTGTTTGCTATTGATCATGAAATAAATTGGGAAACGTGTTTGGAGCGAGAGGCTCGTTGTCGATGCATTATACACGACGGCCAGTTGGTACACGATCTTCGGGCCAAATGGGCACTATTATCGGCATTGGGAAACTCTTTCTGAACGACCCTTTCCGTCCGTTGGAACGGTACAATTTCAGAAGATGAACAAGAAGATCCTTCTTCCACCAACACCGAACCGCTCCCATGTCCATTCACAAAGTTGCCCTGCTGTTTCTTGCGATTTCTGTTTCAATGGCCGGCTCACTGCCAGCCCAAGTTCCGCCGTACGCGAATCCGCTTCCTGCGGATCCACCTTATTATCGTGTGCGATACGAAGCCTCATCGAACGCAGGCGAGCTCCCGTACCCCGTGAATTACACTGTTTGGATTCCGCCTGGGGTCAAGACATTGCGTGGGCTGATCGTTCATCAACATGGTTGTGGCGAAGGATCATGCAAATCAGGACAAACCGGTGCATTTGACCTTCATTGGCAGGCTCTGGCCAAGAAACACGGCTGTGCTTTGATGGGTCCCTCCTACGAACAGCCAGAAAAAGAGAATTGCCAATTGTGGTGCGATCCACGCAATGGCTCAGATGCCGCATTTCAAAAGTCATTGCTAAACTTAGGCTCTCAGTCTGCTCATCCCGAACTGGCTACTGTGCCGTGGGCCATTTGGGGGCATAGCGGTGGCGGGCACTGGGCAGGCGGTATGCTCTTGCTTCACCCGGAGCGCGTGGCGGCAGCTTGGCTGAGATCTGGTGTTCCGCCATTGAAGGCTGTGGAAGGAAAACCCACTCCCTATCTTATCTCGGATGCGGCCTGCCAAGTGCCAGTGATGTGCAACCTAGGAACACAAGAAGGTGTGACCGTGAAAGACGGTCGTTTCGCTGGCGTTTGGGGAGGCGTAGAAACTTTCTTCGGTGAACTTCGGTCCAAAGGCGGGCTGGTAGGTATGGCGGTCGATCCACTCACCAGCCATGAATGCGGGAACCAACGCTATCTCGCTATTCCGTGGCTTGATGCCTGCCTTTCCGCCCGATTATCAAATAAAAATGGTGAGCCGCTCGTTCCAATGCCGAGTAAGACTGCTTGGGTTGCTCCACTGGCTCTCGATCCCTACAAGGTAGATGTTCCCCTGCCCGCGTCGGATTTCGACGGCGCTATGGCACAGTCAGTGTGGCTGCCCAATGAAGCCATCGCGAAAGCTTGGTCACAGTACGTCAAAAACACTGCCGTAATCGATTTAACGCCGCCTCCCGCTCCCTCGAATCTTCACGTCAACGGCTTCGAGTTAACTTGGGAGGCGGACGCGGATCTTGAGAGCGGTCTGGCTAGCTTCATCATTGAACGCGACGGCCAATTTTTAGCCAACGTTCCCGAACAAGGAAAGAATTCCTTCGGGCGCCCGGTCTTTCAAAATCTGCAATACAGCGACACGCCTCCACAACCGCTTGTCCGAATGCGTTACACCGACAACAAGGCAGAAAAGGGCAAGAATCATGAGTATCGCGTGATCGCAGTAAACACAGTCGGCTTAAAATCGCTTGCGAGCAGCACAGACGGTGAGACAGTGAGCCGCAATCGGTAGTACACCAAAACATGCTCAGGGGGAGGCCGTCCGATCGGAGCTTGCCTCCGTCGGACGCCGTTTTGGCGTACTAAGGCAAGCGGCAGTTTGAAAACTACCAGTAAATGGTGTGGCTCGTGTGGCACGCTCTGAGGCACGAAGGGCGTGGTGAATCGCTAGCGACATTTACCACAGTTCCCACGCCCATCGCTAATCACTCTGAGCGTGCCACGCGTGCCACCCGTGCCACGCGTGCCGCCTGAGCAGCAGGACACGATTCTAGCGAATGGAAACCAAATTCGGCAAAGCCTCGTTAACAGCATCTGGCTCGGGAAGTGGTCGCTCTTTTGGAACTATCTTCTTGTCTGAAGATCCGTACGATCCGTAGGACCACACATAGGCCGTCCCCTCTCCCACTTCGTACCCAAACGTTTGACCGTCAGCGGTTGTCCAATTGGTGGCCACTAAGCCGATGCCTGACAGCTCGCTCAAACTCGTTGGCCAACGTTGGTTCTTCTTTTGAAACCGCTTGATCGCAATCGCTGCATAAGTCAATCGTCGCCTAGTTTCATCGCGATCGAAGGCTTCCGCGTAGGAAGTGATGTCAGGTAACATCATGCCTAAAAAGAAACTCGAAAGGCCGAGGGATCTGCGCTCAAAATATTTTGCTACCGCCACTTTGGCTTGCGCGGCAATCCCCGCATCGCCAGCATCCGCACAATGCTGGAAGTCCTCATAAGCTTGGAGGACTGCCAGTCTGGTGCTTGGTGTCACAGGCAGCCAAAGCAGAGGATTGGTTGGTGCGTTATGGACATCTTGCAGCAAGCGAGGATTGTCGAGGATCGGGTACGCCGAACCTCGCTCACCAGCGATAGTCGCTTTCCATGTCTTTGCGACGTCATATGGCTGTTTGACTTGATCCGACAGGTCATCCAATTGCTTTTCGTTCCAAACATCCATTTCCAATGATCTATCTATCGCTTCCCGGTGCATCGAGCGAATATGTAAAGAGACCAAGTTCGTAACCATGCAAAAGTCCCAATCAAAAGCTTCCGCGACTGTACGGAGCGAATGGATAGCTTGGTACGCTCGTTTATCATCCTTGTGATAAAGTGCATGGATGGCGTCCAAATACAAAATCCTCGCGACGGATCGCGATTCTTGTGACTCCTGTAAGAGCGTGTTTATTCCATTGAAGCGAATTGGCATCCAGACTGGCCTCGGGAATTCGTCTGCCTTAGCAATCCTGTCGATCAAAGGCCGAACCTCGTGTAGGAACTCCGCGACCCGTGGTTCATCGGGCCAATCGCTTCCTGGACGCAAGTCAGACAGAAGAGTTCCAGAGCCAACCATTGGTAAGTTGTCCGAGATGGCATCAGCAGCCTGACTTAAAGCCAGTATTTCGCTCCAAGCCGCTGTGCCTTCCTTGTGGGCGTTCTTCTCAAAGTACTTCGCCATCGAGTCGTTGTCGAACGGCTCACCGTCGCGACGCATTTCAGCGATCTTGGCTTTCACTTCACCCGATGCGATGGTTTCACGATATCCAATAACACCAACGAAAACGATGAGAATCGCGGCTGGAATGAGACTGACCAGCCCGATCCATTTCAATCTGCGCCTGAGCATGATGGTGCTACCTTTTGGGTCGGAATCGTGGTTCCCGCTACCATGGCGGGGCGTTTTGTTGGATGGAGTCATTTTGATTTCGGTCTCTCTATTAGCGATTAAAGCCCGACGGATGCATCACCTATTGCGAACGCATCCGCTTGCCTCTCCCAATCGCCGAACCAGTGAGTCCATGGCGCACCGTTTCCGGGGTTCATGGAATACGGTGTCGATTTTGATCCAAACAGGGAAATCGGTTCATTCCACTCGCGTGCAAGCGCCTCTTTCGCTTGACTCCTGACCGTGAGCTCGTTGGCCATGAGATACTGTTTCATGCGCCAAGCCACGGTCGAGACATGACGCTTGGAGATCAATCGCGTTCCGTTTCCATTCGTTGGGATGGAATAGCCACCAAGAGTATGATCAGGAGTGGATCTTGACGATACTTGACTCTTGACCAAGTCTGCAACCAGCGCTCGATACCTGGCGTTTTGGCGGTCCACTTTATCGCCAAGTTGCGCCATTGCCACGGCTCGCAACTCTGGTCCCAGAAATGAGCCCGTTCCCGGCAATTGCAATTCTTGCACGAGCCATGCTTCGTATTCGTCCGCAACTTGTTGCGCTTTGAGATTGGACGTCGAGCGAGTACCTTGGACAATTCGAAGGATCAATCGCATCGTTCGCTGATAGCGTTTTAGAAGTTCTTCGGTCGTCCCGTCGTCCTGCATCTTGGCTCGAGCCAGCATGGCTTCTCCCATCAACCGCTTTGCTACGGTGTACGCTGAAAGGGGCGCCGTATTGTCAACCGCACTCAGTTGTTCTTCGACGAATTCCAACTGCAATTCGCGCTCCTCCGCTAAGGTGGCTTTTTCAGGAAGTTGATTGAGGTCACTAGGCTCGACTATGGCTACCATGCCTGCGGCACCTCCGGCCACTTCGTCGCCAACGGACCCATCCTCCATTCCCGGCATGCCGGACGCTGAACCAAGTCCAACTTGAATAGGCTCGCTTTTCGTCAATAAGTTAATTTCGATGGGACGTATATTATTGACACTCATCCGTCTAGCTTCCGCCGAAAACGTCGCCCACTCGCTCCGTGGCATCGACGGATAAGTGCAATACACGACGACAAACGGAAGTGCCGGAAGGAGAACCGCCAAGGCTAACCATCCCGCATGCTCGAACCAGAACGACTTGCCCATTCGGAAATCCATCCACTGGCGAGTCATCCGCCATGAAGCGATCATGGGGATACACGTGGCCAGTCCCAAAGTCCAAATTGGCGTCTCCCACGTTTCCAATGCAAAGGACCCGTAAGCCAACGGCAAGCACGCGACAACCGGTCCAAGGATTGCCGCAATGACAGGGCTGCGTATGATCTGACTCATCCACTGCGTTACAGAGTAAATCGTCCAGATGAGACCACTGGCTACCAATACGACCAATCCGACAGCGGGCGTTTGGCCGCGGTTGTTTGACCATTGCGAACTACAAACTGCAATAATCGCCATAGCCAGTGTCCCAACAATGAGCATACCGATCGGCACGGTCTGTCGCGTCATCCAAATCGTCTTGGGTGAAATACCACGATCGGACAAGAAACGAATGCGTTGATTCAAATTGTCCCCTTGAAAGGTGACAACACCTAACCAGCTTATCGATACGAAAGCAAACACAAAACCCATACCAGGCATTGGAGATTGGCCGTTAAACGGGCCAAACGCCGCAATTAGAATTGGCACGGAAAACAGCAATGCCAACCCAAAAAGCATTGCTCGGTTCTGCGCAGCAAATTGCCAGATCAACGCGGACCAAGGTGTCTGGACGGTCCGCCGGTCGACGATGGATCGGTCGAAAAACGAAGTACCTTCACCTGCTCGTTGTCGAAAACGAGCGGGCGAGGTTGGGGCAAGAGCGCGAAGTGCAGCAAACCAGCCGAACCACAGTGCGAGGACGCTGGCCGAAATCAGCAAAATCGATGTGAACACATCTGAGGATTTGGGAAAGGCCACCAAATTGGATGCAAGCGTGAACGCCAGCGCGATCCCGACCAAGACGAGCAAACCTACAAATGTCGAGCGAAAGGTCCAGGCAGTCGCGAAGCTCACGGCCAGCAAGAATAGCGAATACAAAATGCCATACGAAATGTCCAACTCATATGGGAATACGTTCTGCCCAATCCGAGATACACTGTTCGAAAAAACGTACAACGCAAAACTGACGATCCAAACGGACAATAGTCCCACGATAGCCGCAAAGAATTTCACGCGAATGATATCCTCCCGATGAATGGGCAAGGAAGCCATCCAGTAAATTGTCCGAGAGTCCCTTTCTTGACCGACTAACAATGCCCCAACGCCAGTCGCAAATAGTCCCGGTAATCCTAAGAAATACATGTTTCTTGCAAGGTTCGTATCGGATGGGTCGGAAGGTAATATCAACAACTGAAGCAACAGGCCTATCACCGCAAGCATCACTATCAACGGCCACAGTTGTCGAAACTCTTTCCAACACAGTCTTCGTAGTACGAGGTTACGATTCATGGCTGCCTCCCACCACCGTTGACCGTTTGCCAACAGGACCGCTGTCCGGAAGTGAGAATCGATCGTCTTCGGTCGATACCGCGACAATACCACGTGTGCACGCTATGAAAATCTCCTCTAACGACGCCGGACGGCTACGCACGCTGATGACGCCCGACCTGGATTCGATAGCCTCTTGAGCCAAAGGATCGAAGCCGCGAATGACCATCCTTCTTTGACGACCAGATGACTGTTCGCTCAAGACTTCAACGTTTCCTCCCATACGCGGCAGAGCGATTAACGGGTCGTCAAGGCTGATCGTCACCTCAGAAACCGTGTCCTTAAGATGGGTCATCGAGTCCATCAATCGAACTTTTCCTTGATGCAGGATAGCAACCATGTCCGCCACTCGCTCGACTTCCGCGATCTGATGACTGGAGATGAGGACGGTTCGGCCCGTGACCGCTCGATCGACCATGCTCTCCATGAATTCCCGGCGGACATGTGGGTCAAGTCCGGACGTAGGTTCATCGAGAATCAGCAATTCGGGATCGTGAGCGAGAGCCAATGCCAATGCAACTTTGGCTTTTTGCCCTTTGCTGAGATGACGGATTTTGCGATTGCGAGGCACTTCAAAATGCCCGATCGATTCTCCATATCTCTCCAAGAATCCATCCGGGTAAAACGATGCCGTAAACCAACCAATTTCGTCGACTCGCATCCAGTCGTAGAGGGCTGGTTGATCCGATACGTATCCGATCCGCTTTCGAATCTCGAGGGCATCGCGGCTGGGATCAAATCCGCAGACGGTGCATAGCCCCGCAGAAGGACTCTGAAAGCCGGTCAAGATTCGGATCAGCGTTGTTTTGCCAGCTCCATTCTCGCCCAGCAAGGCAAACACAGAACCACTCGGCACGCGAAGGTCAATCCCACTCAATGCCTCGCAGCCCGGGAACCGCATTTCTAGACCATTCGCCGTAATAATATCGGACATCATCTCACCTCAGAACGACTCGATGGATTCCTAACACTGCGTTTATTGTAGAACGGCACTCCGTGCCGTTTTTACCCACCTAACGGCACGGAGTGCCGTTCTACACTCTACGACGAAGTCGCATTCCCCGACGAACTAACGGTTGCGATATTGCCGTCGAGTTTGGTCAATTGCTTTTGTACAATTTCTCGAATCTCGTCAGCCTCCAGCCCGCCATGGAGGGCTTCGGAAAGCGCGACCTTAAGGCTCTCGGCAATCATGGACCGTCGAATTTCTTTGCAACGCTTGATGGCTCCGGGGCAGACAACGAGCCCACGACCGCGAAGTGTCTCTAAAACACCATCCACTTGCAGCTCCTGATAAGCCCGAGCCACCGTGTTCGGGTTGATGGCCAACTGAACGCTCAAAGCTCGGACGCTGGGCAACATCTGCCCAACCTTGAACGTTTCCTCAGCGATAGCAAAAGTGACCTGCCGAACAATCTGCTCGTAGATCGCCACGCCATTGCTCTCATTGATCGTAAAAAACATTTTTAAAACTCCCAGTCCCGCGAGGCAGTACCAGTGTACTGGTTACATGGTACAGTGGGACCCCAGTACAGTCAATGGGTTGGACCGGAGAATTTAGAGAAACCCTCATTCTTCAACCTTCAACCCCCAACCCTCAACCCTTGCTCTACAATGCGTCTTCTCTCACTTTCCCCTCATCCCCCGCACGGGAGCACGTTCGTGGCACAAGTTCAATCGGGTCTCGATCTTTTGGTCGCTCAACGATTTGCACCGCTTCGAGGGAAACGTGTCGGTCTGGTCTCGCATCCCGCTGCCGTCGACGCTCAACTTCGAGGTGCAGTTGATCTGATCGCCGCGGCAGACGGCGTTCAGCTTGTTGCGATCTTTGGTCCGGAGCACGGATTGCATGGACAGGCTCAGGACCTGATCAGCGTAGCTGGCAACGAAGCCAAAGCCGTCCCTGCTGCCGTTTATAGTCTGTACGGAACGTCTGCCTCTAGTCTTCGCCCGACTGCCGAACAACTCAAAGGGCTGGATGTCTTGGTAGTGGATCTTCAGGACGTCGGAAGCCGATACTATACCTTTCAGGCTACCATGCGATATTGTTTGGAGGTGGCTCTTCCGCTCGGCTTATTGGTCCTGGTGCTTGACCGGCCAAATCCACTGGGAGGTGTCGTCGTTGAAGGGCCGGCTTTGCGGGCTGGCTATGAGAGTTTCGTGGGTGCACATGACTTAGCGATCCGGCATGGGCTGACTGTAGGGGAATTAGCGATGCTTTACCAACAAGAATTGAAACTTGGGCCAGGTGAAGTTCGTGTGATAGCGTGTGAAGGTTGGAAGCGGCGCGACTACTTCGACGCAACGGGACTGCCATGGGTACTACCTTCACCGAACATGCCTACTTTGGAAACCGCGGTGGTCTATCCCGGTCAGTGTTTGATGGAAGGGACCAATTTGAGTGAGGGGCGTGGAACGACCCGACCCTTTGAGATCTGCGGCGCACCTTGGTTAGATGCAGGTAAGCTCGCGAACAAGATGAATGCAGAGAAGCTGGCTGGCGTCACGTTTCGACCCGCCTGGTTTCGTCCCACGTTCCAAAAGCATGCGGGTAAAGACTGTGGCGGAGTGCAGTTGCATGTAACGGACCGATCTGTCTTTCAACCGGTGCGAACGAGTTTGGCATTGTTGGCGACCATGCGCGAGATGTCCGGCGATTCATTCGCCTGGCGGACTGAAGTTTATGAGTTCGTTAGTAAGCCGATTGCGATCGATTTGCTCTTCGGCTCGGATCGAGAGCGGACACAAATCGAAGCGGGTCGTCCATGGCGAGAAATCGCAGCAGCTTGGGATTCGGAGGAACAAGCGTTCGACCATCGCAGGCATGCGGCTTGGATGTATTCGTAGCGGGTTTTGCCCTTTCAGGGCAAAATGCAACGGTGACGGCTTAATCGAATTCACCATGCAGATACCATTTTTGCTCGCGGCGGTCTCGGTACATCCAGAGCCAGCTACCGGTTGATAGTTCGATACGAAAATAGTCCCGTTGTTGCGTGGCACCTTGCCACCATCCGGTGTCGATACGTTCGGGGCCAGTTGCGCGAACCACAGCCAGCGGCGAGCCTTGGTAGACCAATCGAAGAGGCGCACCGTTTCCATCGACCTTTTGCATTTCCATCGGCTTGGGGGGATGCAACAAACGCATTGGGCGGCGCCAAAGTTCGTCCGAGTTAGGCTCCATTCCTTGCTGTACTGCAAAATTGCGCTTCGGTGCACGGGCTAGTTTTCTTTTGGTCTCTTGGCTCTTGCCGTCCTGCCGCCAGCCAGTGAGTGGTCGCCATGAATACGCAAGTTCAGGTTGTGGGTCACGTTGAATCGAGGGCGCAACAACCGCGGTTCGCCCCATTCGAGCGCTGAGACTGTCAACCAACTTGGCAATGGCACTGCGATGAAGGACGGAGTGGCGATCGAACAAGTCACTTTGCTGCCAGGTCAGCGGTGCGGTGAGGGTCGCTTGAACCGAAATCGACCTCGCCCAATAGTGACTTGGTCCTTTGGCGTAGTGGGCATCGAGTTGGCCTGTCAGCAGCCATAGGAGATGTTCAGGTTCGTTGGATGGTTGGAATAGCCCGATTTGAAAAACACGTGCTATCGGTGGTGGCTGTCCGTTTTGGTTTTCGATATCGGATTCGATCGGGATGGCATTGAGTTCCATTTCGATCCGGCAAACCAGTCGAACAACGCCGTGCCCTATTTCGTTGAGCGCGCGCGTGAGTCGATGGACTTGCACGGTGACAATCGAATCGATCGTCGTGCGCAGCGGTGTCGGATGCTCCAAACATTCTTCGATAGCGAGTTCAGGAGAAGCGTGGAGAGTAAGGATCGGTTCGTATTGGTTGTGGAGTGCTTGGTCCATGCGTTGAAGCAATTGCTCGTTGAATCTCGAAGCCAGTCCGGCTCGAGGAAGTTCAACGAGCTGCCCAATTTTCCGGATGCCCAACCGATGCAATTTGGTCACGGTTGCTTGCTCCAGCCGCAATGCCTCGATGGGAAGCGGGTAGATCGCGGTACCAACCGCTTCTTCCGGTTCGAAAATAGTTATTGCTGGCTGTGCGGATTGGGTGTTTCCTGTGCGCTCGATTTCGGCCAAGTCCAGTGCGATTTGGGAACGGTGCGTGTAGTTTGCGAGCGCCCAGGCGGTACCAATACTATTGGCGATGGCGATGGAAGCCCAGTAACCTTGATCGGCAACCCATCGATGTACGGTGGTTGCTAGTTTCGTATCACCGCCAAAGAGAGGTGAGATGCCGGTGATGTCCAGCAGGATCGATTGTGGTTGGTGCAGCGATCGACCCGCCCAAGGCTGGAAATCGAGTTGTTCGAGTCCGACAATCGGGCTGAAGCATTGCGACGACTCCGCCAAAGAGCAAAGAGATTCGATGTCCGCTTGAGGGTCGTGTTCGACCAGTTGTGCTTCTGCGCAAAGCATGCTGGCTTGGCTGAGTTGCATTTGGGGCACGATGCCAAAGGCGCGAGCCGTTGCGTTGGCAGCGGTCACCACGCGCCCTCGCCGCGCGTCGCGAGAGTGCAAGAGGATCGGCCCGATGCCCATTGGAGTTGTTGTTTTTGGTTCAGCCTGCGATTTCGCGGCTGCGACGCGTTGGCTGGGCCAGTTGGGCAGCCAGATGCAAAGCACTCGCATGCTCATGTCGCGTTCCTTGCGTTGTTGGTAGGGTGGTGTCGCTCCGCGACTCAGCCACCCATTGACTGTGACCGTTCAAGCCCACGGTTAGCCGTGCACCTGTTCGGCCGCCACTGCATCGAGCTAATTCTAAGTGGAACCATCGAATGTCGTCTTGAGGTTGCATTTCAAGATGGTGGGCAATGCGTTCCTGTGTTGACGAGCGGACCAACCATTGAACATCCGCCCAACTCGGTTGCGCGCGAGCCGATCTCGCGTCGCGTAAAAAAATGCCTAATCCGCCACCTTGTTCGGCTGCCAACTGCAATTTGCGCGCGACGCGATCCTCAAGTGCCCCAACCTCAGCGATCACCGCTCCTACCGCAGAACATCGCAACACTTGAGCCAATCCCCAAATGGCGTCTGCATGGTTGGCTGGCTGCAATGCGATCACGCGTTCTAAGGGAATGCCGAGCGACTTCAACGCAGGTGGATAAAATTGTCGTTGCGCATCGACCACGACCAAATATTTTCCCTCAACCATGGCTTGCCGAGCAATCATCAAGCCGATCGAGGCGACTCCTGAGCCTGGGCCGCTACGAAGCAACTCCAACATGCTGCCGCGCGCGTAACCGCCATGAGGCAAATGCCGATCCATCGTGGAGCAGCCGCTCGAGATGCGCTCTTGGGTAGGACGGCCTGCCGTTTCCATGTCCCGAATCTGGCGAGTCAACTGCTCCAGTTTTTGGAAAGCAGAAGACTCGGGCTGCTCGGTTGGAAGAGGTAGATTTGGATTTGGAAGAGGTAGATAAGGTTTCATGATGCGGCTTCACAAGTTTCTGACGGTCTGCCTCTAATGCTAGCATTGACTGTTTCCAGCGTCCATGGACTTCGCCCAGTTTGACCGTGTGGCACGTCTAGTTTGACCGTGTGGCACGTCCAGTTTGACCGTGTGGCACGTCCCTGAGTTTACGAAGGGCGTGGGAGTCGCTAGCAACCTTTGCGTCAATTCACCACGCCCATCGCTAACTCGCTAACGCTCTGGGACGTGCCACACCTGCCGAAATCTTTCGCTATGCGTTTAAGCACATAAGAACCAGGTGGGTGACACGGTTGGTCAAACGGTTGACCGAATTTTCAAAAAATCGGCAGGTCAGGGCTCTTCCTGAGCCATTTCTGCATCTTGCAGCTTGGGCAGGGTGCGCGGTTTTCCATCTTCTGAATTCTGGCAAAATCCGTTAGGGTAAGCTCAACAACGGCCACATTCCTGTTTCACTTACACGATCAAAACCCTCTGGATGTTTAGACAGCGACGATTTCAGACGAGGATGGCAGTCGGGGCGCTCGTCGCATTTGCCGTTGGATTGGTTTGCCTAGCCTGGGATTTGGAGATTTCTCAATTCGTTCAAAGAATGAAAATCCCAGGCGATCTCAGAAAAGCAATCGGTCTTTCCGAAACCTTCGCACACTCCAGCGGAGGCATAGTGATATTTGCAACCCTACTTTGGATCGATTTCAAAAACCGACCGAAATTATGGCAGGCAGCATTTTTCACATTGATTTGTGGGGTCGCGTCCAACGCGGCCAAGATGATGATTCCCAGGTATCGACCACATTCGCTGGACCAGTCCGAAATTGAAATCGCGTCTAGCTGGCAAACTTGGGGGGTTCCTTGGACTGGGTCCTGGTTTGAAGAACAATTTCGCAGTTTTCCATCGGGTCACTCTGCGACCGCAGTTGCATTGGCAATAGGCTTAACGCAAGTTTACCCGCGTGGAAAATGGATTTTCGCTACTTTGGCCGCAGCCGCCTGTTTTCAGCGGCTCGAATCAAGTGCCCATTTCCTTTCCGATATCATGGGGGGTGCAGTGATTTCGCTAGTCATTTCGTTATGGTATTGGAAGCCATCGAGTCGTTCGAAGAACGAAAACGACTGTGAACTTCACGAATCGATCCATCACCCACCATTGTTGAAGACTGAATGAATTTACAGCTAGATTCCAAGACCATTTTTCCATCGGCTGCTCAAGGTGGTGCGGTAACGATTGGAAACTTCGATGGGGTTCATCGCGGGCATCAAGCGATCATTCAACAAGTTCGCAGGCTAGCGGACCAAGTTTCAGGTCCAGCAGTCGTCTTTACCTTTGATCCACCCCCTTCACGCATATTGCGACCAGAATTTGCCCCGGCATCGCTCACGGGAATTGTGCGAAGGACGGAACTGCTTAAGAAACTCGGCATCGACTTCGTCATCGTCTATCCGACGAGCAAGGAGCTTTTGGATCTAGAGCCCGAGCAGTTTTTCGAAAGCGTCGTCGTCCGATCATTGAACGCGAAGGCTATCGCGGAGGGGAAGAATTTCCAATTCGGCAAGAAGCGTAGAGGTGATGTCCCGATGCTGAAGCAACTGTGCAAAAAGCATGATTTGCAATTCTCATTGCTTGAACCACAACTCGACCAAGGCGAATGGATTTCCAGTACCCGGATCCGCTCGCTCATTGAGGCAGGAGATATCACCGGCGCAAATCGCCTTCTCATCGAGCCGTATCGTATTTCTGGGACCGTAGCGCACGGTTCTAAACGAGGACGAACGTTGGGATTCCCAACCGCCAATCTTGAAAACATCCGAGTCCTATGCCCGCCAGTGGGAGTTTACGCAGGTCGAGTCACAGGTTGCAGCCTTCGAAAGGAAAGTTCGCCGGACGTAGCTAGTCCGATCGGCATGCCTGTCGCCGTCAACATCGGCCCGAATCCAACCTTTGGCGAAGGGACATTGAAGGTCGAAGCGCACATCATCGGTTACTCTGGCGACCTCTACGACCAAGAAATTGCCATCGAATTCTTGGCAAGACTGCGCGATGTCGAAAAATTTGAATCCAAACAGCATTTGTTAAGTCAGCTCGGACTCGATATCGATCGAGCCAAGAATCTGGCTATCCATTCAAAGTGAGCGTGCCGCAAGCAGCGAGCTCGCTTGTTAAAATCGGACCGACTGGCCGATTGCCGTATTGGGCTGCAATTTCAATCAAAAATCATCGTCGTTGCGGCGTGCCGGATGAGGGGAACCCAATTTGAGGGAGTGTTTCCGGTATACTCGTCACGTCTACGCGAATCGGCTGCCCGGCCTGAAGCTGCCACGCCCCTTCGTGGGAGGCTGCTCTCGATTGAATCGTTAGTCGAGACGCAGGTGAACGAAGCATCCTCGCGCCCACCGATGCGTCGAACTCGAACGTGTGGATCGCCATTTTACTCTCGGTCTCAAATCGACGCACGATGCGACTGGGCATATTCGATTCCTCTGTTTCCAGATTCACTCGTATCGATCCAATACCGCTAGATCGATCGTTGTGCATTTCTGTCACTTGTATTTCCACACTCTCCGGTTTGGCGCGATTCTCCAAAACATGAATGCTTAGCCTTACACCCTCAACCCCACTTACTTCCACACCCTCTGAGTAGCGCTGCGAATTTTGACGCACTTGCACAAGGGAAATCGATTGTAAGTTTGGCGTCGGCTCATACTTAGCCCAAATGCGAACGTCTGCCGCAGTTGCCGACCCGGGCCAATTGGATGCGTGCCAGTTGACCAATGGAACTGGAGTCTTGGCTTCGTAATTCGTGTCGAAAAAATAGTAGGTTTGTCGCGGCAGCTTTGCATTGGCCACGACGGGAGTCACCTCGATCCAAAGCTGATTGGGTCTCGGAGTGAAGTGACTATCCGGATCTTGTACCGAGATCGGGAAATTCACGCCATTCTTATGTTGTGACGGACGATGGACACGCGCAATCATTCGACCACTATCCCCCGTCCGAACAAGTGTGGCGGAACGTGGCGATGATCTGTCGTACGGCTTACTCACGATGTCCCTCGCGTCATCAGTCAAAAACAGTTCTACAGATTCACCTCCGCGGAGCTGTATTGATTTTAAGATCGCCTGAAACGAGACATCGTAGGGTGCTTGCGATATCTTAGTCAGTTCTATGGGTGTATTGAGTTTGGCTTCCGCAAACGAATCAGGATTCTTCCCGTTCTGTACAACATCGGACTTGGTAACACGATAAGTTCCCAAGGAAAGTTGCTCAGAAAGAGCTCGTAGCAGATCGCTACCGTTTTCGATATCGTAGTACTTGCCCTCAGTACGCTCTGCCAACTCCTGTAACGTTTTGCGCGAATTAGCATTTTCCCGATCCGAGACTCCAACCCCTAAAATAAACAACGGTACCTTGTTCGTACTCCACGCTCGATAGACTCCATCCAAGGATGTCGTTGAACCCGGTTCGCCACCTGGACGTCCCGAAGCATTAAATTGAAAATTGTCACCGTCGGTAATGATCACGATGCTCTTGGCCGTGGAGTCGTCGTCTGCACTGAAATCCCGAAAGGACTGAATGATGGAAAGATAGAGCGGAGACTGTCCCCATGGCACAATTTTTGTAAGTTTGCTCGATAAACCACCGATCATGTCCGTAGTAAATCGCCCAAGAGGAAGAATCGCTTCGACGTCGCGGCTTGGCACAAGATCGTTTGGTATCGAGTCAGGGTAATTGGGTTGGACCAGTATCTGAGACTTTCCTTTGGTCGCCCCCGTCTTCTCGTCGATAGGCCGAGACCATCCCAAACGATGCCCAAACAGACGTACGCCCACCCTGGCGTCTGGCCGTGACGCAATTTGGGTAAGCATGCGCAACACGCTTTCTTTGGCTAGCTCAAGCCGAGACTGCGATCTCAATGCGATCGCTTCCACGGGAATCTCTTCCCCCATGCTCCAAGAACAGTCGAGCACGAAAACAGTAGAAGGCTGTCGCTGACGATCACCAAAAAGAACTAATTCCGCCCAGTCGTATTGGATAGGTTTGAAATCAACTACGATCCCTTGCCTTACAAACATGGGGGCAGAAAATTCATGCCCTCGATAGACCACGACCACTTCGTGTGTGAGCGACTGATCCAACGGAGGACAGACCAGACTGGTTCTTGGGGTTTGTGCCGTAACTGGCATGGAAATCCCAGTTCTTCCCTCTCGCAAAATCCCTCTCGGATTGCGAACGAGAACTGTTGCGAGCCCGTCAGGAATCGGTAACTTCCACGGCAGTTCCGTCGATAAGGAAGCAACAGTCGGATGCACATCGACCTCAAACGGAATACGGTCGGATTCGGCAACCGGCAAACCTTGTTTTACCGATGCTATTATCCCATTGCGAGCAATGGGGCCGAGGATTTGCACTTCTTCGCCAGTCGAGCGAGCCGATTCGCTCATGCTTGCTGTCGACTCTTGGATTGTCGAAGCGTAAGTCAAGATCCGTTGAACCGCCCGTTCGAAGTAGGTCTCCGAACTTGTGCCAAAAAATCCTTCGGTCTTCCAGTCCGCGTAAAAGTCATCGATCGTCCGTTGTGCAAACCAAAGGAGGAGGTCCTTGAGTGCGAGCCTTCGAAACGATAACGCACTATTCGATTCGAATCGAATGGGGCAGAGTGGAAGGATGGTGCGTTCGTACTGCTCAGCAAACGCAGTTTTATTCCAGTCATCGGACTCGGGTGCAATGGTTTGCTTAGAGCCTGAACTCTGTACCCAATCCTCTAGGCGAATTGCGTTAAAGGAAAGCATCGACTGATAGCAACGGCGCAACCGAGAATTGGCTACATCGATCGCGACGAGTTCACGTTCCGAATCACTCACACCTGGATTTGCCGGACCGGAAAAGGCCTCAATCGATAAACCGTCTTTCAACTGCAACATCTCGCCAAGCGGGTGGGATGCCCAATTCCGCATTCGTTCCGCGTATCTTGCTCGTTGGAAGCTTGGACTCTCTGTTCGTGCGATTTCCAACTCAGTCGATCGCTGGCCGAGACCGAACCGGTTCGTGATAGCCGACACTCCGGACCCAGAATCCTCAATCTGCGTTCGTTGGCTGGGGCGAACGGAATCACGGATTAGTTGTTCACGCTTTTTTCGAAGCGAAATTCTGTCGTAGGCCGATAAGAATGGCAAAGCCAATAACGATTCCACTTGCCGAATGGTCGCACCGTTTGCAGTGAGCGTTCGGAGTGCGCGATCCACATGATCCCTGACTAACGCGTTTAGCGAATCAGAATCACGGTGCACTTGGTCGAATACTGCATTGAGCTGTTCCTTTTTGCCGCTTCCAAGTTCTGAGACATTGCTTAGCAATTCCCCGAGCTCTTGGAGTCCACTGATCAATCGCTTCAATTCATGGATTGCCAGTTGTTCACGCAATAATGGATCCGCGCCCTCCGGCTTGGTGTTGAGCAATTGAGATACCGCCTCGGATTGCCCCTTTTCAGAATCCGTAGTCTTCCAATCTCCTAGGTTTTCAAACTCAGTGTCCGGTGAACAGATCCACGCAGCTAAATAAGCTAGCTCTGAAAGCTCCTAATCCCGCATCTCGATTGCAGCTTCAATACGGGAAGCGATGCTCTCCTTGTCGCCATCGATTGCGTCCAGCGACTTCCTAAATCCGCTCCAAGTTTGGCTCTCGTTTCCGATCAACAAAAGATCGCGAGGCCCAAGAATGAGTTGATCTTCCGCTTGGCGACGTTCGCGATCGGCAAGCAACTGGGCTGGGCGACGCCAACGATGGCCTCGAACATCACCACGGATTGCCAACCGTTCACAACGGTCTCGCAATTCAAACAGTTCTCGAATAACGTCACGATCCGGCCATTGGGTTGCGCATTCATATTTCTTGGTTAACCCAACAAAGTTAAGTTCGTTCCATAGCGTGGACTCGGGTGGGAGTCCAGCCGAAGCGACGACCTGAGCTAGGCTTTGATTCGCGTCCACAGCAGCGCCAACGATGCTCTTTCGGAGGGTGTTGGCTGTACTGGACGGAACTTCGCTTACGAATTCTTGTAACGCAAGGGATGGCAACTGGGATGGGGCAGGCTCGGTCTCTGCACCCTCGTGAAGTATCCGCGACTTGGCAACCTCGTTGTACGTGTTCGAAAGTTCCTTTGAACGGGCGAGCGAGTCCTTGATACGTCGACTTAGTGCTGGATAGATTTGTTTGGAAGCCAATTCGGCATAGGCTGAACCAGCCGTGGACAGTTGCTCGAGCCATAGAAGCTTCTGTTCGAGTTCCGCCCAATTCTTAGGATCATGGCGATAAGCTCCAAAATCTCGCAAAAAGTCCATCCCCCTCCAAAGTTCGGCAAGGTCCTCCGATGTCGTGTTGGAAATAGCAACATCGGTATGATGTGCTGCAGCGATTTGGCGTCCCAACTCGCCCTGCTTGAGCGACCATGCGACGCGAAAATCGTCAAACCCTTGCGGCATGACGCGAGGTGTTTGTGATGTGCCACGATGCGATTGAGTCCAGCCATCAACGGCTGAAACCAAGTAGTCCGCAAGCTCACGGACGCTAACCGCCCCATCTCCATTGCCGTTTGCCAGCCTCGAATCGGTTGATCGATGGTCTGCTGCACCAGCAAGTCCGAGTCGCAGCTCACGACCAAAAATCGTGGAATGCAACTCTGGGCTGGACCATGACTGTTGATCCGGCGAGGATGAAGTTAGCACCACGATCGAATCTGAGCGGGGGGTCGCAGCCCAAGCCTCCACTCGATTCACAAAGGTGTTATTGAGTTGTGCCGTATTCCAATGGACCCTCTGATGAACACAGTCCAGGATCAGCAAAACCTTTACGCCTGGCGGAGTGTTGGCGGCAATCGTCGATCCCAGTTCCTCCATCGTAATCCACTGAGCCGTTGCCAGAGAACTCGCGGCTGGCGGAATAAAGCAAGCCTCACCTTCCTCGTTCACCGCACCATGCATGTTGACGTAGAGAATAATCGTACCAGCTCGCCGGGCTAACGAAGAGAGCTCGCGAAGCTGAGTTCGAAGCTCGTCCAAACAAGACGATTTCGTTTGCCAGGATTTGCTAGAGTCTTTCCAATGCAAAGCTTTGCCATTCAAGGACGACAATCCAGACACATCCTCTGAAGCCCAACCGTTGGGTGGAAGTGGCCAAACGTAATTCGTTGCAGCGACCGTAATTATTGGTGTCTTGATTGGGGCATGCAACAACAAGTAGACAAATGCGGAAAGCATGCAAACGGAAAGCAGCAGCAACAACGCGAGCGTTGTTCGAAACGATCGGACGGGAGACGGATCACTGCTGGCTCGCCCAGCTTCGACTTGCCACCGATGCCGAACAGGCTCAACCACAATCTCTGATTGGCCCTTCCAATTCCGTTGGCGCTCGCCACCATTTTTCATGTTAATATCGCTGCCACTGTGTCGAAGCTGGAATCACGTTTTGAGATGTACTATTGTTTTCATTGGACTGAATAGTAGCGTCAAAAACAGTCCAAATCTGACTTTGCGAACGAAGTTGTCCGATCAATCGCAACTCTGCAGCTCGCTTTCGTTCGCTTAGGATCTCAATTCGAATGCGATCGACAACAACTGGCAAAGGCAGATACCCCTCCTCTTGCCGCTCAAGAACGCGCAGAAGGTGAAGTTTCCCGTGAGCATCAATCGCTTGAGATACCTGGCCCGGCTGGAGATTTCTCAATGCGGACCGCAGCGGTGCTGGACCTACGCTAGTAATTTCGGTCCACTGATGGATTTCCGTTTCGATCTTGTCCTTCGAAAAATCGGTAGGGGGCTCGATTGGAACTCATAACGCACGGTTTCGCAAAAACGCTGCAATTCTATTCGCCGACTCGCGATTGGAACATTCGTAGACGAGCACGGAAATCTGCTCCCATCGCAACTTCATTGGAACTCGATAGCGTTCTCGATTTACTTCATAGTAGGCCAACAATTCTTGAGACGAAACGTCGGGTGCAATCTGAATTCGACGGTTAAACCAAGCTTGAATTTCTTGAGGACTAAGTGTGGGTGAGGCCATGCCTGCGGCCGCCACTCGAACTTCATTCCGGGTTTGTTGGCCAATCAATTTCCAATCAATGACTCGCGTCGTTTCCACAGTCAGTTGCTTGCGTCGAACGGTTGGACCGTTTGCGTTCAATTCATCGCCGCTTCGTAATCGGGCCTCGACCAGAGGCAGGACTTGGCATTCGAAAACAGGTTCCCCATTCACCCTGGCAAGAATCATGTCTCCAGCCTGCGACGGTATTGCTGTGTTCTCAAAACTAACCAATTGAATGCCGTCGAAAAATGGGGACGGAAGACTGTTGGTGGTGAGAGCCAGGTCGCCAACTGGGGCTGGCGGTCCTTCGCGCGGTATATCCTCTTCCTCTAACGGCTTGGAATTGCAGCATGCCAACGCCATTCGAGCGACTCGGCGTATTCTGGCTGAAGGTTCTTTCTCGCACGTGGTAAGCTCGAGCAATCTCTTGCGGACTTTAAGGCTGCAGCAAGAGGGTGAACTACAAAATTTGCAGCCGCATTCAGGTTTGCATTGTATGGCTTTGACGGCTTCAAATCGTACTTCCTCGGTGCAATCACTCATCCCTTCAAGCAGCGCATCCTCGACTTTTTCGTAGCAGCCACCACATCCCAAGGTAGCCAGGTAACGTATTGCCATGATTTTTTGAGGTGCTGCATCCTCTTCTTGTTTGATCTCGGCGGCTGCCTGTACGGCGGGTGGCGCACCTTCCTCCAAATTGGCAGGATCTGTGATGGGAAGCACGGGGGGTTGAGGTTGTAAGCCGGGGAAACGACCTGTCAGATCCAGGCCACTTAGCAATCGGCTTCCGAGACGTTGAAGGATGCCGCCCGTTCCTTTTGCTAAACTAGGCAGACCTAGGAATTCCGGCAAAGTACAGCTGCTGGCGGAGGGAGCGGGCGCAATGGCCACAATCGTTGTGTTGTTGCCAACAGCCGCGCTGGTCGGAGGAGTTGGCTTGGGAGACTTGGGGGTCGATGCGCAACCCAAAAAGCCACCAACCACGCATGCAAAAGCTGCGTGAAGGGACCAAGAAGCGAGTTTCCAGTTTGTTGACCGACCTAGCACTGCTACTTCTCATTCGCTGTTAACAGGATTCCTATTTGCCCGAGCGCATCGGTATCATCATCAAAGTCCACCCAAGTGTATCGTCCTCCGTTATCGAACGACTTGAGTCTTGATATGCATAGGATTCAACAGAAAGACTGTTTACTGTGTCCTTAAAATGCAAGCATTTGGCTTGGATTGCGAGCATACCATTCATTAGGTGCCAGGCACCTAATGATCGCCACCATTCAGTAGGTGCCAGGCACCTAATAATCGGCAAATCGATTCGAACTTAAGATTCTGCTGAGCGCAGCCGACTCGTCCAATAGGTGCCACGTCCAATAGGTGCCAGGCACCTACCGCATTCAGCAGGAAGCCAAGTTTCACCGGGTGCTAGTAGGTGCCATGCTAGTAGGTGCCAGGCACCTATTAGATGCCAACCGGTTGCCAATAGGTGCCTGGCACCTATTAGATGGAGGCGCGTGAAATTGTGCCATGCACCTTCAGGATTGCTCCAGGGGCGATTTATTATTGAAAAATGGTTGTAACGCAATTTCTGATCCGCTAGCATTTCGTTTTGCAGATTGCATAACTCACCTGTCTCGGTCGCTGGCAGGCTGTGCTCGACTTCTTCTTTGAGATGCACAATAAATGAGCCAATCCTCTAAAGGTACACGTCAAAATACACCCGTAAGACTTTATTCGACAATCAAGAGAAATAGAAAACAACGTCGCAGCAGGCTAGCCCGTTCACTGCACCTTGAACTCTTAGAAGATCGGCGGCTCTTGGCCGTAGCTTCCCTACCTGATCAAAGCCTCCCTCTTGGCGGCACACCCGAGCCAGTCTTCCTGACTTCAGCCCACGTTTACTCCGGTGCTCCTTCCGATCTCATCGGTGTCGGCCGCGATGGACAAATCACCGTTGCTCGCAATGCAGATAACAACGCATGGCAATCAACAACACGCACTCCAACTTTCGTGCCAACTCTCAACCTAGCCACCAATCCTGTTCTTGGCGGCGCCGCTGCCTTGCTCAACTCAGACCCGTTCGAAGACCTCATTCTCCAGTCCGCCAACTCCTTTGAGATCATTCGCAACAACGGCTCAGCCGGTTGGACCAGCCTTCAATCTATCTCCTATGCTGGCACCACCAATGCAGCCACTCACCCAGCGACTCGTCCAATTGCAACGTTGCTCGGATCCGATTTCAATATCGATGTCGTCGCTCCTCTGTCCCAAGCAAATCAAATCGCAATTCTCCGCGGACAAGCCAACGGTTCCTTTCCATCACCGATTTACCTTGCGACAGGTGGCTTTGAACCAATCGTTGTTGCAGCCGCCAACGTGCTAGGCACCCCACTCCCCGACATAATCGTCGGGCATCGCAATGGAACCATCACCTTTCTTGAGGGGCAATCCGATGGCGCATTCACTCTGCGCCCTGACCTGACTCAATCCAATCTCGTCCCAGATCTCAAAGCCATCGATACGTCAGACTTGAACGGCGATGGTCTTTCAGAAATCTTTGTGGCTGGCGGCAACCAAGCCGTCCAACTCACGTCCGCTGCTGACCCACTCTCCCAATCTCCCATTCGCAACGGCGGATTTGCAAACGGGCTCAGCCATTGGATCGTGAACTCAGTCGGAACGGCCCCTGGCCAAAGGTCTGGCAATATCAATGCACTCTCAAGTGTCGCCCAGTTCACCGAAAACCAATCGTTTTTGACGTCCCTGAGTCAACGTTTCATCATCCCCCCAAGCCCTCAAACGATTCAGTTCGATTTGCTGGCTCTAGGAATCGATACCGTGGGGACAGCCCAAATCCCCGACGCTTTCGAAGCCTCATTGCTGGATCAAAATCACATCTCGCTTGTCCCAACACATAACTCCCGTTCCACCGCTTTCGTCAACTTCGGTGCTGGCAACTCTTACTCGGCTGGCTCGCGTGTCACCCGTAACGGGTCGTCCATAACGCTCGATATTTCCACCCTCACGCCAGGGACCGAAGCCACCCTTATCTTCGACCTGATCGGCAATCCCGGTGGCGAGCGTTCCACTGCGACCATCGACAGCGTTCGAATAACCCCTGAAATCATTCGCAACGATGCCTTTGTCGTCACCTCGCTGCCTGGTCCCTTTTCTAATGCCCGAGACCTGTCGATCGGCGATGTCGATGGAGACAGCCGTCCCGATATTGTGATCACGGACTCGGGCCTCAACTCCATCGTTGTCCTCAATCGCACCGCCGGTGGAACTTGGAATCGCGACCCCATCGCACTCCCACCTGGTTCGAACCCTGGGCTCCTCGCGTTAGGAAACTTCACCGCGATAGACAGCATCACCGATATCGCAACCCATTTGAACGGCCCGAACTCCGTTCTCTCTCCAATCGTTTCCAACGTCACCATCCCCACCGTTCAATTGATCGCGCCCCCCAACACCATAACATTACCTGCCACCGCCAGTGCGGCATCTCAACTCGGCACGATCACACTACAATTCAGCCAGCCCATGTTCGTGGCGACACCGACAACTCCAGGCTCGGCCAACAACATCCATGCCTACCGCATCTATCACCTCGGCCCCAACGGAATCAACAACGCAGGCTCTGGCGATGACGTCTCCTTCACCATTCTCTCCGCCCAATACGAGTCCGCTACCAATCGAGTCCAACTGCAATTGGATGCAACCATCTTATCCAATCCCGCCATCGCCGCAGGTTCTCTCTACAAGATCGTCGTCTCTGGCACTGACATCGCAAATGGCTTACGCGATGTAGCAGGCAACCCTATCGACAACGGACAAGACTTCACTGCCACCGTAGCCTTGGATCGAACACCTATCCTTCCCGCAATCGCCGCCATGAACGCCGACGAAGGCACACCAATTCTCATCACCCCTTCGCTATCGCACTACAATCACAATCGCGCTTACGATGCGGTCTTTGATTGGGGTGACGGTACCTCGACGAACGTCGTTGGCAATAACCTATTCCCCATCGAAGCGTTCGCGTCCAGTCACACCTACTCCGACGAAGGTGAATACACCTTCACCCTGCGAATCTTCGATGGAGCGTCTTCCATCGCACAATCGTCCGCACTGGTCACCGTTCGCAATGTTGCACCGTCGATCGCGCCCCTGACTCCCATGACCGCATCCGAAGGACAATCGATAAGCTATACATGGACTGCTTCTGACCCCGGTCTCAACGATGCTCTCTCGGCCATCATCAACTGGGGGGACGGTACTTCGTCCACCGTACCTGCGACAACCCAAACGGGCGCAAGTCGATCCTTTACCGCTGCCCATACCTTCCCGGATAACGCAACCTACAATGTCCGCTTAGAAATTTCCGATGGACTCGTCGACGTTAGTTCAACCACCACTGCCACGATCGCCTGGGTTGCTCCTGCCTTCACCGTGAGCAACCAAATGGCGGTCGTGAATCAACTCTTGTCGTTGCCCTCGATTTCCGTTTCCGACCCTGGCTTTCCATCTGCTCTAGGTACCGTCGAAACCTTTACCGCGAGCATTCTTTGGGGAGATGGTACTCCATCGCAAAGCGTCCCAATAAGCAATTTTGTCCCCGGTAGTCCTGGTTTTCCAACGACCGCAAAGCTGTCTGCTTCCCATACGTTTGCCACAACCGGTTCCTACACGGCCAAGCTTACCGTTAACGACGACGATGGCGCGAGCACCACCAAGAATTTCACTATTGTCGTCAATCCTGCAACAACCCCAGACGCTTGGCTGCCCATCCTAAACTTCGATCGCGATGGTTTCGGAAATGTCATTCCAGCCGGAACGATCATCAGCAATCAATGGGCCAACTGGGGCGTCCACATCGCTTCGACTGCCCCATCAAAAAACCCACCGATGATCTTCTGCTCTCCTGCACCGACTGGCGATGACTATGATCTCGGTTCTCCCAATGCCCACTTCGGCGGACCAGGGATAGGAAGCGCTGGAGCCAGCGGTCCGACCGCCAATAAAACCGATCAAAAGAACATCCTCATCCTTTCAGAAGATGGCGATAGCTCAGACCCAGACGACAACGCGACTGGCGGAACCTTTGTCTTTACCTTCGATCACCCCGTCATGATCGACGATGTGAAACTGCTCGACATCGACGCTGGAGAAACAGCCACCCTGCGATGGTTCAACGCTGCCGGAACCTTGATCTCGCAGTCCACCGTCAATGGAATCGGGACAGGCAATGGCCTGCATACCGCAGCCATCAACGCACGCGGAGTTTCCAAACTCGAAGTCCAACTCTCCGGCAGCGGAGCCATCACCGAACTCATCTTCTGCCGCGACCTCCTGCCATCCGGCTCCATTCAAATCGCTGGCCCACCGACCGTACGCGAAGCCTCCACCTACACCCTCAATCTCAACCGCAATGGAAATTTGGTAAACCAGTGGATCGTCAATTGGGGAGACGGTACCTACAACACTTACCCTGGCAACTCAACCACCGCACAGCATACATTCGCCGATGGCCCCGCCTCCAATTCCATCCTGGCGTACGGCCTATCCGCCTCGCATCATGTGTTTGCCTCACGCGAACTCGATCTCGCGATCGAGAATGTCATTCCGAAGCTGACCATCAGCGGCAATGCGAACGCGGAAGTGGACACCACGTACACACTCAACCTCTCGAAATCCGATCCAGGGACCGAAACCATCGCAGGTTGGCTAATCGATTGGGGAGACAGCACTCCATATCAATCGCTCGCTGGAAACCCCTCGTCCGTGACACACACCTTCGCTCGCCGAGGCAGCTACAAAGTCCTCGCACACGCATTCGATGAAGACTACAACGGCCCACGAAGCACCGCCAGCGGATCCATCCTGGAAATCGTTGCCCGAGGGGATGAAGGCAGCGAAAACTTCGAGCTACTCATCGACAACACCGTTGTCCAAGCCTGGACGGCAACCAAGGCACGCCAAACGTTCACTTACCGCACTCCCAATCCAGTCGCTCCGAACCAAGTCAAAATTCGCTTCACCAACGATTTGTATGATCCGGCCCGCAATTTCGATCGCAACCTTAACGTCGATCGGCTTGTGATCGACAACCAAATCTTCGAAACCGAAGCCAATGACGTCTTTTCTACTGGCACTTGGAAAGATGCCGATGGAACGCAGCCCGGCTACCGACAAAGCGAATCGCTAACCGACAACGGATACTTCCAATTCGATAACGATGCCAACAACGGTACGACCGTTCAAATACGCGCAGCAGGCGATATGGGGGGCGAACAATTCCAGCTTTCCATCGGTGGAACTGTCGTAGGCACTTATACCACGACCACTGCTTTCAAAAGCTTCACCTACCAGTCTTCTCGCATCATTTCGCCCGATCAAGTTCGCATCGCCTTCATCAATGACTTGTACCAACCCAACAACCATATCGATCGCAACCTGCAAATCGACTGGATGACACTCATCAACGGCTCAAATAGCCAACGATACCAAACCGAAGACCCGAGTGTCTACTCAACGGGGACCTGGGCTCCTGGCGATGGTATCGTGGCTGGCTACCGGATGAGCGAATGGTTGCATGCCAACGGCTACCTCCAATTCGCGGCCACCCGTACCAACTCCCCTTTCGCCACCGAGTGGATATCCAACGCGTTGACCGTTACAGTCAATGGCGAGGAAACAAAATGCCTACCGACCATCGACTTCGAACGCGCGGCCAACGGCACATCCTTGACCGCAGGTACGCGCATCACCAATCAATTTGCATCCCTCGGCATGAGCGTCTCGACCAACAATACGTCGCGGCCCGCTATGATCTTCAATTCGGCAACTCCGACCGGTGGCGATACCGATCTCGGCACGCCCAACTCAGCTTATGGCGGCCCTGGCATTGGCAATGGTGGCAGCGCCAACAAGACCGCATTGCGCAATGTTCTAATCATCTCCGAAGACAACAACGCCTCAAAACCCAACGATAACGCAACCGGCGGTACATTGACCTTCACCTTCGCTCAGCCGACCATGTTGGATGAAGTCCACCTGCTGGACATCGACTATCTCGGCAGCAAGATCCGACTGTTCGCAGCCAATGGTTCTCTCATTAGCGACACGCCGATCCCACGTGTTGGAGACAACAGTTTTCAAATAGTCATGCTCAACGCGCGTCGTGTCAGCCGCATGGAGATCATACTCACCGGCCCAGGGGCGATAGCTGCCATTGTCTCATGCCGAACTAGCTCACCGATTGGCCCACCGCCTTCGAAGTTCTTTGTGGTCGACACCAATGACAAAACTTATCGTTACAGCGACAACGGAACCAGCGTCGGCAATTTCGCCCAACAAGCCTCCGTCAACGCCCGAGGCATCGCCACCAATCGCGATTCCAACCCAGTCTGGATCATTAGCGAAGAGGGTACCAATGACCGAGTCTACGTTTACGACTCCAACACCGAATTGCTTCTGGGCT